>Ga0272441_10008019_pt1 | contig 16906 bp, 12 predicted proteins | sample SSMProp6N_FD_193582 | JGI IMG/M metagenome (GOLD analysis project Ga0272441, IMG submission 193582) | Marine sediment archaeal communities from Little Sippewissett salt marsh, Falmouth, MA, United States - SSM-Prop-6N | ecosystem: Environmental > Aquatic > Marine > Wetlands > Sediment ...
CAGTACGTAAAATTAGGGACAACCCGTTGTGATCGCTTCCCATTCGGCATCACGACGGGTTATCCACTCCCCAACTAGACGAGTGGAGTTCATGTTTATCAGAACCGCCCTCAGGCCGACCACTTAGGGACAACCCCTTGTGATCGCTTCCCATTCGGCATCGCGACGGGTTATCCACTCCCTAACTAGACGAAGGCGGTTCATGTCGTTCCGAACTGCGCTGGCATGAGGGCGGTTCGTGTCGTTCCGAACCGCGTTCAAGCTGAATAGCGATAGCTACTCAGCCTCAGCGGCTGGTTCAGCCTTCTTTCGCGACGCAATGACGTCCTTGGCACCCGTCAGCGATTCCATCAACTCGTCATAGAACTCGACCGGAACAGCGATTCCCTTGCGAGTGGGCTTCCATTCGCCGGCGTCATCCTCGTAGTAGTTGCGGATGTCAAGGTAGTCGCGGTCCTTGAATCGAGAAATGCGAATGTGAATACGATTGCCAAGGCTCTTGTCTATTGCGCTCACCAGTACTTCATCTTGTTGAATGTCTTCAGCCATGTGATTCCTTTCACCGCGTGTTTTGTCGAGGATAGGGGATCGAACCAAGACGCACAACCGCGAGCAAGTCGACTTGAATCGGTGTCAGTCTCCTCATCGTCAGTCTTAGTTCCCTTCTCACCTTCTGTATGCCATCCGTTCGCTACTTGCCTTCCACCCTAGTGAGCGAATAATCTGAATAGATGAACTCCCACTCACAGACGCTTCTCCGAACGCTCCGTCTGGCCGCAACCCTCACCGCAGGCACGGCCGGGATGCTCATGATCCTGCTGCTCGGGGGATGCTTCCTGGTCAATCAGCCACCCGTTGCTATCGCAAGGGTGACACCAACTAGCGGCACGGCACCGCTTGCCGTGGATTTTGACGCGTCGCAGTCCTATGATCCCGATTCCTCAGCCATCCGAGCGTGGAGGTGGTCATTCGGAGACGGGCAATCGGATACAGGTAAGCAAGTAACCCACACTTACATGTCCGCGGGGACACGCACGGTCAGATTGACCGTCGAGGATGGGGCAGGAGACACGGATACGTGCACTCGAACGATCACAATTGACGCACCACCCGAACCACCCGAACCAGTTCTAGCAGCAATCCCGTTTGAGAAGACAGCAGATGGATTCTGGCGGTTCGTTTCGCATTGCCAGAACCGGTGGCAGTACGAGTACGATCTCGAGGGAGAACTCGTGCAGCACCCGAGTACATCGTACGAGCGAATGGCGGGCGACTGCGACGACTTCGCCACCATGATCGCGGGCTATGGACAGGTCTATTGGGAATACGAGACGTTTCTCGGCTTCCTTGAGATGCCTTGTGAGACAGTCGATCACTACGTGGCGTTCCTCCGTGTTGCTGACTACGCTACATTGGAGTGGTATCACAGCTCTTGCCCCGGCATCTGGCCGTACTGGAACGGCGCAGGCGGAGATCTCTACCTACCGATCGATATGAAGAGGTGTCCGTGGTGGCATTGGACCAACTACGGAGGCTGTGCAACGATGACATGGACAGGCGAGTGGAATGCGATCGTCGGGCTACCCAAAGGCTCCGCTGGAATGACGCAAGCCCGTTCTAGTGACCAGCTTGAGCCAGACGGCTTCCCCGGTAAGTGTCCCACCGCCCAATTGTGAGCGACAAAACGAAACCAGCCGGGCCATCATCCGCCAGCGATCCTCCCCCCGTTAACGAGAGAAGCTGCCGACTGCCGTGTTCTCAATTCTGCGGAACAACATCGACGGCAACGCCTCGACGTTCCAATGCCGCAACGTTCAGCCTTGTTGGAGAACCTCGTGAGAGGTCGAGGTTGTTGTAGCGAACGTCCACCCAATCCAGTGAGCTGATCCCCTCGTTGCCAGCCAGTACCTGGATGTCAACAATCTGGTTGTCCTCCAGAGCGACCGTCCTGAGGTCGGGCAGTCCCAGTAGAGCGCTGATGTCGACGACATTGTTGTGGCTCAAGTAGATGTGCTTGAGGCGTTTCAAGCTCGCCAACACGCTGATATCAGAAATCTCGTTGTCGCTCAAGATGAGCATCTCAAGCTCAGGTAGCGCTGCCAGGACGCTGATATCAGAAATCTCGTTGTCCCCCAGACCCAGCAACCACAGGCCGGTCAAGTCCGATAGCACGCTGATGTCGGAAATCTCGTTATGGTCCAAGTAGAGAGACCTAAGATTGACCAATCCCGATAGCGCGCTAATGTCGACGATTCCGTTTCCGAGCAGCCAGAGTTCTGTCAGGGTGGTTAAGCCCGATAGCGCAGCAACATCGATACTCCCGCAGTCTCCAAGGTCGAGCCACTCAAGGTGAGGCAAGGTCAGCAGAGGAGTGAAGTCTGCGATCTCGCTGCCACTCAGCAGCAGCTTCACGAGATCAGGACATTGCGAGATTCCCTTGAGGCTGCGAATACCTCGGCTGTTGGCATCGAGGAACTCCAGTCCGATCAAGTAGATGTCGTAGAGTTCGCCCGTCGGCTTGCCAAGAGTCGCACGAATGGCTGCCTCAAGTCCCGAGTCCGGGAAACTGACACGCACGGCAGGAGCGGACGGAATGTGCACTCCACGACGTTGGAGAACCTCAAGATCCGACATGTCTTGGGGATCAGGCTGCCGAGCCACCGGGTTTCCCTGAAGACAGACGATGTCCCCACTGCCGATCCCCTTGCTGTTCACAAGGGCTGCAACGTCGACAATCTCGTTGTCGCTCAGCTCAAGCAGCCAGATGTTGGGCATATCCGCCAACACACTGATGTCGGCGATTTGGTTGTTCCGCAGGTCAAATGCCTTGAGCATAGTCAGCGACGCCAACGCGCTAACGTCGACAATCTCGTTGTCCCTTAGCTCGATCCATTCAAGATCACCGCACTGCTGAATGCCTTCGAGATCGGAGATGCCCCGATTGCTGGCGTCAAGATACGTCATGCCAGCCACGTCCGTATTATGGATGTCTCCTGTTGGCTTCCCGACCGCGTCTCGAATGGCGGCTTCAAGGCCTGCGTCGGAGAAGACGACAACTTCGATGACTTCACGTAACAACCGCATCTCGGCACGGGTAGCAGCGTCAGGCAGGAAGTCGGCGGTGCTGCTAGGAGACCTTTGGCATCCAGAAATCGCGACCACGGTAACGAGAATGCCAATGAGCACGATCTGCCTCACTGCGATCAAGCGCCAGCGGTTTGTGTTCCGGAATCGGCTGCCTTGTTCTGTCATCGTGGCGTCAGCATATCCCACTGCACGTAAAGCCCGCAATCAAACGAAGTTACAGTACTGGCCGTCATTCGTGACGAGAATGCGTGGCGCGGGCTGATTGAGAGCCCCGATTTACTTCGATACGTAAGCTCGTACCAGAGTTGCCGCTCGTATGCTTCCCCAGTGAGTGCTATTGAGCGGACTTGACACGCATTCTTGATCCGTTGTTGTATTGCCTGATCCTTGTTGAGGCGATGTGCTGGTTCGCTGGTTCAATCTGCAGTTTCCAAGCGGACGTGAAGAGCGAGCGAGATCAAATCGGAGGGGGTAACAAGGATGCGTGATAACCTACGACCACTGCGCGAATTGCGCCCGGTTGAGAGGCTTCTGGTCAAGCTTCGTCGATGCCCGACATGCCACAAGAAGCTGGGTTCAGTCCCTCAAGACCAGATCGCCAACTGGAGCAACTCCCCAGGAGGAATGGGAACGTTCAGCAACAGCTTCGCAGCCAGCTCTTTCGGCAGAAGCCGAGTGGGGCATGTTACGCAATTTCGCCACGGGAAAGTCCCGCACTGCCCTGGATGCCAATACACGTTCATTCATGGCTGGATTTACCCAAACAAGCAACGGGCGGAAGATTGATGTTCAAAACACTGATAGCACTCCTACTGACGTACATGATTCTGAGGGCGCTCTTCCGGCTATGGAGACCAAACGACTCCGACAATGAAACTCAGAGGAGGTTGGATCGCGCTACACAGTATCGATTGTGGCGGAAAGAGAAGCCGTAGTCGAAGTGACGTACTGCATCGAATGAACCACACAAGGACGTTCGCAGGATGTCCAAGATCCCCGGCTCCGAACCGGGCATACTGCCAGGATCCTGAGCAGGAGAACGTAGGGGCAAAGACGCCCCAAGGAAAAGCTCTTGGCTACGCTATGGATCTGCCTGGACGGGCTTCGAACCCGTACGGGCACTCTTCATCAAGGAGTCCCTGTCTTCTGGCGATCCTTAGATAGCTTACATAGCCTGACACATCTATCGATAGATGTCGGCGCGATACCAGGAGCTACTGCATTCACTCTGCCCTCGTTCCCTGCTTGATCGTGTCTTGCGAGTCACTGGTCACGAGGAAGCGTGGTTCACTGCCGTGTGATTAGCAGGTCGTGGCTACGGTTCCAAGGAGCAAGGGATTAACGATCACTTCCTCGTCGTTTGAGCCCCGGACAGGCAGTGATTCTGATCGCGCCTCCTCATGTGTTTGACGCCCCTATCTTAGTTGCTCGGTTGCGTACACTCTTCAGCCGAGCTTCTTATCTTTTTCGTTCATCGTTTGACAGCGCACTTAGCCTAGCTGTATCGTGTTGTGCTGTGTATAGGGTTTAGTAGCTTGACATCTTTCTCGTTCGCCTATACTGCCCCTGTACATGAGCAGGCCCTGCGTCAACATCGCTGCGGGGTAGCGCATGCGGGATGGCGCGCACATGAAAGGAGGCGGAAATGAAGAAGCGAATCGGGATCGCGATTGTTGTCGCAGCAGCGCTCGGTTGCTGCGTCTTGCTGAGTCTCGTGCTCACGGGAAATGTCCCAGCTCCAACGCTACACGCGATTGACGGAAGGCTTGCCTACATCCGCATCAACGCCGAAGTCGGTGAAGGCTATGGCGGTCCAAGCAGCTACGTAGATGCAGACGTAATAGTCAAGCTACAGAATCAGGCGGACGGAAGATACGTCTTCTATCTGCGCGCAGGCGGCAATTCGCTACTCCAGCAGGGCATGCTGGATTTGCTGATGCTGGCATACGAGTACAACTGGACGGTCCGAATCGAATACTGGGATGACGGCAGGTCGAACCATTTCATTCGGGACGTGATTCTGCTCGAACGCGACTGACGCTCTAACAGGCGAATACGTAACAACGCGCCATCCCAAGCGTGCATCACCGATAATGAACGGCCTACGCATGCTGTTGACTACCCGGCAACTGATGGACATCAATCGCCTCATGGGAGTTAGCTGTATGACTCTCACCTGTCCATTTCCGAACATCAAGCCTTCTGGCCAACAGCTCTGGCGCACTCCCCGAGGGCTCTTGCGCGAAGGCACAAACCATAGAAAACGCGTGCTATGCCGCTACGATGAAGAGAAATGGGAGTGACGATCATGTCACCGCATTATGCTCCAGAGGAGCGACATAAGGCAGTAGGGGAGCCTTTCGATGGAATCCAGAGGATCGAAATCGAGATCCTCCAGACCTACCCCGATGCGGAATTGCACCCCTGGTTTACTTGCTTCTGGCGAAATCCAAGCTAACTCGTATCTCCCCGAGAAGAGAGGAGAGGCGGGGAAATGTGCGTCCCCCTCTCGCCCTCGAGCTGTCGGCTGAGAGGGCTTCTGCTGCCCCTCGCCTGTGCAAAAGGGGTCTGGGATGGGCCCAAATCAGCCTGCTTCAAGGCGCCACATCGAGAGAATTTCTCCCAAGGCCGTTTCGTTTGAGGACAGGATGCGTGCGGCGGCGAGAATTCAGCACGCAAAATGGGGGGACTCATGCGCTCGAATCATCAGTAGAAGCGGGTCGATAGTGTTCATCAACCCCAGTAGTGGACCTGCCTGGACGAGCTTCGAACCCTCGAAGCACAGGTTCTGCTCCCATTCATGTCCTCATAGCCTTGAACGTACATGCTGGCATTCCTCCATTCCCATTTCTTGCTGGCAACGAAGGATGGTACTGTTGCAGGAATCGCATCTGCTTCGATCCTGGACAGCTTGAGGGTATTCGAGCCCATCACATCTCCCCATGACGCGCCCTGACACGCAAATAACACACTATCTCAACGTTCAGGCTGTCTCTGTTGACACTGTCAGATTTGACTAACAACGTGGAATTCGTATGGTGATGGTGGTTGAAAAGGCAAACCGGAGGTGACTCCGGGACGCAAAGCTATGGGCCTCTGGATCCTGCAGGAGTTCTGAGAATTGGCAGGGCCTTATGACGGTAGCCAAGTTGCCAGCCGAAAAGGAGGCACAAATGGCTATTATTGGGTGTCGCGCTCTACAGCGTAATGGGACAATTCAAGATCCGCGTGTGTTGCCTCGCTTACATCAGGAAGGAACGACGGCAAGCGCCGGAATCAGGGTACCGTGGAAGCACTGTGTACTGGGCCTCTTGCTGTTGCTTTCCGTAATCGCTCCGTCTAGGCTAGCTAACGCGTTCTGCTACACAGTAACCGTTTCAGGAGCCGGTAGCTCGATTGTGAATGGCGACTACGAGATTGAATCAATCGGGCATCTACCTGGCGGAAGACCATCGTTCCAGATGGTTGACGGAACTGTCTGCATATGGTACTCGGCGGGGCGCTGGATTCTCCAAGATTGGTACGGTTCAGGGTTGCTCTACTATAGCAACCCTGCGGACACGCTCTTGCCGCCAGAAACTGGATGGCAACTAGACGGAGCGGGAGAACTTGCAGTTCCGACGTTGTCGTCCAGCTCATGCTCCGATCCAATCATTCTTGCGCAGGCGCAAAGTGGCGGCAGTATCGATCCGAGTGGTACGGTTACCGTCAGTGAAGGTGCCGACCAAACGTTCGTGATAACGCCAGATACTGGCTATGTAATAGCCGATGTACGTGTAGATAACGATTGGGTGGGGGCGGTGGCAAGCTATACGTTTACTGATGTCACGATACCGCATAGAATCTACGCAACATTCTTGGCTGATCTGGCCCCCGTACTCACCATCCCGCCAGATATCACCATTGATTGTGACGAGTCGTGTGATCCGGCCAACACAGGCCAGGCCACGGCTACCGACGATCACGATCCCAATCCTGTCGTGACCTATACCGACCAGCATGTAAGTGGTGGCGCCTGCGCTTCAGCAGCAATAAACCGAACGTGGACGGCTACTGACAGTGCCGGGAATTTCACGACTGGAGTACAGACGATCTGCTACGCTCGCCCGGGCCACACGATAACAGCTTCCACTTCAGGTTGGGTGACAACGCTTCCGGCGACAGTCTACGTTACCTTTACGTATGAGCAATGTGCATATGAGGCTCTCGTATATGCAAAACCGTTGCTCGGTACGACAGGCTACTGGGGTGACTACACTCCCATTGTCTCCGATGGCATCACGGAAAACACGGTGACAGTGACACTGCCATCAGGGGCACCGGAGGGAAGCTACCGTCTACAGCAGATCAATCTGCATTTCGGCACGCTCCCCGATAGACTCTACTGGACCATGACGGATCGAGTGTTCGGTGTCGACTTGACACCCCCCACGGATCCTGTGGTTTCTTCAACTACCCATACGGTGGACACGTGGTCGAATGACCCTGCAGTCGCGATTGCCATCTCCGGAGCCACGGACGCTGTCTCCGGGGTTGATGGTTTCGAAGTCGCCTGGGACCAGAACGCAACGTGGACACCTACCCACACCAAGACACATGAAGAGACGTGGAGCGGAGACACGTTCACTGCAACCGCAGAGGGTGATTGGTACTTCCACCTTGCTACCGTTGACAACGCAGGTAACTGCACGGGAACCGTCCATCTTGGACCATTCAAGATCCGCTGGGAGAGCTCGATCACCAACATCCAGTTCTCTCCACCCTCGCCAGCTGGCTTTTGCTACGGTTGGGATGAGCGCCTTACAATCACGTTCGATTACAGCACGGACTATCCCGGAGGTGTCAGAATCTGGACGCTGCCGTTCACCGGCGGCTCATCCACACAGGATTTTAGAGTTTCCGGATCCATTATCTATCCTACAGGGAGTGGTTCCGGGGATGACTTCTTCTTCTTCGATGTAGAGCACGGACCAAGAATTGTAGACCAAGTGCGCTATCAAATGTGGAGTCTTGATCATAGCGTCCTGCTTGAAGAAGTCTTCGTTGACGTTGATTTTCGGTGGGGACCGCTTTACGAAACCACTCCACCAGTGCTCACCATTCCACCAGACATCACCATTAATTGCGACGATTCGGATCATCCGGATGTCACCGGATGGGCAACCGTGACAGACACGTGCGATCCGAATCCCACCCTCACATACAGCGATCAGTACGGGTATGCCAGTTTGGGCCTCATCATTCGAACCTGGCGAGCCGAAGACGCGGCAGGCAACTTTGTAGAGGCTGAGCAGAGAATCAGCATTGCATGTCCAGAGGTTAACGTCGTCTCACACTCTCCAGAATGGGTCACTTCCCTCCCCTCGACTGTTGAGATCTCCTTCACGTTCGAGAAGTGCGCAACCCGAGGAGCTGCCTACGTACAGCAAACGTCTCCTGTGGTTGAGCATTACTGGGGAAATTGGGCATCCATCACTTCTGATGGACACACAGTAAACACGTTGACCGTCGATCTTCCTTCTGATGCTGGTGAGGGCACGTACAAATGGCGAACAATCTTGGGGCTAAATGACTCTTTCTCTCGCCATATGGTGTACAGTCCTAATCTGGAATTCGGTGTCGATACGATAGCTCCTGCCATCACGAGTTTCTCGGCGTCAGCGCTTGACGATGGATACGTCAACGCGGCCGAGGCACTTGGATTCGATGTCACATTCACTGCAACCGATGCAGGATCAGGCGTCTATTGGGGCAAGGCAAATCTGGATTTGTATAGCCAGCCAAGCACCTACATCAATCCACCAGTTCCTAGTCACACGTTCACGTTCACCCCAATTGCCACAGGTGCGCCTGATGGTCTGATCACTCAATACGTCAGTGCCCAGGACCGTGCCGGCAACCTCACAGTCGTGACTGCGTATACGGTCATCAAGGACACGACCCCACCGACAATCATCAATTGCCCTCGCGATATCTCTGTTGTATCTCTGCTTGGTGAAACGTCGGTAGCCGTTAATTGGGTTGAGCCCACCGGTGAGGATTTGGGATCTGGTATCCAGTCCTTCACGTCTACGCATCATCCGGGAGACATCTTTCAAGTCGGTACTACTGAAGTCACCTACACGGCAGAAGACAACGCAGGGAATGTGACAACTTGCTCGTTTTCTGTCGCCGTTGGCAGCATCACACTGCCGCGAAGTGTTGCTGGCGAAGAGGGAGTACCTGGGTCCATTCTGACAGCACCCATCCTTCTCGATCCCGAAGATGCTCCCATGATTGGTGACTATCCTCTTGCCGCGACGTGCGGGACAGGCGATCCACTGGGAGGTGCTCTCGTCCTTCAAGGACCGGATGGTCGTCCACTAAGAGGATGTGCCATCATCCTCTATCTGTACAAGGTTGACTTGACAGACGAGACGCCGCGTCTCACGCTACTTGATCACTGGTCCGTGCAATATGACATCCACACTAGGAATTGGCATTTTGAGATAGCCACCGAAGGATTGAAAGCAGGTTACTACTACATCTATCTCAGCTGTCCGGGAGGCTCTACAATAACTCTTCCTGTGGAAATCACGTACCTATAGGCGACTAGGCAAATATCCCAGGGCTGACCAAAGCAGCCCTGGGCTCTTCTCGTTAGAGTCAACCACCCAAGGCACGGCTCTTCCTTTGGGCCTTGTTGGGCAGCTTCCGAACTCTCGAGGCTCAGAATGCGTCTCTCTCTGTATCCTCATTGCTGTATAAGTAAGAGTCTGCCTTCCTAAGGTTTCATTCCAAGTTGCCGTTCCTGAACCACGTCATGATCCAGCTTTCGTCAATAGACAGTGGCATCCGTAACCACAACCTCGACAGTTACCACCTGCTCCCCGGGAACCGATAGATTGCACAGGAAGAATCCATACGTGTAGTTCACGCCTACGCCGATGTTCGTTCCGCCAGCCGGCCAGTAGGTGAACGTTCCTACTGGATTGCTAGTGGCGTTGTACGCCGTCGCTGTTACCTCAACACCAGCAGCCACGGACGCGTTGTTCTGGACTGTGCCGTTAATGTAGATACAGTCCTCCTCTTCTTCGTCGTCCAGTTCCCAGAAGATCGTGCCAAGTCCGAAGTCCTCCATCAGATCCTCTTCGTCATCATCGTCATCGCCAGGCGTGCCCACGGTGATCGTCTGAGACACGGTGTCGGTGTAGCCGTAGTTGCAGGTGACAGTAAGGGTTACTGTGTATTCACCAGCTAACACGTACGTGTGGCTCACCGGCTCGCCTGCAAAAAAGTTGAAAAACCCCGATCCCGAGGCTTGTCGGCCACTACCCTCCCCCGTGGTTTCGTCACCGAAGTCCCAGTGATACTCCTCAATCCGCTGCGTTCCAGATAGTGCAAACCAGCCTGTCGAACGCTGAGGTGTAGACAGCGTTCCGTCGAAGCTCACCTCCAACGGAGCAGGGCCCTCATCAGGTGTTGCTGCAAAGGCTGCTACCGGAACGGTCAAGGCCGATATACTCTGGGACTCCCCGAACCCTGATTCCGTCACGGCTCCCGAGTCGGTGATGATCGTCAGTTTCACTGTGAATGTTCCCGGCTCTTCGTAGGTGTAAAACGTGGTTCTCCCACTGCCTACATTGCCATCGCCGAAATCCCATAGATATTGAGCAATCGGTCCGTCGTCGCCCCCAGTAGCCCCAGACGCATCAAACAGGACCTCCAGCGGAACCAAACCGGATTTCGTTGAGCAACTGAACGTAGCCCGGGCATCCATACACCCCGATAGAGAAAGAGCCAGAGAAACCAGAATCAGTAGGCAAGCACCAATGACTATCCGTCGCATGAGCAATCAGCCTCCGCCGGACATAGTAGGCATCCCCGCATGGGAAGACAAAAGCAGCAGTGAGGTGACCTCCAGAGACGGAGGCCAGTCATCGACCCAGTCTCCCTAGGCAAGGCGGTCACCACGCTTTGGAAGATCCTTGACGTCCAGACACATCCCCGGCGCAGCAATCGATCATGCAATCCCATCTGTCGCAGAAGTACGAAGTCTGCACGCAAGACGTAACGAATCGCTGTGATGAACAGAGAAACGACGCTGATCCACTAACCTCATGGCAGTCTTCTTGATGTCGATGCGCTCACTACGTCCGCTGAAGTGGAGCCTGGGGGACTGAACGTACAACGCGATCGTTGACTGTTGCCTGATGATTTGTGTCCCTACTTGGTAGACACGGAAGCGCGGAACACCCATAAGGGAACCAGCAGTAGCCTGCTTCTGCATGCTTCAAGAGGCAGGGTCAACATCTCCGGGTAGTGCTCTCAACTTGGACCGAATTCAGGGGTTGAGTCAAGTCCGCGGGAGAACGGTCACTGCGAAAGCTTCACTGACAAGTTGAGGGGTGAGTTGCTCAACCGAGAGATCTCCCGCACGTTGGACGAAGCAAAGGTGCTGATTGAAAATTGGAGGAGGGAGCACAGCACAATCAAACCTCACAGCAGCCCAGGCTAAATGGCTCCTGCCCCACATGCACTAGCCTGGGGAATCAGTTCTTGCTGTGGCGGTCGGAGGTGGATCAGGCAACTCAAGAAGTGGACCGAATACTTGCGGTAGGTCAATCTTCCCCCAGCTGTTGAGTCTTGATTCTGATTACTCAGGTGTGCTCGCCGTTCATAGGAGAGAGCTCTCTTCTCTCATCGACATCGTCGAGCCAACAGTATGGAAGCGCCAAACGTCATATGGAGTAATCAGGCCTATCGTGACCTGCGTGAGATCTTAGAGGAGCAATATGGAGCCACCCGTCGCCATCAACCCTACGCTGTTTCATACCATCTCGTGGGAGCACATAAGAGTACTTGCTTTCTTGTTAACCGAGACCCGCGTTTTCAGCCTGCAGTGCGCTATTGCTGATTTGCTTAAGCAGCAGAGGAGAAGCTGATGCCGGAGAAACGGTGGGCTCCTCGTTTCTTCACAATTTGGGTTGGGCAGAGAATCTCTTGGCTTGGAAGTCGGGCCGGTGGATTCGCGCTTGTCTGGTGGCTGACTCAAGAAACAGGCTCAGCTCAAGTCCTGGCGACAGCCACGCTGGGACTCATCCTCCCTACCGTGCTACTGGGGCCGATAGTAGGCGCCTATGTCGATCGATGGAATCGCCGCCTCATCCTTCTGATCTCTGATACAGGCATAGCCCTTGTATCTCTGCTTCTTGCCTACTTGTTCTGGTCAGGCAGAATGGAGGTGTGGCACGTCTACTTAGTTATCGTAGCCCGCGCCATTGGCGCCGCGTTTCATCTGCCTGCCATTGGCGCTTCAACCACGATGCTGGTGCCAGCTCAGCATCTAACGCGCATCGCCGGACTTAACCAGAGCATGGGCGGAGCGTTGCAGGTGGCGGGGCCAGTTCTTGGTGCTTTTCTCATCAGCGTCATGCCTGTTCACGGCGTCATGTTGATGGACGTGGGAACGGCTGCTTTTGCAGTGATCCCTCTCTTGTTCCTGAGTATCCCAAATCCGCCCGTTGATGCGTCAAAAGAACGCGAGGGCATCTTTGCTTCTATTCAGATCGCCTTTCGATTCGTACTGGAACATCGAGGTCTATTGCACATCATGCTCTTAGCCAGTTTCATGAACTTCGTCATCAATCCTGTGTTTGTGCTTCTTCCTCTGTTGGTCACAACGCATTTCGGAGGAACCGCTCTACATCTAGGTTGGCTTCAGTCCGCAACGGGTGCCGGTCTCATCGCTGGAGGGTTCGCGCTATCTGTGTGGGGTGGGTTCCGTCGCAGAACCATGACCATGTATATTGGTGGTGGGCTACAAGGTCTCGCACTCGTATTCGTTGGGATAACTCCATCTGGCCTATTTCCCGTCGCAGTGGCAGCCATGATCGCCAACGGATTCTTCAATGCTCTGTACAACGGACCGATTGCCGCATTGCTGCAAGCGACCGTGCCCCCGCACATGCAGGGACGGATATTCACGCTTCTCGGTAGCATCGTCCAGAGCGTCTATCCAATCAGTCTGGCTATTCTGGGCCCTGTAGTCGGCCTCATCGGGATACGTGCCTGGTATATCGGGGGAGGATTCCTTGTGTTCATCGTTTGCACGCTTGCGCTGTTCGTCCCTTCGATTACACGCCTAGAGACACAGCTCGTGGAATTGGCTGACAAGTCTGCCGCCTAACAGACTTGTCGTTCATTCCATTCGCCGGTCAACCGCACAGCCTTCCGCTGGAATGTGGCGGTAGTCTGAGCGTATTCGAAACTTGGGAGTCTACCTATCGGATTCTGTGCAGAGACGGGACCAGCCTCGTCGCTTCGTCTGTCTAAGAGGATACGGACTAGCAGTTTTCCCAGTCCCTCCTCAGCGAGCTCAAGTGCACGCAGCTTCCATCGCTCATCGCTCATCTAGCGGGCGCACAGGCTCTACGTGCTGATGGCGTGGTGTGAGGTCCAAAGATTCTCCCAAGAGGCAACGTAGAGCTTCAGGATTCCTAAATGCTCATGACGCTGTAATCCCGGAGTCTCTTCGTTCTGCGACACACCAGAGACACGTACGGAAATGTTGAGTACAAAAGCAACTCTGAATGCTATGTAGCCTGGGGGACTCGAACCCACGAGTGCTGATAGGATTGGCTCTTCCGGATGCCTTAATCTGAGGAGCGCGGGAGGAGTGGGCGGATCTGCTGACTACGACAGAAGCTCAAGCTTCCTATAGAGCTTAGAGGATTCGAACGCAGGCAGGAAAGATCTCCATGAATGCGGAAGAACCTCTTGGCACAAAGAATAATCGCACGCTGTCCAGCTAGGGTTCCGAGCTAATACCCTTAGGAGGCATGTCTGTGGACCTGCCTGGATTCGAACCAGGGACCTCCCGCTTATCAGGCGAGCGCTCTAAACCAGCTGAGCTACAGATCCGTAAATGACGTCGAATGGTAGCCTGCAGGATTGAGACTGTCAAGCAAGCTGCTTGTGAAAACCACCATCCTGCGGACGGTTTACTCCTCCATCGCTTCTTCGGCTGCCCTGACACGGAGAGCATCGGTCAATGCTTCAAAGCCACCTTCCAGAACGCTGTTGAGATCATGAAGCGAAAGCCCAATTCGATGATCGGTGACGCGATTCTGCGGAAAATTGTAGGTTCTGATCTTCTCGGAGCGATCGCCGGATCCGATGTGGCTGCGACGCGTGGCCGACAGCTCTTCCTGCGCTTCCTGCTCTGCGCGATCCTGGAGACGCGCACGCAGCACACGCATCGCTTGCGCCCGATTCTTGAGCTGAGACTTCTCGTCTTGGCAGCTAACGACGATCCCCGTCGGTTCATGCGTGATGCGGACGGCTGAGTCGGTTGTATTGACGGACTGGCCACCCGGTCCCGAAGACCGGAAGGTGTCAATGCGCAAGTCGTTGGGGTCGATGGAAGTCTCAACTTCCTCAGCTTCCGCCATGACGACGACGCTGGCTGTTGACGTGTGGATACGACCTTGTGATTCCGTCTCTGGCACACGCTGCACGCGGTGAACACCGGATTCGTAACGGAACACTCCATAGGCACCCTTACCTTCAATCGTGAAGATGAGTTGTCTGAACCCGCCAAGCGGTGTGGGATGGGAATCGAGCAGACCGATCTTCATGCCATGCTTTTCGGCATAACGCGTATACATGCGCAGCAAATCGGCTGCGAATAAGCTTGACTCATCGCCACCCGCTCCAGCACGAATTTCCACGATGGCGTTCTTGAGATCGTTGGGATCAGGAGGCACCAGGAAATGTTTGAACTTGATCCCAAGCGTTTCAAGCCGCGCGCGATCCTCGGCGAGCGCTTCCTCCAGCTCCTCGCGCAGATCGTCCTCAGTCTCGAGCATCTCCTCTTCTTCATGGATCGAGGACTGCACACGCTCCCAATTCTCCCCCATCTCGATCAAGTCTCGAAGCCAGGCGTAGCGCTGGGTCAGCTCTCGATACTCGGGCCTGGCAATGACCGCAGGATCAGACATACGTTCCTCAAGCTCGGATCGCTCGGACCGTGCTTGCTCAAGTCGTTCTGAAATCGATAGGGGAGACATGATAAGTAAACGTACGGAAAGGCCGAACTCGTTTCAAGACTGTGGGAAGGCGACGTGTTGGCGGAGGAAGTCGACGTTCTCTTTCAATGCCTCGATTTGCTGCTGCTTGTCCTCAAGCCGACAGTAGAGTTCGCTGATCAGTTCGTGAGTTCCGAGAACGGTCTCCTGGCGTTGATATCGCAGTTGTTCGCGCAGGAAGATCACCTGTTCTGCGAGGATCCTCTCTACGTCTGACGCCCATTCCAGTCCGTCAAGCGTCGTCTCTGTCAACAGTTTTTGCACGAAGTCATTCGTATCCATCGCACGATGAGAGTAAGGGACATGCTCCGACGTAGATGGGACATTCGACCGGTTTTGAGCGGACGTTGCTTCGCTTGCTTTCTAGACTTGGAGAACGCCCGTCCCCACGAACGTCCAGTCGGCGCTTCGACGTTGTCGCAGAGCCATTGCCGAATCGGAGCTAAGATCGAATACAGCAAGGAGATTCGTCTATATGCCAAAGATCACGATTGACGAGACGGCCTGCATTCGTTGCGGGAAGTGTGTTGACGTATGCGCGATTGCACATGTATTTGAGATGACGGATGTGAGTTCCGTTGCTGCCCGGCCCGAGGACTGCTGGAAGTGCGGGCAGTGCGTCGCCGGCTGTCCGACCGATGCCATCGATCACGAGGCATTCCCCCTCGAAGAGTGCCCGGTTATTGAGAGCTCGGAGCTTCCCCCACTCGACTCGCTCATTGCTGGCTTCCGGATGCGACGCTCTCAGCGCGCCTTCCAGGATCTGCCCGTCGATCGCGAGATCATTCGCGAACTTGTCAGCTTGGGTCGCTGGGCACCAACGGCCAGCAACCGCCAGTCCATCGACTGGCTCGCTTTCGATGATCCGATACGGATCGCCGAGTTCAGCAAACGCACCGTGGCTGAGATGTCCCGCTTTGCCCGTCTGGCGCGCAATCCGCTGATTCGACTCGTACTTCCTCTGATCATCGGCCGGAGCACCAGTCGCCAATTGAGAATGTCGGGACTGGTCGATCGCCTGCAGAGTGCACGCAATCGCGGCGAGGATCCTATCTTCTATCACGCTCCCATCGTCCTCATCGGGCATTGCCCATCGGGAAGCCGCTTCGGGCGAGACGACGCGGTCTATGCCACCTACAACATGATGCTGGCTGCAGAGACGCTTGGGCTTGGAACGTGTCAGATCGGCTTCTTCCAGATCGTAGTCGAGAAGAGCAGCCGCATGCTGCATGGCATCGGGCTCCCGAAAGGACGCTCGCCCCAGATTGCTATCGCCATCGGTTATCCACGCCACAAGTTTCGTCGCGGCATTCCTCGCAGAAGCCCTAATTTAACCTGGAATACACGGTAGCTCTGCGCCACTTGTTGCCCAAAACACGCCGACAGCCTATGCTTCAAGGCATCGTCGAGGAGGCAGCGTCCATGATGTTTGAGCCCATCCATACGTATCTGCTGTCTCAGCACGGTGCAGTGGAGGAGTACCCTTTCATGCCCGAAGTTCCCGTCTACAAGGTGGGCGGGAAGATGTTTGCATTTGGCTCTCCCTCCGAGACTCCTCCCAAGATCACAATCAAGCTGGACCCGTTGCACGGCCAGATGCTTCGATCCACTTACGAAGCCGTTCAGGCTGGCTACCACATGAACAAGGAACACTGGAACACGATCATTCTTGACGGAAGCATTCCCGAAGAGGAGCTGCTATCGTTGCTCGACGAATCTTATTGGCTAGTTTTTTCAAGCCTACCGCAGAG
>Ga0272441_10008020_pt1 | contig 16903 bp, 16 predicted proteins | sample SSMProp6N_FD_193582 | JGI IMG/M metagenome (GOLD analysis project Ga0272441, IMG submission 193582) | Marine sediment archaeal communities from Little Sippewissett salt marsh, Falmouth, MA, United States - SSM-Prop-6N | ecosystem: Environmental > Aquatic > Marine > Wetlands > Sediment ...
ATCTCAAAGAACATGATTATGGCAGTGAGGGGCGCTCCCATCACGCCTCCGACGATGGCGCCCATGCCGACGTTCGCATATGCTGTAGGAGTAGCCACGATGTCCGGCATCAGCCCATTGAAGAAAAGGCCGAAGGCAGCGCCGAAGCACGCTCCGATATATAATGCAGGGGCAAATATGCCTCCAGACCCCCCGCACCCCAATGTGACCGAGGTTGCAAAGGTCTTCAATAGCACCAACGCCAGCAGCATGAGGATCCCATACTTGACATTTCCCGATAGCACGCTTGTGACGGTCGAATACCCAACCCCGAATATGTAGTAATTGCCATATACCTGGTATATGACAAGGGCTGTGAGGCCAACGATGAGACCCCCTATCACCGGCTTTAGATAAGGGCTTATCTTCAGATTATCAAAGAAGTCCTCGAAGCTGTACATCGAATGGATGTAGAGGATCGACAACAGGCCTATCCCTAGGCCCAACAGGACATACAGAAGGAGCTCGTATACCGAATGCATGGCATAAGTAGGGACCAGGAATGCAGACTCGTTACCCAGGAGGTACCTGGAAATATATGTTGCAACGGATGTTGATAGCGCCAACGGGACAAGTGTGTGTACCGAGAACTCGGGCATGATGATCTCTATTGCGAAAAGGATGCCTCCAAGTGGCGCATTGAAGGTGGCTGCAATGCCTGCTGCGGCCCCACAACCTAGAAGGGTGGTGGTCTCCATTCCCGAGAGATTGAGCTTCTGCCCTATTGCAGAGCCTATTGAGGAGCCGATCTGCACTATGGGCCCCTCACGCCCGCTTGAACCACCGGTGCCTATGCAGATCCCCGATGCGATGATCTTTACAGCGGCGACCCTTGGCCTTATCCTTCCCTTCGCAGTGAAGACGGCCATCATTACCTCGGGGACACCATGCCCCTTAGCCTCGGGCGCCCACTTCAGGACTATTATCCCCACCAATAAAAAACCCACCACTGGTACGAGGAACACTAAATTTCCCCAAGATGAGCTCAACGGGATCGAATCGTTGAGCTCTATGCTTATTATTCCTCGGAACGAGAGGTTTTGCACGAAGTTTATCAGCACCTTGAAAAAAACAGCGCCAAGGCCTGCCAACAAACCTACAACTACAGGCAGAATATATACTTTCCAATCAAATCTAAGCCTGTAGAATGAAAACATAGATTAGGAACTTTATTGATTAATTATAAATCTTTGGTTAATTGTCGAGAAAATATGTAAAAAAGATATAATGGGTACCATATCTAATGTATAATTAGAATATTTGAACATATTGACATATCAGATGGTGAATAACATTCTGAGGAAATACGGCAAAGCTCCATACACTGTGGCCCTGATACACGGAGGCCCTGCGGCCTCGGGAGGCATGGAACCAATATGCAGGGAGCTATCATCTTCCTTTGGAATACTTGAACCGCTCCAGACAAAGAATGCCATTGAAGGTCTTGTAGAGGAGTTGAGGACCGACATCGAAGAGAACGCCAAAGGGCCTGTTGCGCTTGTGGGCCATTCTTGGGGGGCGTGGCTGTCAGTGATATTCACCCACGCGAGCCCGGAGAGTGTGAGCAAGTTGATATTGGTGGGCAGCGGCCCCTTCGAAGAAAAGTATGCCAAGGGCTTGATGGACTTCAGAATGGGGAGGCTTGGGGACAAAGAGCGCTCCGAGCTCAAAAAGATCAACTCCGAGCTCACGAAAGCGAAAGGTAGGGAAAGGGACCGTCTGATGATGTCCTTCGGCAGGATAATGTCAAAGGCGGACTCCTTTGAGCTGATGGACCATGAGGAACCGGAAATCTCATTCAACTATGGCTCGCATGTAAGTGTCTGGGATGAGGCATCGAAGATGAGGAGGGATGGGAAGCTGTTGGCAATGGCCAGCGGCATCAGCTGCCCTGTGGTCGCAATACATGGGGACCATGACCCTCATGCGGCCGATGGAGTGAGGTTGCCCCTCTCAAGGGCGGTCAAGGACTTCAAGTTCTATCTACTGGAGAGGTGCGGCCACGAACCATGGTATGAAAAATATGCAAAGAGCGTTTTCTATGAAATACTCAATAAAGAGCTAAAGGCCTAGCTCTCAGGTCTTGGCAAGTATTCCCTCGGCAGCGAGAATTCCCGTTACCGCCGCGTATACTATCCCCCTTGAGTGTCCGGATGCGTCACCGGCCACAAAGAAGTTGGGTATGTTGGTCTCCATCTTATCTGTAACTGGGTATTTGGTATCGTAGAACTTGATCTCAGGAGCGTACAATAGCGTGGAGTCGGACGCTATGCCCTCTATGACGTTGTCGAGCCTGTATACCGCCTCTACTATGTTTGTCACGATCCTGTGCGGCAGTGCCATGGATATGTCCCCGGGAGTGCAGTTCTTCAAAGTGGGCTCTGTCTGTGTGCGCCTTATCCTGTTCCAGGTCGAGCGCCTGCCCATGGACAGGTCCTTGAATCTCTGAAGGATCGGTTTTCCTCCACCGATCGTGGTGGCGAGCCTGGCTATTGACCTTCCATATTGCGTGGTGTCCTCAACTGGGTCTGTCAGCTCTATCCTTGTGAGTATGGCCAGATTGCAGTTCTGAGACTTCTCATCCTTCTTGGCATGCCCGTTCACAAGGACGAAGTCAGGGTATCTCTCCTCGGTCACGAAACCCTTTGGATTGGTGCAAAAGGTCCTAATAAGGTCATCATATGTCTTGGAGTAGAGCCTGAACTTGGCATCGTACATTATATCCTCCACCGGCTCATATATGGTCGTGGGGAACTCAACTCTGACGCCCACGTCTATGGGCCCGTAGTTGTTGGTTATGCCTAGCCTCTTGGCCTCGGTCCTGAACCAATACGCCCCAGCCCTTCCGGGCGCGACAATCATATAATCGCCCTTGTAGGTCTCCTTGCCAGTGTAGGCAACGAACTTGTTACCTTCCTTCTCAATGCGCTCGACCTTGGTCTTTGTGACGAACTTGACTCCCTTGGACTTAAGTTCCTTGTAGAACTTGTCAATGATTATTGGTGTCTTGTCCGAACCCATGTGCCTTTGCCTGCCCGAGATGAACTCAATGCCATGGGAGGAAGCCTTCCTCCTGAGGAACTTGAGGTCATCCTCGTTTGTGCCGAAAAGGTCCGAATCGGCGCCGAATCTAAGAAATGTCTCATCGACTATGTTGATATAGGATTTGATATCATTGAAGGAGCGGTGAATGGAATCCGGGTCTCCACCGATGAGTGGGGTCAGATTTAGCTTTCCGTCAGAGAGCGCTCCAGCTCCGCCGATGCCAGCATAGATCTCGCATGGCTGGCAGTTTGTGCACATGTCCCTGGAGAGGGCATTGCATCTTCTCTTAATGGACTCCTTGCCCATATCTATGACAGTAATTTTGTGGTCAGAATCGTAGGCCAGCTTCTGAGCTGCGAACATTCCCGCAGGCCCGGCCCCAACAATCAAAACGTCCATTTGCATCATTCCATGATATCCGTTCTAAGCCCGACAATGTCCTTGCTCGATGTCAGGCATACTATCAGGTCATCTACCGTGTTTTTAAATGTCCCAATATCCTCTGATAGCACCATTATATATATTTTATTACCTAGTGAGATGGCCATTGACGAGGTGGAACCATACCTCTCATTGTCTACCGCCAACGAAGATGAGAGGGAGCTTGACCTCTTCTCGTTCTCAGCCTCCATCTCAAAGATCATCTTTAGTCTGGAGCGCCATTGTGAAAAAAGCTCAAGGGTGGCTATCGACTTGAAGCTCTCGATCTCCGACCCGTCGAACGTGGCTCCGGCAGCCACATCGTGACCGCCCCCCTTTCCGCCGCATCTTGAAGACGCCACAGAGAGGGCGCGTCCCAGGTCGATGCCGTACTTCCCTATCTGTTCATCCGTAGACCTCCCCGACGCCTTGAGGCCGTAGGGCGCCTTCGAGATTATCACAACGGGCTTGTCAGGGGTCTCAAGGACAATTTCCTCTGCCAAGGCCCCAGTGAAACCTGGCTCGGTCTGCGGGAGATATATGAAGTAAGCAAGGTGCTGGGAATTGTCAGCCACTATCCCCTCCCAGCTAGACCTTATGGCGTCCATCTGGGAATCGTATCTGTTCTTATATTCGTTGTGGATGTCCATCGCTGTCCGGTAAGCATCCCTGTCTCCCAGCAACATGTCGACTGCCACCTCCGGTCTGTTGACAGAGGCGCATGAGTCGATTATGTTCGCCACATCCAGTGCCGATATCCACTCTGTGTGGAAGGGTAGCTCTGAGACCATCAATCGCTCACGTTCTTCGCCATTGTTGAGAATATTCTCTTCCCTGGCGTCATCCAATATCACCTTGTTTGGGCCCTTAAAACCGGAGAGGTACATCTTGTCCCCCATGGCACCGACCAATGCGATGTTGGAGAGCCTGGTGTTCTCGCTGTTGTAGGCCTTTGCAACGAAGTATGTCACGCCTGCCCCAGAAAGCTCCCTGGTGCCGTCTATGCCATGATCCCAGGGATTGACCATCTTTGGATGTTCTTCCCTTGTGGGGTGATGGTCCAGTATGAAGAAATCATCGAATGCCTTTTCGATGTTCTTGATCTCCGAGCTGCCGTAATCGACAAAGACCGGCAGAGTGCCCTTGCACTGTCTTGCCAGCTCCTCAAGGTCGGTCGAATGCCTGATGATCCTGATATCGACTTCCTTGTTCTTGAAGCCCATTTTTAAAATAGCTGATGCGCATATGCCATCTGCGTCCCTGTGGCCAATGGCAGTTACCCTATCCCATTCGCCAATGTAGCCGGCTGCCTGTCTACATTTTGAGATAAAATCTTCCATTATCAACCACTATAAAAAAAGGAATAAGATTACTTGACAAGTAATCTGGCCTTCACTGGATTATAGATCCATTTTGGTTCGAGGGTCCCGGTGCGCTTGTAATACTTGCCCAGGCGCCTGATCTTTGACTCAATAAGCTTGAGTCCCCTGAATGAGTGTTTGTCCTTTGGATGTTCTTCCAAATGCTTTCTCAAGAGAACGGCCTTGGTGATCAGATTCATTAGGTCCTCTGGCATCTGAGGGGCAATATCGTTTTCCTTGAGCATGCTCATGATCTTCTTTCCTGTTGAAAGATGAACATCTGAGATGCCATGATTGTCCCTGAGAATAATCCCTATCTCTGATGAAGAATGACCTTTCTTTGCGTAGTCTACGACCAAGTTCTCAATCTCTTCTGCACTCATCTCTTCCCATTGAGGCTTGGAGCTCCTCAGTGGATGGGTAGATCCAGACTTCCCCTTCTTCTTAGAATGCATTCTCGCCATTGTTATCAACCTGTTTATGCTCTTTGAAATAATTTACAAGTTTATTTAAAGATTTCCCTCTGTGTGAGAGTTTGTTCTTATATTCTGTGCCCATTTGGGCGAACGTTTTATCATAATCCCCCGGAATGAACAGAGGATCGTATCCAAAACCCCTTCGGCCCAGCGCCTCGTTCGCTATGGATCCCACGGTCTCGCCTACGAAAAGGTGCTTGTCCTCTCCGTCGTGGTACGCTATCACGGACCGGAAAGTCGCCCTTCTTACTGTCTCACCTTCCAGTAATCTCAATATGCCTTCATTTCCTATCGTTTGAAAAACATATTTCGAATAAGGGCCAGGGAATCCCTTCAAGGCATCGATGAATATACCAGCGTCCTCTATAAAGCATGGCTTTTTAAGTTTTTCCATGCACCAAGATATCCCTTCCTCAGCAATCTCCTCAAGGGTGTCGGCCTGTATCTCAGGATAGCCCAGGTCCTCCCTTCCCAGACTCATGCCTATGCCATTGAAAAGGGTCGTCGCCTCTTGGTACTTATGGTCATTTCCTGTCACAAATATCGGTTCCATCATTCCCCCCTCTCTATGTACCTGCCCCTAAGCTCTATGTCGTTTATCCTTTCGATGACCTCTTTGCCTTTGGCGTAGGTCCTGCAGTATGAGCCTATGAACGTTTTCCAGTATTTTTCCCAATGCTCGAAATGTGTGCTTTTTAAAGCCTGTTTTAGAAGATGTGCGTCTACCGCCTGTTTCTCTATCTCACTGGAGAACTCACCAAGCCCAAAGTCGATGAAAACGATATGGCCATCTGTCATTATCATGTTTGATGTTGTAAGGTCCCCGTGCACAATGTTGTTTGAGTGCAACCTTCCGACTAGGTCCCCTATCTTCTCCAATATGTCATGACGCACCTCTCTGGATCCCTGTAGGGCCTCCTTCACCCTTGTTCCTACCACGTTTTCCATCACGATGGCATGGATGGACTTGTCAATGAAATATATCACAGGTGTGGGAACCCCCGCAATCTTTGCCTCGTGAAGCAGCTTGGCCTCAAAAAGCGTCCTCTGGAGCACCAAACGCTTATCGAGCTCATCTATGCGATACCCTTTTGATATCCTTTCCTTGACGATGAGCAGTCCATCCTTGTCGATCCCGAAGTATTCCTTAAAGTCCGTGGAATATATCTTGGCCTCGGCACCCTGATTAATCAGCTCCATGGTACACCTCCAAGACATCCGCGGCCTTGTGCTTTCCCTCACGGTATATCTTTCCCTCAATGCAATCGAATATTGTGGAAGGGCTCTCACCCTCCAATCTGCCGCCGTCAATGATGAACTGTATGAGCGGGAGCTTTCCCTCCAAGGAGCTCACGACGTCCCCCACAGAATAGGGGTTCTTGTCACCGGCCCTATTGGCGCTTGTGGAAATAAGGGGGATGGGCATGAATCTCATAAGCGACGCCAGCTGCTCATGTGCGGGGATCCTCATCATTATCCGGGATGGATTTACGATATCCGGTATGTTCTTTTTGGGTAGGACCAATGAGATGCCAGGGAAGGTCTCGTAGAGGAGCTTCGCCTTTTTGTCTATCACGGCAAATCGCTCTGCCACGCCAATATCCCTGACGATCACAGGAAGGGGTTTCGATAGGTCCCTCCCTTTTATTAAGTAGATGTTGTAGACGGCTTGGTCATTGAGGGCATTTGTGCCCAGGCCATAACAGGTGTCGGTGGGAAAACATATCACACTGCCAGCCATGACCAATTTTGATAGTGAAGAGCAAAATGACGGGTCATCCAGCCTTTCTGCCTTTATGATCTCCACGGTACCTCCTCCTCGTCCGTCCTCCACTTTTGCCTGACCATTGTCTCCCCTATCTTCATCCTCTTTCCTGACCTATATTCGACCATTCCAAGGACCGCTATCATGGCTCCATTGTCGCGGCAGACCGCGAAAGGCGGCACGAACATCTCCGCACCCCTCTCCTTGCACATGACATCGCACATCTCCCTCAAACGCGGGGAGGCGGCATTGCCGCCGGCCAGCAGCAGCTCTTTCTTTTGAGTATGGGCAAGCGCCCTCTCCGTTGCCTCGATCACTATGGAGAAAGCAGTTTCCATCAAAGAGTATGTGACATCCTCCTTTCCATGCTTTTTGGAAAGTTTGATCGCCTCAGTGAGCATGCCAGAGAACGAGAAGTCCATTCCTTTAATGGTGTAAGGTATGTTCAGATAGTCCTTTCCCTTCGACATAAGCTCGTCTATCTCCCTTCCACAAGGGAAATCAAGACCTATAGACCTTGCATAGGTGTCCTGCATATTTCCTATGCCTATATCCAGCGTCTCTCCAAAAACGCGGTATCTGCCCCCTGCGAAGGCAAGTATCTGCGTGTTGCCCCCTGATACATATAATGTCACAGGGTCCTTTACACCCAAAAGGAATCTGCCAACCTCTATGTGTGCTATGCAGTGATTTACCCCAAGGATCGGCAGGTCCCGGCTTAGCGAGAGCGCCCGGGCTGTTGTGGCGCCTATCCTCAGGCATGGACCAAGGCCTGGCCCCTGGGCAAAAGAGATGAGGTCGATGTCATCCATAGAAATCCCTGCAGCGGACAGGGCAGCCCTTACCACGTCAGCGGAGATCTTCGCATGGTGATCGGCCGCCAAGCGGGGATGTATGCCCTCTCCGGAATAGGAATCTACAATGTTCGATAGAATAGACCTATCGTCACATATTCCAACTCCGAAAGTATGGGCTGTAGATTCTATGCCAAGGGTGTACATGATATCACCAAAATCAAGAGCGCTTAATATTGGATATTATTTATATCTTTTTATAGATGTGATTGTTCTAATCGGTTCCCATAACAACATGATGGTCATTTTTTCTTATTTATTAATATATGAGCCTAATATATGTTATATAATTTAGTTTTTACTTAAATAAAATATATAATTATTGATTATTTTTAAACAAAGTATATATAGGGCATTTAGATTACAACACTTTCCAAGGGTTCGACGCCCTTGTTAATTCCTCCCATATTCTGAATAGGTTTGTGTGGTGGGCACCCCCCAATTTTCTGCCCACCACGTTCTGAGAATAAAGTCCAGATTCTTTTTATTCAAGTTATTTTGCATACGATTGCGTCAGGCATGCTAACAATCGCACTGCATACGAAAGCCTATACGTTTAATGCATATGGCAGGATATTGCATAGTAGCAAATCATTAAATATGGCCCACCACTATTAATTGTTGGTGATATCTTGACAAAGGTACATTATCAGGATAAATTTGTCGATACCGAGGCTGATATCGACCCAGACAATTATTTGATTTGCCATTTCTACATTGAAGCAGATGATGTCCGCAAGGCCGCCAACATTGCTGCCGGAGAATCCTCTGTTGGTACCTGGACGGAGATAAGCACCATGAAGAAGAGGATAGAGAATCTTGCTGCAAGGGTATTTCATATCGATGGCAACAACGTAAAGATAGCTTATCCAATTGACATGTTCGTGGATAACAGCATCCCCCAGCTATTGTCCGACGTTACTGGAAACATATTGGGCATGAAGGAGGTCGACAATCTGAGATTGAACAAGCTCGACCTGCCTGACGAATACATAGACACCTTCAAGGGACCGGCATTCGGCATGGAGGGAGTAAGGAAGCTGCTTGGGACCGACAAGAGCGGAAGGCCCCACGTTGGGACCATAGTTAAGCCAAAGATAGGCCTTAATCCAGAGGAGACGGGGAAGGTCGCATACGAGGCTTATTATGGAGGGTGTGACTTCGTCAAGGACGACGAAAATCTCACAGACCAAAGATTCTGCCCTTTCGAGGACAGGATAATCAAGGTGCTTGACGCACTGGACAAGGCAAGTGAGGAAACGGGTGAGAAGAAGGCATACGCGCCAAACGTTACAGGGCCGGACATGATCGAGAAGGCGCAGTTCGTAAAGGACCATGGTGGTACGTGCGCCATGATAGACATCATAGCCGCAGGTTATTACGCCCTGCAGGAGCTCAGGGATGCTGACCTGGGACTATTCCTACACGGGCATAGGGCCATGCATGCAGCCATAACAAGAAATCCTCGGCATGGGGTATCAATGGGCGTTTTGGCATTGTTATCGAGACTTGGCGGAATCGACCAGTTGCATATAGGTACGGTAATAGGCAAGATGGAAGGCGATAAGGAAGAGGTATTGTTCAACAAGGAACAGCTGGAGAGGCCCATGTCTAAGATGAAAACTGTCTTTGCTGTTTGTTCAGGAGGTCTCCATCCCGGACATGTAGATAAACTTATGGGCCTTATGGGCAATGACATAGTGATCCAGGCAGGGGGCGGCATACACGGCCACCCAGATGGTACCATAGAAGGTGCGAAGGCACTACGACAGGCCGTTGATGCGAAGATGAAGGGCATCGGCGCCAAAGAATATTCTGATCAACATATCCAACTTAAGAAAGCGTTGGACCTTTGGGGATACGAATAGTCCCCTTTTTATCCTTTGTTTGTTTTTACTGTATTTGAATATTAAAATTGAATATTATACAAAGAAAATATTATAAAGTACAATTGTTTTTTCTTTTCAATTAAAGATATGGATACCATCGGGGGTCCTAGTATAAATAAGAAAGAGATTCTCATCAAGATAAAGGAGACCGAAGATAGGGCCAAAATGGATCTTGAAAAGGCCCATAAGGACAAAGAGCTCGTTATAGAGGAAGCCATGCTAAAGGCGGTGGCAATGAAAGAAAACGCCCTAAAAGAGGCAAAGGAGCGTTATGACAAAGCAATAGATGAGCTCTACAGTACAACGTCTGATGAGGAAAAGGAGATCATGGAAAGGTCTGAGAGGGAGATAGAGGAGCTCAAGGAGCTTGAGCTTAGGAATCTTGATAAGACCGCAGATGTCATAGTAGAGGATTTTGTGAGGTTTATCGATGTTATGTCCGAAGAAAATGAGTAAGGTCCTTATTGTCGGCAACAAGGACGAACTGGAGGACACCATCAACGCCCTCTACGATCTTAAGATTATCCACATTATCGATTACAACAACAAGGAGGAAGGTTTTGAGAGAGGCAAACCATCCAAGATGTCCTCGCTCTTTAGCGAATATGTCCTTTCACTGAGGACCTTGAAAGACATCTTTCACCTTTCTTCCTCCGAACCAAAGCACGAGATAAAGGACATCGAGTTTTCGATCGAGTTCAAGAAAAGGCTGGAAAGGCTTGAGAACAAGGTCATTGAGAAGAGAAAGAAGATAGAGGATATAGAGGTCCTCCTCTCAGACATAGAGAACATCACGGATGTCAACGATCTGGTCAAGATGGACCTTTCCTCAAATGTCAAGGACATAATGATGGACCTAGTAAACTCAAAGGAAAGGATGTTGCAGGAGAAGAAGGAGCTCAAAGAGGAGCTTAATAACATCAACAAGGAATACAGGGACTTCATCATAACTGCGGAGGAGTTCTTATCCAGAGAGATAGAGAAGGCAGAGACGCCGCTTAGGTTGGCAACTACGGACCATACTTACATACTTGAGGGATGGATACCTTCCGACGAGGTGGAAAGGACCCAAAATACGCTCAACGAGGTAACCAAGGGCGATGCGCAGATCATAGAGCTGGAAGAGGAGGATAAGGACGATGTGCCAGTATATGTGGAAACACCCGAACCCTTCAAGCCCTTCGAGACCTTGGTAGAGATGTTCTCAACGCCTAATTACAATGAGATATCACCCACATTGATGGTATCTTTCACGTTCCCATTGTTCTACGGTATCATGCTCGGGGACCTGGGGTATGGCATTTCGCTGCTTGCCTTGGTATTGTTCCTAAGCACTAGGATGAAGACCACGGGATGGCAGTCGTTGCTCAACATTATGAAGTATTCAAGCATCTACACCATGGTCTTTGGTGTTGTGTATGGCGAGTTCTTCGGGTTTGAGATGTTCCATGAGATGGGATTGACGCATATCGCTGGCGTGCATCTCCCGCTTGTGCACAGATTGAACCAGATAGTACCGATGCTGATGGCATGTGCGGGCATTGGCGTGGCCCATATCACACTGGGGTATGTCATAGGTTTCATTAATGTGAGGAGGAACAAGGGATTGAAGCATGCCGTGCTTGAGAAGATATCGTGGATAGGGATATTGTATTGCATATTTGGCGCAATACTCATGCCTGACCTGATGTATCCACTGCTTGGGGCCATGGTGGTCTTCACTATAATGCTGGTCTTGGGCGAAGGGGCACTGGCTTTGCTTGATATCTTTACCTTGATATCCAATGTGGTATCTTATACCAGGCTCTTGGCCATAGGGCTTTCATCCGTTGGCATAGCGCTTGCGATAAACAGGATAGCAACGGACATTCTGATACCAAATGGCATATTCGGTATCATACTTGCAGTATTCCTATTGGTTGTGGGACACACAGGCAACCTGGCATTGGGAATAATAGCATCATTTTTGCATTCGATACGTCTACAATACGTAGAGTTCTTTACAAAGTTCTACAAGGGTGGGGGGATAAAGTTCACTCCACTGGGAATAAGAAATGAGGAGGTGTAAGACTATGGACTTAAACACTGGACTGATAGCAATGGCCGCAGCCTTGGCTGTGGGACTTACCGGGTTCGCATCTGCAATGGCGGAGAAGAATATTGGTTCTGCCGCCGTTGGCGCGATAGCTGAAAAGGAGGAACTTTTCGGTAAGGCGTTGATCCTTACCGTCATACCTGAAACGATTGTTATATTTGGATTGGCTATAGGGTTGATCTTGTTATTCGTAGTCCTCCCCAGTCTGTGATATCATGTCATTGGAAAAGGTCTTGGAACAGATAAACGTAATGACAGAGAAGGAAGTAGATGAAATTCTAAAGGACAGTAGGCTTAAGGCCGAAGAGATATTGAAAAAAGCTAAGGAAGAGATCGATGATCTCAAGGAAAAGAAGAATCGAGAACTAGAGGAGACCCTTGAGAATCTAAGGGAGATCAAGCTCTCAAAGATAAGGATGCAGTACAAGAGAAAGAAGCTTGACATGGAGAAGGAGATAATCCACAGGCTCTACAACAGGGCCAGAGAGAAGGTCTCAGATCTGGACCCCAAGACAAATGAAATGTTAATTAAGAAACTACTCCATATCGCCAGGGCCACCCCTGTCTATTCTATATGCTCCATTTCATACAGGGGCGGAGATGTGTGCGAGGTCCCAACAAAAAGGCCGTTCTACATATACTCAAATAAAAAGGACGAAGAGTTGATCAGGGAATACTCAGACCTGGAATACGATGGAAACGTCAAGTCCATTGGCGGCATAGTGGCAGAATCCGAAGATAGGAACTGGAAGCTTAATCTAACCTATGATTCAATCCTTGAAGAGGTGTTCGATCACTCCCTCAAGAAGGTCTATAAGAATCTGTTAGGTGAATAAGCCATGGAGGAGAATGCAGCATACTTTAACGCGAGGATATCAGCTATGAAAGAGAAGCTCTTTCCTATGCTGACCTATGAGAAGATGTTGCTAATGGAGCTCCCAGAGATCACCAGGTATATCAGCGAGGGGGACTATCACGAGGATGTCATTGAACTGTCCAAGAGCTTCAAAGGCATCGACCTGATAGAATATGCCTTGAATCTTAACTTGGCAAGGACCTTTCAAAAGCTGGTAAACATATCCCAAGGGGACATCCACAAGTTCATTGTGCAGTATATGAGAAGATGGGACAATGAGAACATCAAATCGATACTTAGGGGTTTGCAGTCAGGAGCCTCGTCCAAGGAGATAACAGAGACCCTCATACCAGTTGGGATGCTTAAATTCACCTATCTGATAGAGCTTAGCAAGATGGAATATGAAAAGGCGAAAACGGACCTTGAGGAAAAGGGAATTGTTCCAAGCGAGATAGAGGACCTCAACAAATTGGAATATGAGCTTGATAAAATATATTTCAAAGACAGCCTGTCCATTGCCAACGAGATAGGAGAAGAGGGCCTTATAAAGTACATAAAGCTTGAGATCGATCTCTACAACTTAAAGATCATCTTACGATTGAAAGATGCCGGAGCAGAGTTCGGCATTATAAAAAAGGAGCTAATCCGCATCGGGAAGATAAGCTCAAAAGACTTTCTAATAAGAATAAAGGGACTTGACTACAAGGACACGGTCATATATATAAATAAACAGTTCCACGACATCGATCTCAATCCCGAAGGGTCGGTCGCGGTAACTGAGAGGGAGATAGAGAAGTATCTGATAAGATTTGGAGAGAGAGTGTCCCATTTGAATATGTTCACTACTTTGAACGCCTTGGGTTTCATACTCAAGAAATACCGAGAGATAGCCAACCTAAGGCTCATTGTCAGAGGAAAGCAGTTGGGGATAAGGCCCAAATCGATCGAAAAAATGCTGGTGGTATGATGGAGATGGTGCTATTGGGCGATAACAGTTTCACATTGGGATTCAAACTTGCTGGGATCAAGAGGATCGAGACCTGTTACAGCGAAGATGATTATGCATATTACCTCAAAGAGCTGTTGGGAGATCCAAACGTTGGCATTATAGTTTTGCCTCAGGAGGCACTGGATTTAATCCCATTGTCGTTGAGGTCTCAGGCGGAGAAAAGCATTAATCCCATCGTGTTCCCGATCGGCGATCAAAGAAGTGTGGATATTAAGAATCAGATCATTAAACTCATTGGTGTGGACCTATGGAAGTAGATAGCAAGAAGGCGAAAGGGGCAAAGATCAACAGGGTCTCAGGGCCTGTTGTTGTGGTGGAAGATCTGGACGCGAGGATGTACGACGTTGTCCAGGTGGGAAATAAAAAGCTTATGGGAGAGATCATAGAGATAGACGCGGACAAGACCATTGTGCAAGTATACGAGGAGACCGATCTGCTAAAACCGAACGAACCTGTAGTAGACACGAATGAACCTGTCTCTGTTGAGCTTGGCCCAGGTCTCCTGACCTCAATCTTCGATGGAATACAAAGACCTTTGGACGTGATCTCCAAATCAGGGGACTTCATAAGGAGGGGGCTGAACGTGCACGCCCTGCCAAGGGACAAGAAATGGGAGTTCGTTCCTCTAAAAAAGGTCGGTGACAATGTCAGCGGAGGCGAGATCATTGGCTATGTCGATGAGACGAAGAACTTCAGGCACGGCATCATGGTGCCACCGACCATAGAAGGCACCATCACCGAGATCAAGGAAGGGCAGTTCACGGTCACAGACACCATTTGCGTCCTGGATGACGATATAGATATCAAGCTGATGCAGAGGTGGCCTGTGAAAAAGAGCAGGCCAATAAAGGAGAAGCTATGGGCAGACGAGATCCTAGTAACTGGCCAAAGGGTGCTCGACACACTGTTCCCCATAGCCAAGGGCGGGACCGCGGCCATACCCGGCCCCTTCGGGAGCGGGAAAACTGTGACACAGCATCAATTGGCAAAATGGTCCAATGCGGATGTTATTGTCTATGTGGGATGCGGCGAGAGGGGAAACGAGATGACGAGCGTCCTTACTGAATTTCCCGAACTCATAGACCCCAAGACCAATGCACCGCTCATAGAGCGTGTGGTCCTGATCGCGAACACTTCCAACATGCCCGTGGCGGCCAGGGAGGCCTCAGTCTACACAGGCATTACCATAGCCGAATACTTCAGGGACATGGGGTACAACGTGGCAGTAATGGCGGATTCCACATCAAGATGGGCCGAGGCCATGAGAGAGATATCCTCAAGACTGGAAGAGCTGCCAGGAGAGGAAGGATACCCTGCATACTTGGGTTCAAGACTGGCCAGCTTCTATGAAAGGGCCGGTTATGTGGAGACACTGTCAGGAAAGAAGGGATCTGTGACCATCATAGGCGCCGTATCCCCTCCAGGCGGCGACTTCAGCGAACCGGTGACCCAAAACACCCTAAGGGTGACAAAAGTGTTCTGGGCCTTGGATGCAAAGCTTGCGAACAGAAGGCACTTCCCATCGATCAATTGGTTAAAATCATATTCTCTTTATCAAGAACAGCTGACGCCCTTGCTTGAAAGAGACTTTCCGGGATGGAAGGATAACAGGAACAAGGTGATGAGCATCCTGGTAAGGGAGGGCGAGCTAGAGGAGATAGTCCAGCTAGTGGGCTCCGATGCGCTGCCAGAGGACCAGAAGCTTACCTTGGAGATAGCTAGGATGCTGAGGGAATACTTCCTTCAACAGGACGCATTCAATGATATTGACACCTACTGCAATCTAGAGAAACAATACATGATCATAAAGACCATATTGGAGTTCTCTGAAAAGGCGGAGGGCGCGATAGAGGTAGGCAAGAGCATAGAGAAGATCGTAGACCTTCCCTGCAGGGCGATGATAGGTAGGACAAGATATGTAAAGGACTATCAGGAACATCTTGAAAAGGTGAAAAATGCCATCCAGAAGGACTTCAACAATCTCTTGAGGGGTGATGAGGATTAAAGAATACCAGACCATCAACAAGATAGAGGGCCCCTTGCTATTTGTACAAAATGTCGAATCCGTGGGATACAAGGAATATGTGAAAATCAAGCTCCCCAGCGGCGAGATAAAGAGGGGGCAGGTCATAGAGACATCAAAGGACTATGTGGTAGTACAGGTGTTCGAGAGCACCCAGGGGATCGACAAGCACACTTACGTTCATTTTTCAGGGGAGACTATCAAGATGCCCGTCTCCAGCAACATGTTCGGAAGGATACTCTCCGGCATTGGAAAGCCAAGGGATGGCGGCATAGAGATCATACCTGAGGAGAAGGTGGAGATCCAGGGGGAGGTCATCAATCCCTACAATAGGGACATCCCCACAGACTTCATCCAGACCGGGATATCCACCATTGACGGGATGAACACCCTCATAAGGGGGCAAAAGCTCCCCATATTCTCCGGGTCCGTCCTCCCTCACAACGAGCTGGCACTGCAGATAACAAAGCAGGCAAAGGTAAGGGACAGCACGGAACCGTTTGCAGTCGTGTTCTGCGCCATAGGGATCACAAACGACGAGGCAAGGCAGTTCATCACAGATTTCGAGAGGACGGGCGCCCTTGAGAGGTGCGTAGTGTTCCTAAACTTGGCCAATGACCCGTCCATCGAGCGTATAATCATCCCCAGGATGGCGCTCTCAACGGCAGAGTACCTTGCCTATGAGCTGGGGTACCATGTCCTAACGATAATCACCGACATGACCAACTACTGTGAGGCCCTACTCGAGATAGGGTCCGCAAGGGAGGAGGTCCCTGGAAGAAGGGGATATCCAGGATACCTCTACACCGACCTTGCCTCCATATACGAGAGGGCCGGCATTATCAAGAACAAGAAGGGTTCGGTCACGCTTCTGCCGATCCTTACGATGCCCAGCGACGATAAGACGCACCCTGTCCCAGACCTGACCGGATACATCACCGAAGGGCAGATATTCGTGTCAAGGCCTTTGTTCAACAGGAACATATACCCTCCTATCGACGTGCTGCCCTCGCTTTCACGTCTTATGAATCAGGGCATAGGAAAGGGCAAGACGAGGGAGGACCACAAGCC
>Ga0272441_10008021_pt1 | contig 16902 bp, 13 predicted proteins | sample SSMProp6N_FD_193582 | JGI IMG/M metagenome (GOLD analysis project Ga0272441, IMG submission 193582) | Marine sediment archaeal communities from Little Sippewissett salt marsh, Falmouth, MA, United States - SSM-Prop-6N | ecosystem: Environmental > Aquatic > Marine > Wetlands > Sediment ...
TCCATTTTTCGCCTTTCCAGAGGTCAAATTGGCGCTGTCCTGGTATTCTATCCGGTGGTGGTGGATGCCGTTCAAGATCTTGTTGAAGCTTCTGGCAATACGGTGAAGGTCCTTTAAGGTCAGTTCACAATAGTCCAATTGGCCATCGGAAAAAATTTTGTTGATCAGGTTCTGAACCAGCCCCTGGATTCGTGACGGGGTCGGGTTTTCCAAGGTGCGTGAGGCCGCTTCGACCACATCTGCCAGCATGACCAGTCCGGCCTCCCGGGTCTGGGGCCGTGGCCCCGGATACCTGAAATCATCGATATTGACTGCATCCGCGCCTTTAACGGTTTTCGCCTTTTCATAAAAATAGCTGATCAGGCTGGTGCCGTGGTGCTGCTGGGTGGTGTCGATAATCACCTGCCCCAGTTTGTGCTCCCGGGCAATTTCAACGCCGTTTTTGACGTGGGCGATCAGGATCAAGGCAGACATGGACGGGGCCAGCTTGTCGTGTTTGTTCCTGCCGTACGATTGATTTTCGATAAAATAAAGGGGCTGTTTCAATTTGCCGATGTCGTGATAGTAGCCGCACACTTTGGCCAGGATAGGATTGGCACCAATTTCCGTGGCCGCCGCCTCCACCAGGGATCCGACCACCATGGAGTGGTGATAGGTGCCCGGTGCCTCCAGCATCAGCCGGCGCAGGATGGGCCGGTCCAGGTTGGCCAGTTCCAGCAGGGTGATGTCGGTGGTGTAGTGAAACACCATCTCCACCACCGGTGCCATACCTGCGGTGATGATTCCGGCACCGATTCCTCCCAAAAAAGCCACCGTCAGGTCAAAAGGCAGCGTGCTCCATGAGGCGGTACCCATATAAACATGGATGACAACGGCCAGAAAGGCATTGAGCAGTCCCAGCTTTGCACCGGTCTTGATGATGATTTTTCTCTCACGGCAATCTTGAAGCCACCAGGATGCCATGGTGCAGCTCAAAATGAAATAGATAAACGTCTCCAGGCCGCCCTGGAGCAGCATGGATGTGCATAGCGCTAATGCCAGGGCAAAAATCAGTGCGGTTTCCCGCCCCATGAACAGGCAGACGATCATGGCCCCGGCGGCCAGCGGGATGCCGAAACCCACCGGAGACACCGGGCGGGACAGGGGCAGGCCGAGAAACCAGGCATCGGGCAGGGTCGTGGATATTTTGACCACGACAATAAATGAGACCATGATGCACGATAGAAACAGCAGGTCCTTGTTGCCGTATTTGGCGAATTCCATCCGACGTTTGAGCCGGACCTGGTACTGGATGATCAATATGGCGGCCAGCAGCGCCACGGCGCCGGAACCGGCAAGAGGCACTTGATGGTCGTCGGCCTGGCTTTCCATCGCCTTGAGTTTGCGAAGCTGGAGCGGCGTGACCCGCTCGCCTTCACGGAGCAGCATCTCTCCTTTTTTAATCATGTACAGGACCGGCTTGATCTGCTGTGCCGCGACTTCTTTGCGTGCTTCGGTTTCGTGGCTGTTCAAGGTGATATTGGGCTGAATCAGCTGCTGGGAGATATCAACCATGAGGTTCAGCAGGGCATAATTCATCCCTTTGAGCAGCGGGTCGCCGACAACCCGGACCATGGTCCTGGCCTGGTCCGGCCCGTAGAACTGTTTCAGGTTCAATACATGGGTCTCTGTCAAGGTCTCCACGTTACGCAGGGTGATGCCTTGGTCTGATTCTTTTAGCAGGATCTCCTTGTTGGCGACCACACCGGCGGAGAGCACCTGGGTGATAATGGTGGTCAACAGTTTGGGGATGTCTGTTTCGAATTCATTTTCGATGAGGATCGAAAACGCCTCGTTACTGATGTCGATCCCCGTCGCTTTTTCCAACAGGCTTTTCTTGGCCAGCATTCGCTCTGCAAGTGATACCTGCGGAAGGTCCGGGACATCGGTGAGTTCAACAAGTGCTCTGTCCGAAGCCGATAGGGCCTGAGGAAATCGCTTTGTGTTCCTTTCCAGATTTTTGGTTTCCGTTTCGTAGATGGACCGCAGTTGATCGAAGGCATCGTTCAGGCGGGCAACCGTGCCTTTGAGGATCTTCGGATTGAGGTCATAGACGGGCAGCACGCTGTCCACCGCCTGGCGGCGGTGGACTTCGGTGACGGCAAGGTCTTCAATAAAAAAATCCACTGAGGACTTGATATCGGTTTTAACGACGTCACCGCTGTCATAGCGGTGTTTTTTGATGACTAGTCCCGGGTAAAGGCCGGTTGTAAAAACAACAAGGATGAGCACCAGCAGTGCCCAACGGATATGCGGGTTCAGGCTGAAAAAATGGCTGATGGGTTTTTTTTTCCGGTCACGAATCATTTTTTGGTCGCTTGGTGCAGCCGATCAACCCATTTGCCCCTTTGCCGATGAAACCGTCGGCAGGATCGTTCGGTATGTTTATTTCTGAATGCGACTGGCTTCCAGCAATTCATAGGCGTTGATGATATCTTGGACCAGCCGGTGACGAACGACATCTTGCTTGGTAAAGTGGATGAACTGTATTCCTGTTATGGGGGTTAGAATCGCCTTGGCCTCAACAAGTCCTGAAGACTTGCCTGCCGGTAGGTCGATTTGGGTGATGTCACCGGTAACCACCGCCTTGGAGTTAAAACCGATCCGCGTCAAAAACATCTTCATCTGTTCTGTTGTGGTGTTTTGGGCTTCATCGAGGATAATAAACGCCTCGTTGAGGGTTCTTCCCCGCATAAAGGCCAATGGGGCAACTTCAATCACCCCGTTTTGCATCAGTGCAGCCACCTTCTCGAATCGCATCATGTCATGAAGGGCGTCATAGAGCGGCCGGAGATAGGGGTCTACCTTGTCTGTCAGGTCTCCCGGCAGGAAACCCAAGGATTCACCCGCCTCCACGGCAGGCCGGGTCAGGATGATCCGGCTGACCGTTCCTTTGGAGAGCGCGGATACGGCCATGGCCATGGCCAGGTAGGTTTTCCCCGTACCGGCGGGTCCGATGCCAAGAACGATGTCATAGTTGCGGATCGCTTCAATGTAGGCCTTTTGGCTCTGGTTTCTGGGTGTGATGGCCCGTTTTTTCGAGGTGATGTAAACGGTATCCAGAAATATCTTCTTCAGGTCAGCGGTGTGGTTTTCTTTCAATATGCGCAAGGCATAGTCAATATCATTGGGATAGACGGGGTATTTTTCCTTAAGCAGGCCGTAGAGTTGCTCCAGCACCCGCCGTGAAAGATCCACCGCCATCTCTTCCCCTTTGAGATGCACGGTGTTGCCCCGGGCATGAACATGAATAGCCAATAGATCCGCAAGACGCTTGAGGTGCCCGTCTTGCTCACCAAATAGCTGCCGGGCCAGTTCAATATCGGAAAAGGTCAGTCGGGTTTGTTTACTTTGCGTGCATTCATCCATAGGTTAAGCAAGTGTCTTGTCATCGTTTAAATGCGTCGCCGCCAGTTAGTATGAATCGACCCCGTTGATTTGTCAAACCGCCGGTCAGGCCGGTTCCGTAAATACCGATACCGTCATTGGAATATCCGACTTTTCAGGGGAATGCAAACGCCAAATTTCCCTTCAGGACCCCGGTGAAAATGCTTGACTGGGAAATACCGCTCTGTTAACCTTATTCATCTAAAAAATTGGAAACAATCTGATTTTATTGATATTTTAATTTACTTTGAGAAATATTCGCCAAGCGGAGCGAGTCCTTTCACCCCACTGGCAGATGCCTCTTTCGGGCAACGGTGTTGCTTCATTCAAAGGACCACCATGAATCCTTTTGATGTTCTTGCTGTCACCATCCTGACCTATGGGTTGATCCGTGGCATTTTCCGCGGCCTGGTCAGAGAACTTTCTTCGATCGTCGGTGTTTTGGGCGGATTTTATGCCGCGTATACCTATTATCCCCATGTGGCCAGGTTGATTTCTCCTTGGATTTCCGATGTCGCTTACCTTAATATTGTAAGCTACATGACCGCATTCTCCGTTGTCGTGATTGTCGTGGGAATCCTTGCCGTGGTCATCAAGTATCTTCTCAATATCGCCTACCTGGGATGGGTGGACCGGGTCTGCGGTGCCCTGTTCGGATTGCTCAAAGGCGGACTGGTGGTCTGTGTGGTGTTTATCGTCCTGACCGCCTTTTTGCCCAAAGGTGCGCCAGTTATCAAAAATGCGGTCCTGTCGCCACATGTATCGATGGTATCTGAAGTGATGGCCAAGGTGATTTCAAAGGACATGAAAGAAAATTTCATAATAAAATTAAAGGAATTTAGAAAATCTTGGCAGACCCGCTAAAACCAGGCCAATCAACACCCATTGAGCGCCTCGAGGCGTTGATTGAAACCCTGAGAGGTGAAAATGGCTGTCCGTGGGATAAAAAGCAAACGCCTTACACCATGGCCCGTTATCTGGTCGAAGAGGTCTATGAACTGGCAGATGCCATCATATCCAAAGATTCGACCGCCGTTTGCGAAGAGGCAGGCGATGTACTATTTCAGCTTCTTTTTGTCGTCAACCTGTTCAGGGAGTCGGGGAAATTTAGCCTTACGGACGTGGTTGAAAAAAATGTAGAAAAGATGATTCGCAGGCACCCCCATGTCTTTGGCGATGGTACCGCCAAAACGCCTGCAGCGGTCAGTGAGAACTGGGCTAAAATCAAGCTGAAAGAGAGGGGCGGGGCGGGGCGCGATTCGGTCCTCAGTTCCATCCCCCAGAGCTTGCCCGCGCTGCTCAGGGCCTCGATGGTTTCGGAACGGGCGGCCAAAACCGGTTTTGACTGGGATGATATTTCCGGCGTGATGGCCAAAACCATGGAAGAGTGGGAAGAGTTCTCAGCGGAGATCAACAATCCTGAATCTGAACCCGGTGGGGGCAAAGCGGCCATGGAATTCGGGGATATCCTGTTCACCATGGTCAATGTCGCCCGGCTTGCCCGCATTCATCCGGAAACCGCATTGATCCTGTCTATTCAAAAATTTGAAAAACGTTTTATCTATATGGAAGAAAAATCCATCGAAGCGGGTCGGGATATCATCAGCCTCACCATGCCCGAAATGCACAGCCTCTGGGATGAGGCCAAAGAAAAAGTGGGTTGATCGCATCGCGGATATTGCTTTTTGTGGGAAAAACACCCGTTTCTGCCAGTGACAAAAGCCGGCTGTATAGCCGGCGTTTTATCTTTAAAATGAGAGCTACCTTTTAGACGTGCTCGTCTATCGGCTTTTGTTCCGGCGGCGTTCTAAAAACCACGTTCCCGTTTTTATCGTATTTTTCATAGAAAACACCCTCCTTATCCGTTTTGTAGCCACCGGTTTTATTCTCCACCTCGGATTCAGGCTTTGCGCTTCCTTGAGAGCTCTCGATGGGTCGTTCTTCAATTGCTTTTTCGGCCTTTTTAAGGGCAACATCCTTGTTTTCTATAGCCAGGTTGTTGTCTTCACGTGTCGTCGTTCTGACGGCTGATTCGCCAATTGTATTTAACATGGCAATCCCTCCTTTGCTTTCTACAAATGTGTTTGCCGTTCCTGGTGATTTTGCCCTTTCCGCAATACCAGTGCCGGCCGGTCCTTTTTATTGTCTATTCAGCCTTACGGTTAATGGCCGCCTTGGCCAGTTCATCGAGCTGATTCATCAATCCCTGAGAGTTGTCAACGGCGATGGATCGGGTCTCCTTATGATTGTCTCCAACGATCGTGTTAAATACAAACGTATTATCCTTTTGGCTCATGTTCGGATTCTCTTGTGTATTTTGAACCTGATTGATCAGCGCTTGGCCAAAGTCTGATCCGGGGTCAACATTGGTAATCTTTTTGAGTACGCCGGCAGCCACTTTTTCCAATATCGACTGGTTTTTCGCCTCTTTTGAAATCGTAATCGCATCCGATTTGGCATCGAAGGTGCCCACCTGCTGGGGGTGATTCACTTTTCCCTGGCTTAGCTGCCTTCGATAGACATTCAGGACGTTATGGATCTGGTAGCTTTGAATATACATATGGGTTCCTCCGATTACCATATCGGCAGGTCATGAAAAAACCTTTAGGGAAAAGATATTATTTTTCCATGGAAACATACCATCGCATGGGTCAACGGGTGGGGCTGAAACGAGCAAACCACTGCCGGGTGAAACACACGGGGCAGTGGTTTGCCAGGTTTATTGGGGGGATGATTCAGAGCATTGAACCCTCCCCGCGGCTTGCCGCGGGGAGGGTTCACCGGAAGGATAAAAAAGCGATTTCCAGTTCGCTCCCTAACCCCGCCGCAAGCGGCGGGGAATGCGCTCGCTATCGCGGTTCAATCAGTCGTCAAAGTCTCCCTCGGGACTTTCGTTGCTTTCAATTAGAGCGGCCCGTTGGGTTATTTTTTCCGGTGACCATTCCTCTGGGGCTTCAATTCGTTCGGCTTTGGGACCCGGGTCAAAACCATTGGTTTCCAGGATCGTTTCAATGGCCAGATCAGCGGTGTCTTGAGCATTGAATACATTGACGAGCATGTTGTAAACGAATGATTCCACCCGCTGCTCCATTCTGGTCCGGATTTCCCGGGGAAGTCCCAACAGCTTGTTTTCGAAAGGCAGGTTCAGCTTTTTGTAGTTGCCGCCTTTCCACCCCTTATTATCGGCATAGGCCACCATCTTCGCCCACATGGCCTCAGTGACACCCTGATCGGTGACTTTGATAAAATCACCGTTGCCATCCAAGGCGGCATTGCCGTCATCATTGACATCGAGTCCCCACGAAATCATTTGCAGCGCGGTGGCGACATTGGCTTTGGTGGTGTTGGTGCGGTTGGCGATTTCCCGAAGGCGCTGTGAACTGTTACCGGAAGTGCCATGCTGTGCGCCCGAGACATGGTAATCCGCCAGCGCTTGGTGGATCTTTTGGGTAAGGTCTATCTGGATGCCCTGGCCGCTGGCCTCGATGCCGTGGACGGTCCCGTTGTTCAAGGCGATCCAGTTGGGGAATATGCCGTGCGCGTTGAGCCCCTGAATCAGGAAAAGGGCCTCAGCCTCGGTTGACAGCCCCAATTTCCCTTTGATTTCTCCGATCTCAGTCTCCAACCCCGACCATTCGGGAATAAACGGCTTCAGCTCCAGATTGGTGGTCAGGTTCTGGTCATCCGGGAGATGGGATGCGTCAATGGCAATGGAAGTGATGCCGGCTTCAAACATGGTAGGAATTTCTACCTTGGCAGCCGGTATATCGTCCTTGCTTTTTATGCCATAATGATCTGCATGCAGGGCCACAGGAATAGTAATGCCCAGTTCATTGCACATCGCATCCACAATCCGGGCCATATTCCAATAATTGACCGCACAATAGGCATCGGCTCCCCCTTCGGAACGGGCAATCTCGATGATCAATGCAGAATTTGCCCGTTGGGCGGCTTTCAGCGCACCCCGGATGACAAAGCTATTTCTGCCGTTGGCAGCCATGCAGATGGCTTTTTTCTTCTTGATCATCGCCAGGTCGATGAATTTCCCACTGACCAGCAGCGCCTTCGAATTGGGAAACCGTTTCTGGATATTGGGGGGACGGCCCACTGAAACCGCTTTGTTGAAGTCACTGGATGATAATGTCATGGTTTTCCTCCTTAGACAGATTTCTCATGATAACGATATGATTGGGTTTTTTACTCGGTTTGGGGTGGTCGTTTTAATATGATCTTTTGGTTATAGGCGTTTATTTTCTCTTTGAATGCGTTGGATTTTGTTTCGTACTGTTCCGTTTTCTGGTTGAATGCGGTGATCCTGTCGTTCAGTTCTGCACGCGCTTTGAAGTTTTGCGCCTCGGGAGTTAACTTTTCAATCTGTTCTCTCTCTTCCAGCAGTTGCTGGTACATGAGATCTAAATCCACTTTTTCCTTTTCAAGCGCCTCCCGGCTCAGTTCAGCGGTTTCGTTTGCTGCGCCACTATCCGGAACTGCTGCTTTGGCTTCAAGGGGGGAGGGCAGTTTCGCCTTTTGTGCTTTCCCGGTTGTTGCATTCGCCGGTTTTTCTTCTTCGGTCGCAATCCGCTGGGCCGCGGCCCGCTGTTCCGTCGGCACCTGGCTTAGGTCGTCTGTCCAGCGTTTTTGACCATTTTCATCGGTGTATTTGTAGATTTCAGCGCATACCGATGCTGCGAACAATAGAGCAGTGATCAGAATAAAGACCGAGATTGGTTTTTTCATGGGGAACGCCTTTGTTGTGAGATGAAGGTGGAACACATCCACGGTGAATGGTAACCATTTGAATGCCCAACTATAATGTCCTTGCCGGGCGGATGTCAAGCACCGACAATGTCATCCAAAACAATCCATAGACAAGCTGATGCACGATGAACTATTGTTTGACAATGAAATCGGCTTGTGTAGATTGAGCGAGGCTAGGTTGCAGGTTCGCATGAAACCGCTGTGCACGGATCCCTTGAGCGGGGAACCTATCAGAAAGATAATAAAAATGGCATCAATTCGTCGAACGGTGATTCTCTTATTGATGGTTGTCTATTCGGGGTGTGCGCCGAAACCATTGCCGGTATCCATCCCCGGATCGGTTCCCGCCATGCCGGGCAATCAAGCCTTCCAAGACGCCGAGCGAGCCCTTGAAAATGGTCTATACACCGAGGCCTTGGACGGTTATAGCCTATTTTTACGGGACGCCTATGACGACCCTTTCGTTGATGACGCCCTGTTCAAAATAGGTCGGTTATACCGTCTTGCCGGCCGCGATGACGACGCCATCGCTGTTTTCTCCAGGCTGAACCGTGAATTTCCAGAAAGCGCGCTGATTCCTGGTGCCATGCTCGAAATCTTGAATATCCTGTTCGACGGCGGCAATTTTGAATCGGTAGTCAACTATGGACTGGCCTATATCGAACCCACTGACCCCACGCTTATGCGGATGCCGTTTTTCTTTATTGTAGCCGATGCATATCAGGCGATGGGTGCGCATTTGGACGCTGCTCGATTCTATTATCGGGCTTGGAATACAGCCTCCGGTGCGGATGTGGAGGTCGCCTGGACCAAATTAAAGAATACCGCTGAACAGCTCAGCGCCGATGACCTCCAGCAGCTGATCTCGCAGGTGACGGATCGACGCCTCATCGGCCTTTTGCTTTACCGGCTTGGTATGGCATTCATTCTGGATGAAAAGTATGATGAAGCGATGGATGTCCTCACGGTGTTTGTGGAGCGATTCCCCGAGCATCCGGATTATCCAGACGCGTCAGATATGATCCATTCCCTGACTGAACGTGCCCGTTTTTACCCCTTTTCCGTCGGCTGTGTGCTGCCCCTTTCCGGTTCTTATGCCATATTCGGCCAACGTGCGTTAAACGGCATTGAGATGGCGCTGAGCCAGACCGGTCAGATGGGTGGCGGAATTCCCTTCACCATCATTGTCAAGGATTCCCGGTCCGATCCCGCTGCGGCCATGAAGGCGGTGGATCAACTCGATCAGCAAAAGGTCGGGGCCATCCTTGGGCCCATGTCCGCAGCCGAAGCCGCCTCCGAAAGCGCACAGGCCCGGGGGATTCCGATTCTCGTCTTTACCCAGCGAGATGGGATTCCGGATATCGGCACCTATGTGTTCAGAAATTTCATCACGCCTCAGATGCAGGTGCGGTCCCTGGTATCGTTCGCCGTGGAAGAATTGGGTGCCAGGCGGTTTGCCATCTTGTATCCCGATGAAAATTACGGTCGGCGCTACATGAACCTGTTCTGGGACCAGGTGGTCAATTACGGGGGTGTGGTTAACGGCGTTGAGATGTATGACCCCGAGGGTACGGACTTCGCCAACCCCATAAAAAAAATGGCGGGTATTTTCTATGATGTCCCCAAGGATTTGGGGGTAACCAGCATACCTCGGATTCAGACGTCGCTGCTGCCCTTCATGGAAGACGCAAACCGCTCCGAAAAAGATCTGATCGCCGACCCGGTCGAGCGGATCAGCGGCATTCCTCTGGACCGAAAGGCCATTGACAATCTTGGGCGCCACAATTCGGACAGGGAGGATCAATGGCACCCCATTGTGGAATTTGATGCGGTTTTCATTCCTGATGCGCCAAAAAAAGCGGGATTGATCATACCGCAACTGGCCTATTACGATATCCGCGATGTGTATTTGCTAGGCACTAACCTGTGGAACTCCGGGACCCTTTTGGATATGTCCGGCGAGTACATGAAAGGCACGCTGATCGCCGACGGATTTTTTGCCGAGAGCCAGTCCGAAACGGTAAAGCAATTCGTGGCGGCTTTCCAGCATGCCTACGGCAGGGTCCCGGGCTTCATCGAGGCCGTCGCCTACGACAGTGCCATGATGGTATTTCAGACCATGCGTCAAACCGCCACCGATTCGAGGCGAGATTTGAAACAGGCACTGTTGCAGATCAACGATTTCGAAGGTGTTTCCGGCCGGACCGGCTTCGGCCAAAACGGGGAAGCGGAGAAAACCCTGCACATGCTTCGGATTAATCGGGGGCGGTTTGTTCAAGTTCAGCGAACCGCTGAAAACGCGAGCAGTGAACCATGAACATAATAGCTGATAAGCCCAAAGCTCAAAGCTCAAAGCAAAACCCAGAACTCTGAACCCAGAACGCCGAACACCAAACCTGTGAACCCTTACCATTTCGCCTATAATTTTTTAGCATTCGGACTTTCCCTGATCGTCCTTCCTGCAATCTGGTGCCACGAGAAGAAAGACCCGGAACGGAAGGCGGCGCTGACCCAGCGGCTGGGATATGATCTACATCACCTGAATCCGGTCATGCCCGGACGCCCGAGACTCTGGATTCATGCCGTTTCCGTAGGCGAAGTGAAGGCGGCTGAAACGATCGTTAACGCCTTGAATATATCCGGTAACAACGCGTCAATTCTCCTTACCACCACAACGATGACCGGCCAGCGAGAGGCATGCAGGCGGTTCGCCGGCAGAGCCACCGTGCGGTACGCACCGGTGGATTTATGGGGGGCCACCAGGCGGTTTTTAGGCGCTCTGCGGCCTGATCTGCTGGTTTGCATGGAGACGGAAATCTGGCCCAACTGGATCGCCAACGCCCATGGGGCCGGTATTAAAACGGTTTTTATCAATGGCCGCATTTCTGACCGGTCGATTCGTTCGTACATGAAAATCCGGGGGCTGATGAAGCCTGCTCTGGAGAAGGTGGATGCCTTCAGCATGATCTCCGAAGCGGATGCCCGACGGATCATATCCCTGGGCGCACCGGCCCATCGGGTCCAGATTAACGGCAATGCGAAGATGGACGCTCCGGATTTAGATCGGGATGACGCCGGGGTTCAAAAGTTGAGGCGGCTCTTCGCCGTGAATGAAAACACACCGGTGTTTATCGCGGGAAGTATTCGCGGGGCGGAAGCGGATATTATGATGGCAGTCTATGACCGACTGGCAACGCAGATCCCGGGTCTGGTATTCATTCTTGCGCCACGGCATCTAAACCGGTCATCCCGGATCGCAGACATTGCACGCGCAAAAGGGATCGAATGGCAATATCGGACGCAACTGGGCGAAACAGGGGACGCACGGTCTGCACCGGTAGTGATCCTGGACACCATCGGTGAACTGCGCGACGTCTACAGCATCGCCTCGGTGGTGTTTTGCGGCGCGAGCCTCGTGCCGTTTGGCGGGCAAAATGTGCTGGAGGCCGCCGCGTGGGCCAAACCGGTACTCTTTGGCCCCTCCATGGAGGATTTTGAAGAGGCCAGAATCCTGCTCGAGACTGCGGGTGGTGGTATATGTGTGAAAGACGAAATGGAACTGGCCGACCGGGCCGTCCATTTGCTGATGCATCCCAATGAAGCCCGTCGATTGGGCCGTTTGGCGAAAAGGGCGGTGCTTTCCAATCAGGGGGCGGCCCGCCGTCATGCCCAAGTAATCGCTGGCTTGATGCCCAGCATTGAACCCTGAACCCCTATGGCTAATCGTTTTTAAGCGATGGCTGACCGGTGGATTCCAGTACCGTCGTCCACAGCTTTCCGTTGGGCCTAACCTGTTTTCTCCTACCCGCTGTGGCTTCCATGGGCAGGTGCACGAAATGGTTGTTCCAATGGCCGATGACCAGCTTGGTTTTTCCCGCCATTCCCGCGTGTACCGCATCCCTGCCTAAAAACCCGCAGAACACGCTGTCATTGGCATTGGCCGGAAGGCTGCGAATCATGTAGCTGGGATCGATATATTTGATGTTCAGCGGAATGTTCTTTTGGGAAAAGTGAGCCTTGATCGCCTCCTTTAGGAACGGACCGATGTCGTTGAGCCGGATATTTCCGGATGGATCCCGTCGCTCATCCACATGGTCGAAAAATTTCTGCCCGGCCCCTTCGGCCGCCACAATAACCGCATGGCCCCGGCTGGTCACCCTTGACAGTAGAGCGGCCATCAATCCTTTGGGTCCCTCAAGGTCGAAGTCAACTTCAGGAATCAATACGAAATTGGCATCCTGCTGAGCCAGGGCCGCCGTGGCGGCAATGAAACCGGAGTGTCGCCCCATCAGTTTGATAAGGCCCACGCCGTTGGGGTAGGCGATGGCCTCGTTATGGGCGCTCTGGATCGCCATGCGGGCGACATCCACCGCGGTGTCGAATCCAAAGGAGCGGGAAACCATGTGGATATCGTTGTCGATGGTTTTGGGAATGCCCACCACACTGATTTTCAGTCCCCGTTGGGAGATGGTATCGGTAATCTTGGACGCGGCCATGAGGGTGCCGTCTCCACCCACCATGAAGAGGATGCCGATATTGTTCACCTCCAGGCAGTCCACCACCCGTTCGATGTCCTGTGCCCCGCGCGACGACCCGAGAATGGAACCGCCCATGTTCATGATGGTGGTGACCCGGGCCGGCGTCAGGTCAAGAAAATCGCGGTTATACTCGGGGATAAATCCTTCCAGTCCGTGGCGGACACCGTAGATGATCTTTACGCCATAGCGGTAGTGCAGCTCCAGCACAATGGCGCGGATGATGTCGTTCAAACCCGGGCACAGACCCCCGCAGGTGGCAATGGCGCACCTGAGTTTGGACGCGTCGAAATAGACTTTTCGTCGCGGACCGGCAACTTCGAAGGCCGGTGGGGATACCCCTTTTTCAAGCATCGCTTCGATATTGGTCCGCTTGATATTGATCATCACCTGATCTTGATCGGAAACGAACAGGTGGTGAATCCCGCCATGCTCTTCCTTCAGCATCGGCGATGGAATTTTGGCTTCACCCAATGTCTGAATGCGGGTTTCAATGGTTTCTGGAATCATGAACTCTCCTTGCAGGTTAATCGCTCAGGCCATGCTTTTTTTCGGAATCGAGCCCATTGAACTTGAATTCGCCCTTGCCGAGGATGTCATGCAGATGCAGGATCCCCAGCACCCGGCGGTCGCTGTCGATGATTGGCAGAACCGTGATTTCATGCCGCTCCATAATGGTGAGGGCATCAAAGGCAGGTGCCTGCGGAAATGCATGCAGGGGCGATGGGGTCATCACCGCCGTCAGGGATTGTTCGAGAACCGGCTTCTTCTGGGCAAGCATCCGCCTGAGGTCGCCGTCGGTGAGGATGCCCGCAAGCCGTTGGTCTTCGCCAACGATGATCAGGGCACCCAATCCGTGGCGGTCCATCTCTTCCACGGCCTCTTGCATGGATACCGATGTGGTGGCAATGGGAACGGCATCACCGGTGAACATGATGTCCTGCACCTGGCTGAACAGCCGCTGACCCAGCGCCCCGCCGGGATGGAATCGCTTGAAGTCACTTGTCTTGAAATGCTTCTTGTTGATCAGCACCACGGCCAGCGCATCCCCCATGGCCAGCAGCGCGGTGGTGCTGGCCGTGGGTGCCAGACCCAATGGGCAGGCCTCTTTTTGCACCCCGACATCAATGACGATATCGCTGTGTGTGGCCAGGGTGGATGCCGGGTTTCCCGTCATGGCGATCACGGTGCACCCGATCTTGCGGATGCTGGGCATCAGTATATTCAGTTCATCCGTCTCTCCGCTGTAGGACATGGCCAGGAAGACGTCGTCCGGGCCAACGATTCCCAGGTCTCCGTGCATGGCTTCCACCGGATGCAGAAATAGCGACCGCGTGCCGGTGCTGTTGAGGGTGGCGGTGATTTTTCGGCCGATGATACCTGATTTTCCAATGCCGCTGACGATGACCCGGCCGGTCGATTTCAGGATGACTTCCACCATTTGATCGAACCGGTGGTCGAGGCGACCGATCAGATTTAAAATGCCGTCAGCTTCAATTTGCAGAACCTGGCGTGCTTCATCTAAGATCATGGCTGAGGATTCCTGTTTGATCGTTGAAGGGTTGAAAAGATGGGCGTGACCGTCGCAATGATGAGTTGGATTGGTGGACCGCGTCAAATGCATCATATGTGGTCAAACAATAGCCAATTTGCCTGAAAAGTCAATCAAACTCGTGATTGCCCAAGCGGCTTTTTTGAAATCCGCACTGGACTTTTTTTTGAAAGGGATTATCTTCGCACTTATTGAAGTCCCACTGCTCTCAATCCCCAAATCCAAAAAATGGCCTGAAACCATAACCTGCTGACAACGGAAAGGAATTACCATGAAACACCCTGTGTCTAAGCTCGTGCTTGTGTTGATGATTGCGACCTTGATGAGTGCCTGCGCCACATCCTACCAGCCGGTACCCGCGTTTACCCCGGTTGCTGTCGATGCGGGTGGATATGCACTCAAAACACAGAATGTGCTTGTCATTCTGGATACCTCCTCCTCCATGGGGGATGGTTATGGGCAGTGGCAGAAATTGGATATCGCAACCGCCGTGGTTCGCAACATGACCGAAACAATCCCGGCGGATGTGGGGATCAAAAGCGGACTGCGTACCTTCGGGCATGATTCTCAATTCTCAAGAAAACCGACGATGCTGATTGATGACATGGGTGAATTCGACAAGACTGAACAGCTGGACGCGCTTTCCACAATCACCACGGCCGGTGGTACCAGCCCGCTGGAAATGGCCATTGACGGCGCCATCGACGATCTGGATGGGCTTGGCGGAAATAGTGCCGTGATCATCGTTACCGACGCCAATAGTATGGCGGCACAACCGACCGCCTCCGCAGCGGCCGTTAAGGATAAGTTCGGGGATTCCCTGTGTTTCTATCCCATCCTCGTGGGTGATGACGCCGGTGGACAGAAGCTGATGGAGGAGATCGCCAGAATTGGCGGTTGTGGGTTTGCCACCAATGCGGACGATTTGTCCAGTGGCCAGCAGATGGCCGATTTTGTTGAAAAGGTATTTATCGGCGACATGATGGACAGTGATGGCGACGGTGTGGGCGATGCCATGGACAAGTGTCCGGGAACGCCTGCCGGCGTGAAGGTGGATACAGTTGGCTGCCCCCTGGACAGCGATGGCGACGGTGTACCGGATTACCTGGACAGGTGTCCGGGAACCCCTGCCGGCATGAAGGTGGACGCCGACGGGTGTGCGCTGGACAGTGATGGTGACGGCGTGCCCGACTCTCTGGACAAATGCCCGGGAACCCCTGCCGGCGTGAAGGTGGATGCCTCCGGTTGCCCAATATCGGTTCTAGGCGCCGGCGCAGCATCGTGGACGTTCAATAACATCAATTTCGAAACGTCCAAGGCGGACATTCAATCCTCTTCTTACGGGATTCTGAATGAAATTGCCGCGGCGCTTGGCGCTGATCCCCAATTGAAGGTTGTGGTCGAAGGCCACTCCGACAGCACCGGTCCTCGAGCGTACAACATGGATCTCTCCCAGCGTCGGGCCCAGGCCGTTGTGGATTTCCTGATAGGCAAGGGTGTTTCCCCGTCCCGTCTCACAGCCAAGGGATACGGGCCGGATCGCCCCATCGCCGACAACGCAACCCGGCTCGGCCGAGCCAAGAACCGTCGGGTTCAGTTTACCCGGGTCGATTGACGGTTGACCTGAACGGCCGGTTTTGCCTGCGATCCGGAGCTTGTTATTCCGGGTCGCAGGGCCACCGTGAACCGCGACAGCGTGCGAACTGAAAATCGATTTTTTTATCCTTACGGTGTTGTGCAGCACTGCCGTTACAGGCAGCACACCCCGCGGCTTGCCGCGGGGAGGGTTCAATCCAACTGCCGTGGAGGGGTGAGACATGATCGATAGGGACGCCATGCAGAATGATCAGCCAGTTTCATCCGAGAACGTGAAGCTTCAGTCCAAAAGCCGGGCCTTTCTTAAGCATACCCGCAACCGGTTTTCACGGCTGCAGCGCTCCATGGCCCGTGCGGAAGCATCGATGGACCCGGTGCTCAACAACCTGCGAGATTATGTGCTCTACCTCAAGCACAACCTCAACGCCCAAGCGGTCAGCTCGCTGAAAAAAGAGGCGACGGATATTGAAACGGAAGTTTCTTCCCTGATCCAGGACATGAACCGTTCCATTAAAAGGGCCGATGCGTTTGTCAAGGCCATGTAGACGGCACCATCATACCCAGTGTCGATCCACAAATGGCCAATTTGCCTGATATCTGCGTTATGCTCAAAATTTTATCCTCGGAATATCAACCATATGCCTGCGGTAAAATTTTTCGCATGTCTTGATCTCAGCCCAATTTGCCTATTTCTGGATGGATACTACTTAGCATTTTAATCCTGAAATTCGTGTTGTGAATGTATTTTATTTGATATTTGAAATTTTTTATTTTTTATAAGATTTTGGTGCGTGCAATTTATTGATTCCGATTTCTTCGGGTACAGAAAGGAAAACTACACATGGAAGAGATGCTAGACAAGATCTATCAACTGTTGACGGTTTACGGATTGAAGGTCCTTGCCGCCATTGCGATTTTCATCATCGGGCGTTGGGTGGCCAAGGGGGTGCGGAAACTGGTGGAGCGCATGATGACCAAGGGCAAGGTCGACCCCACCCTGATTAGCTTCACATCCAACATGGCCTATATCGGCTT
>Ga0272441_10008023_pt1 | contig 16899 bp, 14 predicted proteins | sample SSMProp6N_FD_193582 | JGI IMG/M metagenome (GOLD analysis project Ga0272441, IMG submission 193582) | Marine sediment archaeal communities from Little Sippewissett salt marsh, Falmouth, MA, United States - SSM-Prop-6N | ecosystem: Environmental > Aquatic > Marine > Wetlands > Sediment ...
CGCCACCGAGCTGCGCACGCTGGCCGCGCAGGGCACGACCATCGTCTTCTCCAGCCATCAGCTGGACCTCGTCGAAGACGTGTGCGAGGACGTGGTGATCATCAACAACGGGCAGGTGGTTCTCACCGGGACGCTCGACGACCTGCGGACGTCCTCGACCGTGCGGCGCCTGTCGGTCGAGGTGGACGGCCGGCCGTGGCGGCCCACGCGGGTGCCGGTCGAGGAGTCGGGCGGTGTGGCCGAGGTGGGCTCGAGTACCCCGCACGTGCTCATCCCCGCGGACGTGCCGGTCGACGACGTCCTGGCCGAGGCTCGGGAGGCGGGCAGCATCACGAGCTTCAACTTCGACCCGCCGAGCCTGTCGGACATGTTTCGTGAGGCGGTGCAGCAATGACCGGGTGGCGTCAGGTGGCCATGGTGGCCCGTCGCGACTTCGTGCAGCGTGCGACCTCGCGTCCCTTCCTGCTCACCCTCGTCCTGATCGTCGGACTGGTGATCGTCGGCGGCCCGTTCCTGGCCGACGCGACCACCCCGGACCCGGCCCGAGAGGTCGCGGTGGTCGAGCCGGTCGAGCCCACCCTCGAGTCACTGGTCGTCTCGGCGGGCGACCAGGTGGACCTCGACGTCACGGTCGTGGGAGTGGCCGATCGTGCCGCGGGAGATCAGGCGATCATCGACGGTGACGCCGACGTGCTGCTCGTCGCGCAACCTGCCCCGGGCGTGCTGGTGTGGCGGACGTCGCCGGACCTTCGACTCTCCTCGGCCCTCAGCCAGGCGCTGCGCGCACAGGCACAGCAGCAGCAGGCGGCCGACCTCGGTCTGACGGCTGACGAGGCGGTAGCGCTGGTGAGCCCCCCACCTCCGGACGAGGATCTGCTCGATCCGGAGGACCCGGCCGAGAGCTCGGACCGCGCCGCGTCCTTCGTCGGCATGATCCTGCTCTACTTCGCCGTGGTGCTCTTCGGCCAGTTCGTCATGCTCGGAGTCGTCGAGGAGAAGTCGTCGCGGGTCGTCGAGGTCGTGCTCTCCCGGGTGCTGCCCTACCGGCTGCTGGCCGGGAAGGTGATCGGCATCGGCGCGCTGGGGGTTGTGCAGATCCTGGCGTTCGCCGTGGCCATCTACGTGGCTGCTCGTCTGTCCGGGGCGGCGGACGACCTCGCGCTCGACCCCGGACTCGTCGCCAGCATCCTCGGCTGGTTCCTCGTCGGCTTCGCCTTCTTCGCCGTCGTCTACGCCGCCCTGGGTGCGACCGTGACCCGGCAGGAGGACGTCCAGTCCGTCGCGCTGCTCCCGCTCGTCGTCGTGCTCCCTGCCTACTTCATCGCGATCTTCAGCGTGGACGACCCCGATTCGACCCTCGTGCGCATCACGTCCATCGTGCCGCCCTTCTCGCCGTTCATCATGCCCATCCGGTCGGCGGCGGTCGACGTGCCTGGCTGGCAGATCGCCCTGTCGGTGGTGCTGCTGCTGGCCGCCACGTACGGGGTGATCCGGCTCGCCGGACGCATCTACAGCGGTGCGATTCTCGCCATCGGGCAGCGGGTGTCGTTGCGGGACGCCTGGAGACGAAGCAGCGACGCCGCGGCCCAGTGAACCGCGGCGTCGCTGCTGACGTGACGTGACGTGGCGTGGCGCTGCTGCGCTCAGCCGCGCGACACCTCGAGCTCGCCCACGTCGACCCGAACCATCAGGTCCAGCACGCCTTCGCCGGACTCGTCGCCCTCGAACGCTCCCTCGCGGGAGACCTCGATACCGGAGGTCGACGTCCCGAAGACATCCAGGTCTCCGGCCCCGACCTCGGCGTCCAGGTTCACCGTCACGTCGTCGGGCACCTCGATGGTGAGCGTCCCGGCGCCGAGCTCGACACTCATGTCGGCGGCCCGACCGGCGAAGTCGAGCCCGGACAGGTCGTAGGTGACCTCGCCGATGTCGTGGCTGAAGGCCTCGCCGTCGATCATGGCCAGGCTCGTCGCGGTCACCGTCTCCGAGCCGATGTCCAAGTTGTTGCTGCTCGCGGCGAAGATGCCCAGCGGGATCGCGATCGCGAAGAAGAGCACGGCGGCGATCAGGCCGAGCACCGACAGCACCACACCGACGATGCCGAGCACCCGTGCCGTCTTCGCCACACCCTCACCGCGCACCGCGCCGCCCGACTCGCGGATGGTGCGCAGGGACTGGTTCGCCAGCACCCACCCGAGGATGTGCAGGACGAGCGGGAACAGCACGAAGCCCGCGATCGAGCTCACCAGCGCCCAGATGGCCTTGTCGTCGGTGCGTGGTGGGGCAGCCGGGTAGCCGTACCCGGGCGGCGGGTATCCACCTGGGTAGCCACTGGGTGGGTACCCGCCGGGCGGGACCGTGCCGCCCCCGTACCCGCCGCTGCCGTACTGGCCGCCCGGGTACTGGCCGCCCGGGTACTGGCCGGCTCCGTACTGGCCGGCTCCGTACTGGGCACCCGGGTACTGGCTGCCGTACGGAGTACCCGCTTGCCCGGCGGCGTCGGGCGCGCCGTACCCGGGGGAGGCGTTCTGCTGCTGCGTCCAGCCGGCCGTCGGCTGGGACTGCTCGGCCGGGGGCCAGCCGGCCGTCTCGCCGGCCGTCTCACCCGCCGTCTCGTGCGCCGCCGCACCGCCAGGCTCGTCCGTCGACATCGCGCCGGGGACGGGCTCGGTCGGCCGGTCCGCAGGCGGGACGGGTGTCGTCGGCTCGATGTCGGGCTGATTGGTACGGAACGCGTCCTCGGTGGCGCCTGGGCCCGCCTCGGCGGGCTCGCCCGTGCTCTGCGGGCTCTCGCTCCGGGGGTTGGTGGTCTCGGGGGTCTCGTTCGACATGTGCTTCTCCTCGTCTGTGATCTGTTCCGCAGTCTGCTCGTCGTTGGGTCCGGTGGTCACAGCTCGCTCCGATCCTCTCGTGCCCTGCCTCGGTACACCGAGGCCACCACGCCGATCACGCCGACGACGACCAGCACCACGGGCACAGCGATGGGAAGCATCGACACGGTGATCACCCCCACTTGCACCAGGGCCCACACCAGCGCTGTCGCTGCGAACACCAGGCCGAACACCAGCGAGGTCACGTCCATCTCATGCGCCTTCACGGTTCACCTCCACGTTTCCGAATCCCATCTGGACGGTCAGGCGCAGGGTCCCGCCGTCCGGCTCGCCCTCGTCCGTGCGCACGGCGTCGGCTCCGAGCCCACTGCTCTGCTCGCCGAAGGCGTCGACCTGCCCGGCGCCGACCTGTGCGTCCAGCACCACGGTGACCTCAGCGGGGACGTCCACCTGTAGGTTCCCGGCCCCCACACTGATCTCGGCGGCCACGTCACGGTCGACGAAGTCGAGATCGGTCAGGTCGTAGCGGATGTCGCCGGCGCTGTACTCGTCTGCCGTCCCGTCGAGGGATTGCACGGTCGCCGGTCGCACGACGACGGTCTCGAAGGCGTCGCCGCTGCGGTCCCCGATGCCGAGCTGCTCGATGGTGGTCACGGGCACGAGCAGCACGAGCAGGGCGACGCCCAGCCCGATGAGGGCCCTCGACCGGCCGACCCAGGTGCCTGCGAGCAGGCCCAGCCCGACGACGGCCAGTGCCGTGGCGAGGTAGGCGGAGAACGTCACGCTCGCTCCGGCGGCGTCGACGATGCCCAGAACACCGACGGCCGCCAAGGCTGCGAACGTCGTCACCGCGCCGAGGTAGGAGCGGGGCCGTGGCTGCTGCGGCGCCGGCGGCGCCTGCCAGGGGGTCTCGGTGGGCCCGAACGGCGGGGCGGCTGCCGGAGCGTTGCCGCCGGGGTACGGGGCGTACGTGGGTGGTCCCTGGTCGTAGGGGGACGGCCCCGGGCTGAAGGCCGCGAACCCCTGGGTTGCCGTAGGCGCCACGGGTTGGGCGCCAACGGTCTGGGCGGAAGGAGGCTGGGCGTAGGGAGGCTGGGCGTAGGGAGGCTGGGCAGGAGCCCCCTGGGGGCCGCCGACGGGTTGCGCCGACGTGCGGCGGGTGAGCAGCACGGCGCCGATCGTGACGGCGACGACCAGCACGGTGATGCCGAACCAGGAGTCGCCGACGACGAGCACCGCGACCGCCACGGCCGCCACGGCCAGCAGCACGGCCAGCACGATGGTGGGCAGGCCGTCGGGGCCTCCGCCGCGCAGTGCCCGCTCGGCGAGCGACGGCCTGCCGGCGGCCTCGGGAAGCAGCAGCCAGCCCAGCGCGTACAGCAGCACACCCGCGCCGCCGAACAGCGACAGCACGACGGTGATGACGCGGACGACGTTCGGGTCCACGCCCAGCCGGTAGGCGACGCCCGAACACACGCCGGCGAGCACCTTGTGCTCGTCGCGGCGGGTCAGTGGTGGTGGGGACAGGGGTGGGTACGTGCTCATGGCATCACCGTCCCGCGTGGCTGGCCGCGACGGATCAGGGACCTGCCCTGAGCGACCCCTGATCCCGTGCCCGACGCGGCCCGCCGCGAATCAGGGAGTGACCCTGTCGGCACCCCGACGCTTCGCATGTGACGATCAGTGGTGTGAGCACGATTGCGCCACCGCCCCCGCGACTGCGCCGTCCGCAGGACGGCAGAGTGCTCGCTGGGGTGTGCGCCGGGCTGGCTGCGCAGCTGGGTCTGACCGTCCGCTCCGTCCGCGTCGTCATGGTGCTGCTCACCCTGCTGGGGGGACTCGGAGTGGTGCTCTACGCCGCGCTGTGGGCGACCACGCCGTCGGGGCAGCCGGACGCCGCCCGTCCGCCGGGGCTCGAGGCGGCATCGCGGCAGGGCAAGCGCGCCGAGCCGTCGTCCCCGTCCACCGTCTCCGCCGCCCCGCCGGGCCTGCTCGCCGCGCTCGCGCTGCTCGGCATCGGTGCGGTCATGCTCGTCGACCGGCTGGTCGACACACCCGGCGGCGCGGTCTGGCCGCTCGCCATCGTCGCTGTCGGGGCGGCCGTCGTCTGGCGGCAGGCCGAGTCGCGCGACTCCTCCCGCGCCGCCGTCATCGCCCGGGTGGTGGCCGGTGCGGCTCTCGTGGCGCTGGGTGTCGTGTTCTTCCTGGTGGGTCGAGGCGACCTCGACGTGCTCGTCGACGCGTTGCTCGCAGTGCTCGTCGTGCTGCTCGGCGTCGGCGTGGTGGCCGGCCCGTGGCTGCTGCGTCTGTCCGGCGACCTGCAAGCCGAGCGTGCCGAGCGGGTGCGATCCCAGGAGCGGGCCGACATCTCCGCCCACCTGCACGACTCGGTGCTGCAGACCCTTGCGGTGATCCAACGGCAGTCCGACGACCCGGAGGCCGTCGCTCGGCTGGCGCGGTCGCAGGAGCGCGACCTGCGCCGGTGGCTCTACGACGAGCCGGTCGACGACCCTCGGCGGCTGCGCGCGGCCATCGAGCAGGCGGCTGCCGAGGTCGAGGACGCGTTCGGCACCCCGGTGGAGGTGGTGGTCGTCGGCGATGTGGATCTCGAGGCAGGCAGTGCGGTCGAGGCGGTCGTAGCCGCCACCCGTGAGGCCCTGACCAACGCCGGCAAGCACGCCGACGCCGCCCGCATCGACGTGTTCGCCGAGGTGGGTGACGCCTCGGTCGACGTCTTCGTCCGCGACCGTGGCGTCGGCTTCGACGTCGACGCCATCCCGTCCGACCGCCGCGGCGTGCGGGGCTCTATCGTCGAGCGCGTGCAACGGCACGGCGGGACGGCCACGGTCACCAGTGTCTCCGGCGAGGGGACCGAGGTGCGCCTGTCCGCTCCGCTCGGTGAGCAGGGCGCATGAGCACGGGGACCCCTGTCGCGTCCGCCCCCCGTACCCGGGTCGTGGTGGTCGACGACCACTCGATGTTCCGCAGCGGTGTGAAGGCCGAGCTCGGCGGGTCGGTCGACATCGTGGGGGAGGCCGCGGACGTGGCCGAGGCGGTGGCCGCCATCCACCGCACGCGGCCCGACGTGGTGCTGCTCGACGTGCACCTGCCCGGTGGTGGGGGCGTCGAGGTGCTGCGGGTGGTTCACGAGACCGACCCCTCGATCCGGTTTCTCGCCCTGTCGGTGTCGGACGCGGCCGAGGACGTGGTCGGGGTGATCCGCGCAGGTGCCCGGGGATACGTCACCAAGACCCTCACCGGCCCGGAGCTGGTCGAGGCCATCACCCGGGTAGCCGCAGGTGACGCCGTGTTCTCCCCCCGGCTGGCCGGTTTCGTGCTCGACGCCTTCGCCGGCCAGCCCGGCGAGGCTCCGCCCAGCGGCGATCCCGACCTCGACCAGCTCAGCCCGAGAGAGCGCGAGGTGCTGCGCCTGATCGCCAGGGGATACACCTACCGCGAGGCGGCCCGCGAGCTCGTGCTCTCGGTCAAGACCATCGAGACGCACGTCTCGAACGTCCTACGCAAGCTGCAGCTGTCGAACCGTCGCGAGCTCGCGCGGTGGGCGGCCGCTCGCCGGCTGGTCTAGCCGCCGCATCTGTCTGCACCGTCGTGGCCTGTCGCAACGGCTCCTGCGGGCATCCGGCGCCTACCGTGGGGATGCTCCACCTCGGCCCCGAAGGACCTGGCATGCGTCGTCAACACCCGTTGCTGCTGCTCGCTGCGAGCGTGGCGCTGTCGGGCTGCTCCGCGGTCGACGGCCTCGTCGAGCGGGTCCGACCCGCAGAGGAGGCCGGCACGCCGGTCGTGACCCTCACGGTGCTGGCCCCGCTGAGCGGGACGCAGGAGGGCACGGGTGCTGCTGTCGCCGACGCCGTCGAGCAGGCGGTCGCCGACTCCGCAGACGTGCCGGGGTGGGACGTGGCCGTCCAGTCCATCGACACCGCTGGGCCGACGCTGGACGACGACCTCGACGCACTCGGCGACGACGACACGGCCGTGGCCGTGGTGGGTGGGTTCGCACCCGACGACGTCCGCACACTGGTGCCGCGGCTCGACGAGCAGGGCCTCACCGTGGTCTCGCCGGCCGACACCGACCCTCGTCACACCCGCGGGGCGGACCCTGCGTCTCCGCTGCGGCCCTGGTCCGGCTACATCACGGTCGCGGTCGAGCCGACCCCGGAGCAGACCGCCCTGGCCGACCACCTCGTCCGCGTGGCCGGCATCTCCCGTGCCCTCGTCGTCCACCAGAACGACGCCGGCAGCGCGGCGCGCGCCGAAGCCGTCGCAGACGGCATCACCGCACGCGGTGTCACCGACGTGGCCACCAGCGAGTGGAGCACCGCGCAGGAGTCCGACGTCACCGACGCTGTCGCCGACCTGTCATCGGGCGACGCGCTCGTCATCGCCGGCGACGCCGAGCTTGCACGCACTGTCGCCGAGTCGGCCCCTGACGGTGTCGTGCTGGCGCTCACGGCTGTGCCGGAGGTTCTGGACGAGCAGGCAGCGGCCGACCTCGACGGCGCGCTGGCACCCCTGCCCGGACTCGATCCTCGCCGGGGGTCCGACGAGCTCAGCGCTCGCTACGCCGATGGCGGTCGAGACGCCGAGCCCGGCAGCCACGGCCCGGCCGCGTACGACGGCGCTCGGCTCGTCGTGGACGCTCTCGGCCGCTGCCTTCCCGACCCGCAGCGCTCGACCAGCCCGTCGCGCTCGGCCTGCCGGGCGGAGATCGCCGGCGCGGTCTGGGACGGGCTGACCGGGAGTATCCAGCTCGACGAGTACGGCGCCCGGCTCGGCCTGCTCCCCGCGGTCGCCACCCTGCGCGGCGGCGAGTGGTCGTGACGCCCGCTGGCCGACCGGGGGAGCAACCCGGACCAGGCTGGTTCGCGTGATCGGCGTCAAGCTGTTTGCCGCGGCGTTACGAACATGTCACAAGTTCGTGTGAACAAGCCTTCCAGTTGTGTGTTGCCCGGTTCCGGCGGCTAAGGTCCGCTGGTCCGAAGCGTTGCCCGCTTGGGCAATCGAGTTCACCAAGGAGATCGTATGGCTCGCAACACCCTGCTGTGGCGCTCGCTCGCCATCGGCGGCTCGCTGGCCCTCGTGCTGTCCGCGTGCGGCAGCGACGACGGCGACGAAGAGACCTCGGAGACGGCAGAGGCCACCGAGGAGGCAACTGACGATGCTGCCGGCGGCACGAGCGCGGGCGCCGGCGACGGCACGCTCACCCTCGGCACCCTGCTCCCCGAGACCGGCTCGCTGGCCTTCCTCGGGCCGCCCGAGTTCGCCGGTGTGACCCTGGCGGTGCAGGAGATCAACGAGGCCGGCGGAGTGTTCGGCGCCGACGTCGTGCAGATCGACAGCGACTCCGGCGACACGTCGTCCAACATCGCGCAGCAGTCGGTCGACACGCTCTTCAGCCAGAACGTGGATGCCATCATCGGCGCGGCCTCGTCGTCGGTGTCGCTGTCCGTCATCGACAAGATCACCGGTGCAGGCGTGGTCCACATGTCCCCGGCCAACACGTCGCCTGCCTTCACCACCTACGACGACAACGGGCTGTACTTCCGCACCGCACCCTCCGACATCCTCCAGGGTCGCGTGCTGGGCGACCGCATCCTCGCCGACGGCTACGCCAACGTGGCGATCCTGGCGCTGCAGGACTCCTACGGTGAGGGCCTGGCAGGGCAGGTGACCGAGACCGTGGAGTCCGGCGGTGGCACGGTCGTGTTCAGCCAGTTCTACGACCCGAAGGCGACCGACTTCTCGGCGTTGCTGGACGAGGCGGCCAGCACGAACCCCGACGCGGTCGTCGTCATCGGGTTCGACGAGACCGCCACCATCATTCCGCAGGCAGTCTCGCGCAACTTCGGTCCGCAGGACCTGCCGTACTACTTCGTCGACGGCAACCTCAAGAACTGGGGCGACGAGGACCCGCCGCCTTTCGACGAGGGCACCCTGACGGGCAGCCGCGGCACGACGCCTGGAGCCGAGCGCCCGGCGGAGTTCGAGGAGAGGCTGCAGGAGGCCTACGGTCCGTTGACGGACTTCCTCTACTCGGCTGAGTCCTACGACGCCGCCAACGTCATCGCCATCGCCGCCGTCGCAGCAGACGACGACTCCGGTGAGGCGATCGCTGCCGAGCTGAAGGGAGTGTCGACCGAGGGCACCGAGTGCACGTCCTTCGCGGAGTGTGTCGAGCTGCTCGAGGCTGGTGAGGACATCGACTACGTGGGTGTCTCCGGGCCGGTCGACTTCGATGACGCCGGCGACCAGGGTGCTGCCACGATCGGCATCTACGAGTACGGCGACGACAACAACATCACTGCCATCGACTACGTCGAGGGCACGTTGGAGTAGTTGTCACCTTCTCGGCCAACGCGCTGGGGCCCGCCCTCATCACGAGGGCGGGCCCCAGCGCGTTACGCGCATGAGGTGACGGCGCCGGGGGGCCCGATGCCCCCTCAGGTCTTGGCCAGCGTCCCCAGGTAGAGGGCGATCACCTTCGGGTCCTTGAGCAGCTCCCGGCCCGTTCCGGTGTAGGCGTTGTGCCCTTGGTCGAGCACGTACCCGCGGTCACAGATCTGTAGGCACCGCCGCGCGTTCTGCTCCACCATGATCACCGAGACCCCAGTCTTGTTGATCTCGCGTGTGCGGATGAACACCTCGTCCTGGAGCACGGGGGACAGCCCGGCGGACGGCTCGTCGAGAAGGATGACGGACGGCTCCATCATCAGCGCGCGGGCCATGGCGACCATCTGTCGTTCGCCACCCGACAATGACCCGGCTCGCTGCCGCCGTCGGTCACCCAGCACCGGGAACAGGCTCGTGACGAAGTCGAACCGCTCGGCGAACTTCTTCGGCGCCTGGTAGACGCCCATCTGGAGGTTCTCCTCGATGGTCAGGCTCGGGAAGACGTTGTTCGTCTGCGGGACGTAGCCGACGCCTGACGTCACGAGCTTGTTCGGCTTGGCGTTGGTGATGTCGGCCCCGTCGAGCGTCACCTTTCCCGAGCGCACCTGGACCAGCCCGAAGATCGCCTTGACCAGCGTCGACTTGCCGGCGCCGTTGGGCCCGATGATCCCGACGATCTCGCCCTGATGGCAGTACAGGTCGCAGTTGTTGAGAATGTTGATTCCGGGCAGGTAGCCGGCGACCACGTCGTCGACGCGGACCAACGCGCCCTCGGCCGCGGCCATGTGTGCGCTGTGGTCGACGTCGCCAGACCCAGCGCCGCTGTCGTCCATGCTCACTGCTGGTGCTCCTCACGGGGGTGAGTGGCGAGTTCAGCCGCCTCTTCGAGGTCGAGCTCGTGGACATCCATCGTCGACAGGTCAGTGTCGTGGTGTGCGCCGAGGTACGCATCGATCACTCGATCGTCCGCCATGACCGACTGCGGCGGCCCCTCCGCGATGATCTGGCCTTGTGCCATGACCACCACCCAGTCAGCGACGTCACGCACCATGTCCATGTCGTGCTCGACGAAGAGCACCGTCATGCCGCGGTCGCGCAGCGCCTTGACGTGCCCGAGCAGCGACTGCTTGAGCGCCGGGTTCACCCCGGCCATGGGTTCGTCGAGCATGACCATCTCCGGCTGCACCATGAGGGCGCGGGCCATCTCCAGCAGCTTCCGCTGGCCACCGGAGAGGCTGCCGGCGAAGTCGTCCCGCTTGGTGTCGAGCTTGAAGTAGGCCAAGATCTGGTCGGCTTGCCCGGTGATCTGCCTCTCCTGGCCCCGCCAGAGAAACGGGAGCACGGCTCGAAAGACGTTCTCGCCCGCCTGATCGGTCGCGCCGAGCCGCATGTTCTCGATGACCGTCAGCCGGGACAGCGCCTTGGTGAGCTGGAACGTGCGCACCATTCCCAGCCGGGCGATCTTGTAGGCCTGCATCTTGCGCAGTGACCCGCCGTTGAAGGCCCAGTCACCCTGGTCAGGCTGATCGAAGCCGGTGAGAAGGTTGAAGAACGTCGTCTTGCCTGCCCCGTTCGGCCCGATGAGCGCGGTGATCGAGCCACGCTGCACCTCCAGGCGGTCGACATCGACGGCGACCAGGCCGCCGAAGCGTCGGCGTACGCCGCCCGCGGTCAGGATCGCGTCCGGCTTGGACGCCCCCGGTTCGCGGGCAACCGTGGCCAGCGCGGCCAGCGCCTGCTGCTTGTAGGCCGAGTCGGCCTCGGGTACGGCGGTCATGTCGGGGCTGTCGTCATCGCGCGTCAAGAGCGATCTCCTTCCGGTCCCCCAGAATCCCCTGTGGACGGAAGATCATCAACAGCATGAGGGCCAGCCCAACGATCATGAAGCGCACGGCCCCAGCATCGGTGGAGCCGAGCAGCCACTCCGGCACGTCGTACGCCGACTGCGCCCCGCGCAGGACGCCGTCAGACAGCGACAGAAGACCCCAGAAGATTGCCGCTCCCAGGATGGGTCCCAGCACGCGAGCGGCGCCACCGAGAATGAGGATCGTGTAGGCGAAGAAGGTGAAGTCCGGTGCGGTGAAGTCGGGCTGCACGGCGGCTTGCGCGAGCGCGTACACGAACCCGCCCATCGCTCCGATCAGCCCGCCGATGAGCAGCGCCTGCAGCTTGTAGGAGTAGACGTTCTTGCCGAGGCTGCGCACGGCCTCCTCGTCCTCACGGATGCCCTTGAGGACACGACCCCACGGCGACCGCATCAGGGCCCACACGAGCACGCTGGAGAGGATGATCAGCACCCATCCGATGGTGATGCCCCAGCTCTGCCGCTCCGAGAACGTGATCGGGCCGAGGTCGATGCCGACGGTGTAGGGGTTGAGGCGGTAGAAGCCGTCGGCGAACCCCTGCAGGCCGTCGGACCCACCGAAGGTGTCGCGCAGCGTCACCGATCGGAACGTCAGCCGGACGATCTCCGCCGCGGCCAGGGTGACGATGGCCAGGTAGTCGGCCCGTAGGCGCAACGTCGGAATGCCGAGCAACAGTGCGAGCACGATCACGGCGACGAGTCCCACGCTGATGCCCAGCCAGAACGACAGCCCGAAGGTGGCCACCATGGTTGCCAGGCCGTACGCGGCGACCGCGACGAACGCCGCCTGACCGAAGTTCAGCAGCCCCGCGTAGCCGAAGTGCACGTTGAGCCCGATGGCCGCCAAGCAGTAGATGACCATGTCGGCGCCGATGGACGCCTCGAGGGCGTTGGTGAGGATCAGTCCCCAGTCCATGTGCTGGCCCCCCTCAGCCCACTCGCTCGCGGCGTCCCAGGACTCCCTGGGGCCGGATGAGAAGGACGACGATCAGAACAGCCAGCACGCCGGCGTTCTGCAGCTCGATCGGGATCACCAGCGTGGACAGCTGGATGAACAGGCCGACGATCATGGCCCCGACAATCGCCCCCCAGATGGTGCCGAGCCCCCCCAGGATCACCGCGGCGAAGACCAGCAAGAGGGTCTTGAACCCCATCTGGTACTCAACTTGCTGCGACAGCCCGATGAGCACGCCGCCCAACCCCGCGAGCGCCGCACCACCGATCCAGACTGCTCGGATGACCTGGTTGACGTCGATGCCCGAGGCGCTGGCAAGCGCCGGGTTGTCCGACACCGCCCGCGTCGCCTTGCCCAGGCGGGTGCTGCTCAGCGCCCAGACGACGAGGCCCAGGACCACGACTGCAACGACCATGCTGGCGATGTCCCGGGGGGCAAGAGTCACTGGCCCGATCTCGAGGCCTGTCTGGATCGTGTACTCGCGGAAGCTTTGCCGGCCGCCGCCGAAGATGTAGAGGTACGTGTAGCGAAGAAATACCGCGAGGCCGATCGAGACGATCATCATCGCGATCAGGCCGGTCTTGCGGTTGCGCAGCGGGCGCCAGATCACGGTGTCCTGGGCCAGACCGAACAACCCGCCGAGCGTGACGGCGAGCGCGGTCGCGGCAAGGAACGGCAGGCCCGCGTCATTGAGGTACCACGCCGCGATCGCGCCGAAGGTGATCAGCTCGCCGTGGCTGAAGTTCGTCAGCCCCGTCGTGCCGAACACCATCGACAGGCCGAGCGCCGACAGCGCGAGAATGACCCCGAACCGCAGTCCCTCCACTGTCAGCTGGGCGACGCGGTCCCACGAGAAGGTCGATCCGACCAGCCCCTCACCAGGGTCGACCGTGCCCCCACCTGGCTCGCCCAGCACGAACAGGACCGCCTTGCGCTGCGTGCTGCCGACATCGGTCTCGACCGAGTCGGCTTCCACGCCCGGGATGCCCTCAGGGAGGGTCGTGACGTCGAGGGTCGCCACGTAGACGCCCGGCTCGGGAACGCCCACCTCCCAGCTGCCTTCGCCGTCCGACGTTGCCGTGCCGACTGCGGTGCCGTCCGGAGTCGTGACCGTGATGAGCACGCCCTCGACCGGCTCACGTTCGAAGCGCAGGACGCCGCGCACGCTTTCACTTGACTCGTCCTGTGCCCACGCCGGCGCGGAGCCGGCGAAGATGCCGAGGACGGCCAGCAGCGCGCCGAGCGCGACGGCGCGCCGGGTCAGGGCCTTCGTGTGCACGCGTCCTGACCTTCTTTCGCCGCCGATGACCGCTTTGCGCGGGGAGCATAGCCCCGATGATCGTGCGGCTGGACGCCTGACCGTCCTGGCGGGCAGGCAGTAACCCAGAGTTAACGCGCTGGGCGCCCTGGTGGGCTCAGGTGGGAGGTGTCTCGTAGGGCTGCAACAGGCAGGTCAGCCGCGCTGTCGCCACGGACGTGTCGTCCTCGTCGGTGATCTCGATGTGGAACGTGGCCACCTGCCGTCCCACCTTGATCGGTGTGGCGGTGGCCGTGACCCAGCCGTCACGTACGCCGCGGTGGTGGCTGCAGTTGACCTCGACGCCGACGGCGTAGTGCGTCGGGTACCCGTGGATGGTCGCGGCGATCGAGCCCACGGACTCCGCGATCACGCAGTTGGCGCCCCCGTGCAGCAGGCCGAACGGCTGGGTGTTGCCCTCGACCGGCATGCGTGCGACGACCTTCTCCAGCGACGCCTCGGTGACCTCGATGCCCATGCGACTGTCGAGGGGCGCCACTGGCAGCCTGGCCAGAATCTCCTCGGACCGGGCTGCGCCACCGGGCGAGGTGTCGGTCACGGCGTCAACTCTAGGGATCGCCGCTGCCGACCCGCACTGTCGTTAGGGTTTCGCGTGTGGGTGACGCGACGCTGACCGCCCCCGCCGACACCGACCGGCGTCCCCGTCTGCTGCTGCTGGACGGCCACTCGCTGGCCTACCGAGCGTTCTACGCGCTGCCGGTGGAGAACTTCTCCACGACCACCGGGCAGCCGACCAACGCCGTCTACGGGTTCGTCTCGATGCTGATCAACGTGCTGCGCGACGAGGAGCCCACGCATCTCGCGGTGGCCTTCGACGTGTCTCGGCAGACGTTCCGGTCTGCGGAGTTCCCGGAGTACAAGGCCAACCGCGCCACCACACCGGAGGACTTCCGCGGGCAGGTCGGGCTGGTCAAGGAGGTGCTGGACGCGCTGAACATCCCGGTGATCGAGGCGCCCGGCTTCGAGGCCGACGACGTCATCGCCACCGTCGGCACGCAGGCGGTGGACGACGGCTACGACGTGCTCGTCTGCAGCGGCGACCGCGACGCGTTCCAGCTCGTCGGCGACCACCTCACCGTCCTGTACCCGAAGCGTGGCGTGTCCGAGCTGTCGCGCATGACCCCCGAGGCGGTGCAGGAGCGCTACAACCTCAGCCCCGAGCAGTACCCCGACTTCGCGGCCGTACGGGGCGACCCTTCGGACAACCTGCCGAACATCCCCGGCGTGGGGGAGAAGACGGCGGCGAAGTGGATCGCCCAGTTCGGCTCGCTCGACGAGCTCGTGGCACGGGTGGACGAGGTCAAGGGCAAAGCCGGGGACGCGCTGCGCGACCACCTCGCCCAGGTGATGACCAACCGACGGCTCACCGCCCTCGTGCGCGACGTCCCGCTCGAGGTCGGCCCGGACGACCTTGCGCGCCAGTCGTGGGACCGCGACGAGGTCCACCGGCTGTTCGACACCCTGCAGTTCCGGGTGCTGCGCGATCGGCTCTACCAGACCCTCGAGGCCCCCGAGCCCGAGGCCGACAGCGGGTTCGACGTCGACGTGTACTCGCCCGAGCCCGGCGGACTGGGTGCGTGGCTGGACGAGCACGCGCCCGCCGGCTCGCGCACCGGGGTGTCGGTGCGCGGACGCTGGGCCCGCGGCACCGGTGACGTGGAGCTGGTCGCGGTGGCGTCCTCCGCAGGCCCGGGTGTGGTGCTCGACCCGTCCGAGCTGCACCCCGACGACCACGCAGCACTGGCCCGCTGGCTGGACGACCCCGAGCGAGGCCTCGTGCTGCACGACGCCAAGGGCCCCTCGCACGCCTTGGCCGCGGCCGGGCTGCCCCTGCGCGGGCTTGTCGCCGACACCGCGCTGTCGGCGTTCCTCGTGCTGCCGGGGCAGCGGTCCTACGACCTGTCCGACCTCGTCATCCGGTTCACCGGGCACGACCTGCGCTCCGACGCAGGACCTGTCGAGGAGCAGACCCAGCTGTCCTTGGACGGTGGCGACGAGGCCGAGCAGTCGAGCGAGGAGGTCGTGAAGGCCCGTGCCGTCCTCGACCTCGCCGACGCGCTCGATGCCGAGCTCGCCCGGCGCGGCGGGCGCCGGCTGCTCGACGAGGTCGAGCTGCCCCTGGTCGACGTGCTCGCTCGCATGGAGCGTGACGGGATCGCCGTCGACGTGGCGGGCTTGGAGCAGCTCGAGTCGGAGTTCGGCGGCCAGGTCGCCCAGGCCGCGCAGGACGCCTACGACGCCATCGGGCACGAGGTGAACCTCGGCTCGCCGAAGCAGCTGCAGGTGGTGCTCTTCGACGAGCTCGACATGCCGAAGACCAAGCGCACCAAGACCGGCTACACGACCGACGCCGACGCCCTGGCCGACCTGTACGCGAAGACCGAGCACCCGTTCCTGGAGTCCCTGCTGCGTCACCGCGACGCCACGCGGCTGCGTACGACCGTCGAGGGGCTGCTCAAGTGCATCGACGACGACGGGCGCATTCGCACGACGTTCAACCAGATGATCGCTGCGACGGGGCGGCTGTCGTCGACGGATCCGAACCTGCAGAACATCCCGGTGCGCACCGAGGCGGGACGGCGCATCCGCGCCACGTTCGTGGTCGGCGACGGGTACGAGTCGCTGCTCACCGCGGACTACAGCCAGATCGAGATGCGGATCATGGCGCACCTCTCCGGTGACGAGGCGCTGATCGAGGCCTTCTCGTCAGGCACTGACTTCCACGCCGCCACGGCATCGCGGGTCTTCGGCGTCGCCGAGTCCGACGTCGCGCCGGAGCAGCGGGCCAAGATCAAGGCGATGAACTACGGGTTGGCCTACGGCCTGTCGGCGTTCGGGCTGTCACGCCAGCTGACCATCGACGTCGCCGAGGCCCAGGGGCTTATGGACGAGTACTTCGGCATCTTCGGCGGCGTGCGCGACTACCTGCGCTCGGTGGTCGACGAGGCGCGGCGCACCGGCTACACCGAGACCCTCATGGGCCGGCGCCGCTACCTGCCGGACCTCACCAGCGACAACCGCAACCGCCGCGAGATGGCCGAGCGGATGGCGCTCAACGCCCCCATCCAGGGATCGGCCGCCGACATCGTCAAGGTCGCCATGCTGCGTGTCGACCGGGCGCTACGCGACGATGGGCTCGTGTCCCGGGCCCTGCTCCAGGTGCACGACGAGCTCGTCCTCGAGGTGGCCGCCGGGGAGCAGGCGGCGCTCGCCGACCTCGTACGGCGAGAGATGGCGGCCGCGGCTCCGTTGCGGCTGCCACTGGACGTCTCCATCGGTGTCGGGCATAGCTGGGACGCCGCGGCCCACTGACGCTGGATGGGTGGTCGACCGGGGGCGACCCCCGGTTGTTTCCTCGCTCAGTATCCTCGTGAATTGCCTGGCCAAAGGGCCCATTGGTAGTGGCGGATTGGGAGTTTGTCCCTTATCGTTCGGCTCGCCTCGGTTACCAGAAGGTAACAGGTGAGTTCTCAGGAGGTCAGCAGTGGTGAGAAAGGTGCTGGCCGGAGTCACTTTGGCG
>Ga0272441_10008024_pt1 | contig 16897 bp, 12 predicted proteins | sample SSMProp6N_FD_193582 | JGI IMG/M metagenome (GOLD analysis project Ga0272441, IMG submission 193582) | Marine sediment archaeal communities from Little Sippewissett salt marsh, Falmouth, MA, United States - SSM-Prop-6N | ecosystem: Environmental > Aquatic > Marine > Wetlands > Sediment ...
ACCCTGGTTGAGATCACCGGTACCTTCATGGCCATGGCCTCCATAATCGCGGTCGGTGTCGCATCCTGATCACCGTTCTTAGCGACAATGCATGGCAAAACGAACACGTCGTTCGTGTCAAAGAGGTTTTTGACATAGTCCGCAGTTCGGGGGCCCTTCAGGTCCACGACACCGTCGAGTCGGTTTTGTGTGATGAATGTCGACAGCCGCTCGTATTCCGGACCTTCTCCTACAATAGTGGCCTTTACCCGTATTCCATCACCAGATAATTTCTTTACGGCTTCGAGCAGAAATATCATCCCCTTCTTTTCCACAAGCCTGGCGACCGATAATATCGAAAGCCCGTTTTTCATACCGGGTTCAAGAGTCTTTTTTTTCTTCGGGGTAAACATATCCATGTCGATTCCCAGCCGGATCACAAAAATTCTCTCCCCGGGATAACCCGGGAAAAAATCGAGTAAATATCTCTTGCTGAACTCGCATTCCGTGCTGACAAACTTTGCGTACCGCATTTTGTCCTTCAGCATCCGGGGACGGACGTAAATATCCAAAGCATGGGGGTGCATACTGTAGGGAATACCGGTACTCAGGCTTGCCAGCATGGCCTGCTCGGCCGCCTCCATGGCAAAGTGGGCGTGAACGTGTTTGACGCCGTTTCGAATCAGTTCACCACCCAAATAGAGTGCTTGCTGTAATTTCCATCTTTTTCCTTTCTTATATCGATTCCGGATGAACGCGGCCGTTTGGATAAGTCGCAGCGGATGAAGAAAACCGGCCAGCATCACATTTTCCAATTTTCTCTTCCGGCATAATTCACCCACATATCTTACCTCATTCGCAATAGCCTCTGCCTTTGCATGCACGATTTTTTCATTGGATCGACCGACAGCGGCCACAAATACGCTCACACCTTTTTTTCTCAGCTCCCAAATTTCGTTCAAGATGAATGTTTCGGACAATTTCGGAAATGCGTTCAAGAGATATGATACTTTTTTACCTCCGGCCAATCGTGCCATTCCTGTATTCCCTATGTTGTGCAATAAGTGTTAAAAGGAGGGTTCGTATCGGTGTTAATTGTGTTGGCTCTTCTCCAATTTAGTTGGTATAAATCGATGAAATTGATAAAAACAACTTTTGATTTGAATATTTTTAATGGCCGCCCCCTCGCTTCGCTCGTTCGACTGACGCCGACAATATCCGGCCGATTTGGCCGGATATTATTCAGGTTGCCCTTCGGGCAAATCTAAAACCATACGTTTTATCTCAGCTTTGTTCCTCGTAAAATTTATCAGTAAACCAACGCAGATTCCCGTCGCTTTTAGGTAATTTAACAACTGTGCCTGATGCTCTTTCAACAGATTGGCAACTGTTTTTATCTCGACGATCACCCGGCCTTCAACCAACAGGTCAGCGAAATACTCCCCGACAATTTGCTCTTTGTAGCTGACTTTAAGCGGGACCTGGTTTTCAACACGCACCCCCCGGCCGCTGAGCTCAATCATCAACGCTTTCTCATAAACTTTTTCAAGAAATCCATATCCAAGCACCTTATTGACCTCAAACACGGCTCCTCTGATCTGATAAGTGATATCATCAATGTTCATTATAAATTATCATTCGCGAAGCGATGGTAACTTGAGTCCGGCCAAGTCGGCCGGACTCAATGTCTGCGTTTGTCTGCGGCTAATTTTTCACATTATATAACGCCGATTATGCAGTGAGGGTGTTTTTTACACCAACTTTTTTGGAGAAGATCTATTATGCTGGACTCATCGAATCCTCATATCCACTGACACCCGACTCCGTTGGCTTTGTTATGATTCTGTAGAAATTCAATTACATTCAGATCCGGTGTTTATTGCAGTCGATCCGATATTCGCTGCACTTCGCATAGTATTTTTGGAATTTATTAAAAAAGCCGAAAATGTAAGCGTAGTCTTCAATTCTCAGATAATACAGGATAAACGCCGCACCAATAATTGATCTCCTCATAATTTCACCCGGAAAATTCCTGGCGAAAATGATGTTGAGCCATTGTCTCATTGATGCGCCGCCGGGTTTAAATTTTTCTTTTTTGTTCAGGCTCCATTGGTCGATAAAATTCGAATCATGCGGAACGGGACACGGCAGGTGCCCGTGATATGTCTGCCAGGGCACCGCTTGATAGTCCGGCGGAAAGAACCGCAGCCAATCGTGATAAAACCGGTGCCCGATAAACCCTTCGGCAGGGGCGGAAACGATCGTTTCGAGCAGCCGGCTGTCATAGAAAGGCAACAGCAGCTCGACGCCGTTCAGATCGATATCCTCGAAAAACTGATGAAGATGCCGCCGCTGATCGTTTCGCAAGAGAAAAAGATAGAATTTCCGCCCCGTATCGGGTCCTTCGATATCATCGAATTCGCGTTTCAAACTGTCGAAGGGAACTTCGGCGAGAGCCGAGAATATTTCCTTTCTGAAAATTTTCCTGGGATAACCCCTTCTCTTCAAAAAAAACCGCAGGGCCTCATCGATCCGTTTCTGTTTTATCAAGCTGATGAGTTCGTCGTTCATATAGACGTGCCCGACGCCGACGCTGCCTCCGTCGCCGGTGAAAACGAGCCGCAAATGGTTGATTCTATCCTTGACGTCGCCCCTGACATTGTCCAATGCATCTGAAATTGTTGATCCCCAGGTCCAATTTTTAGGCGGTCGCCTGGTGGCAATGTAATTAATGCCTATGGCTTCAGCATACTGTGCCGCATAAGCCTCGTCCTGTTCTCCGGCTCGTGAAAAATTGAAGGCAGTAATCTTTTTTCCAAACGAATTCAATATCGACACAACGCTGCGTGAATCCATGCCCCCACTCAGGCAGGCGAAAACCTCTTTTTTTTCTTTGATCCGACACGATACAGCCGCTTTGAACGCATCGAAACTGTGTTGCAACAGATCTTCAGAACTCCTGTTATGCGGGGCGATTTGATCCCACCTGAAATAAGAGGATAATTTTTTTTGGTCTTGCGAACACTGGAGATACTGTCCATCTCTCAGGAGCTTGATATCGCAATAATAGGTGTTGTTGCCTAAGGGCACCCCGAAAACCGGCTCTTCGATAAAGGCACTTAAATTTAGTTTTTTGGGTATGAGGTCGACTTTTTCGAGGGCACCAAGTCGACTCGAAAAAAATAAATAATCGTCATCGATAAAATAATAGATGGGCCTCTCACCCAGCTTGTCGGTCGCCAGAACCAGCGAATTTTTATTTTTATCGTAAATACATACGGAATAAACACCGCGGCATGACCTCAGGACCTCCAAATTGCCTTGCATCAATTGTTCCGATATTGTGAGAAGATCGGAATATCTCGAATACTCAAGCCCATCGACCTCGCTCAAATAGGGTTCACCTGCGAGCGCGGCGACCGATGTGCCGCTTTCAGCAAAACCGGGTACACCAAAGGCCTTGCAATCATACTTGACAATCGCGAACGTATGATTCGAATACACATCAAACTCACCCGCCCTTCGCGACAATGAACTTTTGAGTAGCTGGATGATGTCATTGCCGATGTTTCCTTCCGGCTTGAAGGAGTAGACTCCAGCGAACAAGGTCATTTTTACATCCTTTTATCTATTGTCCATCCATAAATGGTCTTTTTTCCGCTGGACTGCCGGTCGTAGCGGGTTTCCGGCTGCGGCGTACGTAAAGTACGCCTCGCCGCAAATCCCGCAAGGCGGGACGGCCTTGCCCAGCAAAAAAAATCCACATTTATGAATTGGACACTCAACAGTGCTTAAAAAGATCGCGGATGGGCACTATCGATGCAGCCCGACTTTCCGGCGTATTGTCAATGGAACCGGGAGAGACTGTCAAGTGTGTGCGTGCCTAATTTTTTCATATCCTCGATGCCCCGGAGGTACCATGGGTACTCAACACACAGACAGAGGGAGTTGTATTCTTCGCGGCAATACCGTTTAAAGCCGTGAGGCGGGTGAGCAAACCATTTCTTTTTAAGAAAAACCTTCCATGTCTTTTTAAATTCATCCTGGGGCGGCATATGGCGGATAAACCGCCTGGCCTGCAGCCTGTTGAGATAATAAATGCCGTCCCTATCCGGCCACATCCAATTGTGGAATTCGCAATAAATCCACGGCTGAATCTTATCGATGGCACTTTTGAGGAGCCGGGCGCAGGAATCTGTAAAATCGCAGGTTTTTGACAGATCGGTTCCGCCGGGTCGCGTCAGTTTGCAAAGTCCGTTGTATACGCCGTCCGGATTCGCCATGGGAATGAGGTAAATTGGTGAAAGGTTGTAGATTGGTGAAATGTGAAATGGAAAAGGTGAAAGGTTTTTTGAAAAATGATCGACGATGCCCTCGATGCAATAGGAACCGGACGTCTCATATGGGTGCACCCGCGCTACCATCATGATCGGTCTTTTGCCGTTGCCGTCGGAATTGATTTTGACCCCCCACAACTCACGTCCCTCGGAAGTGAGACCGATTTTTTCCTTTTCAATGCGGTCACTTTCCGGAATCCCGACCACAAATCGCCTATAGTCGCCGTAATTGTATTTGGGGTGGAGGCAGACATAAGTTTCACCCGCGCGACATTCTATGGATCCCATGGCTTGAGTCTGGTTGACATGCATCCGGTGGTAAGACCAGTCGGCGTCTTCCGTGTGTTTTGTGTAAACGTAATTGCGAAGGTGGTTGAAACGCGGCTCCTGCCAATCGATATTGAGATGGAGTTTAATACGATCGGATGAATGGTTGATAACCTTGAGGTCGAGTCTGAATTTGTAGTTTGAATCGTTGTCTTCGCTGAAGGGGATGACCGTGAAGGCGTTCGCGCCGGTTTGGATGATGGCGTCGGGGTCCTGCGGGTTCCCGCCGTCGAAGCTGCCGGTGATGTCGATATTGTCGAACATAGTAGATGGTTAAATGTGAAAGGTGAAATGGAAATGGTAAAATGTAAAACGGGAAAGGTGAAATGTTAAAGGAATCAAATATGGGTACAGGGTGTAAGGTTTAAGGTGTAAGGTAAAAGGGAAACGCAAAGGGTTAAATGTAAAACGGGAAAGGTGAAATGGAAAATGGTAATTGTGAAAGGCGAAAGGGTTAAATGTAAAACGTGAAAGGTGAAATGTTAAAGGTAAAAAGTTATTTCGTCAAAAATGGGGTAAGACACGTACTCAAAAGTCCTATGAAATTGTATCGTTTCCTGGTTTGAACAGACCTTCCTAGTCCATAAAGCTGCTTTGATACAACCACAATTTTTTCTTGTAAATCCTTGTATTGCTGATCGCCTAAGAAATTCAATCTGTTTGAAAGCTCAATCTGAGTGTCGATCTCGCTCAGTGATCCCTGCGCAATGTTGATAAAGTGCAAGAATTCCTTGCCGCTGGTGCGAGCGGCACCCTCCGCAATATTGCTGGGGACGGAAACTGCGGCCCGGCGAAGCTGGCTGGTGATTCCGTAAATCTCTTCTTTTGGGAATGCTCTTGTTACCTCGTATATTCGCGCCGCCAAATCCATCGCATTTTTCCAGACCGCCAGTTTTTTGTGAGGTCGTTGGTCACGATCTTTCTCTACTATCTTACGGTTGTCAGTTCCCATAAGTGCCGTCCACTCCTTTTTCCTCTTACCTTTCACGTTTAACATTTCACATTTGACCATATACGTTTAACATTTCACGTTTGACCATATACATTTACCATTTCACATTTGACCTTTTACATTTAGCATTTCACATTTCACCTTTCGCCTTTTACCTCTAACATTTCCCCTTCGACCATATACTGTCCTAATTCCGTACCGGAATCCATGTGATGGCCTTTTTGTTGCGAAAAAAATCGATAATGCCTGCTGTAGCCGCTGCATTTATCAAGACGAAATAATAGGGTATGCTGAGCAATTTAATAGAAAATCCATAGCGTTCGCCGATCCAGCCCAATGCGGCCGCTGTTAAAAACAAGATGACCATACACAGCCAGATCTTGAAAAACCAGTACTCCAGAAGTCCTAAACAAGCCAAGACATTGATCGACAGCAGCACTCCGACGCACCATCTGAGTATTTTATGGAGAAAAAGCTGCAAGGATAGAATCGGATACTTGAACGGATTCAGCATGTGTTTGAAACTGTACAATCCCACCAGGCCGCGCAATGTAATGCGTCGCCGAGTAGTATACTCCTGGTGCGTCTTGGTCGTCGGATCCTCATCGACCATCGCATCCGGGTCTATGACGACTTTCTTGCCCTTCGCAAGGACAATCAGGGGGGTCATCAGGTCACTTATGATATGGTCTTCCAAGGGCTCATAGCACTCACGCCGGACGGCATACAGCGGTCCGTCAACCCCGATTAAACGCCCGAGCCTGGATTCCCATTCCCTTAGCTTGACTTCGTATCTCCAATACAGGCCCTGGCTCCTGGTTGTCAGGTTATGGTCTGTGTCGATAAACCGCATCCTTCCGGCAACACATCCAGTCCCGGCATCGGCGAATTGACGGACAATTTTTCGGATGGCATCCGGCGGCAAAAGTGAAGCGGCATCCGTAAAGACCAGGATTTCTCCAGCCGATGCCGATACAAGATCATTCTGAACGGCGGTCTTGCCTCTGTTGGATTGAAACTTAAATAGCCTGACGCCGCTTGCGGCGTGCCGTTCTATGATCTTACAGGTATCATCTGAAGACCCATCCGAGCCGACCAGAATCTCCACCTTGTCCTTAGGATAGTCCAGGTTCACCGTATTCAATATCTTGCGCTCGATATTCTTTGCCTCGTTATAGGCGGCTATCAAGATGGAAATCTTTGGCAGAATATCTTTTTTTTCCGTTGTCGCCGGAAACAGATGCCCTATGATCCAGATCGACAAGGGATATAAAAAATAGGTCAGCACGCATGCCGACAGGGTGAGTAAAAATATGACCAACAGCAGATCAGACATTCAGACACTCGCTGTGCAGCAATGATCAGGGTGTAAAGATTAAACGCTTTTTCGCCCTATCAGTTATTTTCAAGACAGGCATCAGCAGGGGCGGTTTCAATTTCTCAAACCTTTGTTCTCCAGGCCATCGAAAACTCGCTGATAGAAACCCAAAATTTTTTCACCCCATGCGCGTTCATCGTATTTAATAACGCTTTCTTTTCGTCCCTGCTGCCCTAACTGACGCCGTAGAGTATCGTTTGCGAGAATGGCTTGGCAGGCTTTCACCGCAGCCTTAAGATCATCCACCGGTACGAGTTTTCCGCCTTCACCCCCGGCGAGTATATCTCTCGTCCCGGGTACATCCGTTGCAACGACGGGTAGTCCGCATGCCATGGCTTCAACAGTAGAGGTTCCAAAACCCTCGTTGCTACTGAGATGAACCGCCATGTCGAGCGCCGGTAAGACCCTCTCAACTTCCGGCTGCCAGCCGGTAAAAACAACCGAATCACGGATACCTAACCGACGGGTCTGCTCTTTCAAGGCGGGTTCCAGCGATCCCGACCCGACCAATACCAGATAGAGATCCGGGAAATGAATTTTGAGCTCTTTAAACACCGCAATTAACCGATCCGGTCTCTTCTGCTTTTCCAGGCGGGCTGCCGCACCGATCACCAGGGCGTCTTGCGGCAATGCAAGCCGCCTGCGCGCCGCGGCCCGTGTCGCCTCATCAGGTTTAAACCGTCGGGTATCGACGGAATTATGTATGACTTCCGTCACCGTTCCGGGCAGAACGTATTCGCTGAAAACGCCCATGAAGTGATCCAACGCGCTTTGGGATATAGCGTATATTCCCCTTACGGCCTGAAAACCTTCGCGATAATGTGCGGCACCCCATCCTGCCCAAGTGGCCGGTCGAAAGGCATTGCGGACGCTCAGCACCACCGGCACCCGATTGTAGTGCGACAACCACAATCTTGTCCCGCCGAAGTCGGTCCAGGGTAGAAATATGTGGTTCAGATCAAAACGATGTCGTTTAAAAAATTTTTCCGATTGTCTTCTTGCGACATACTTGTTTGCTCTCTTCGCGACCCGCCACATAAGGTCCTGTCCTTTTTCGAGAAAACCGGCTTTGGCCAGCTTCGTCTTGCGCCACCACCACCATTGTTCCATGAACGGAGGCGGGTCGTAATCGAATGCAGGAATATCGTCCGCTTCTAATCCGGCAACCCAATTCTGCAGCGCCGGGTACAGGTTTATGCCGACGGCGGCACCATACCCGGCTCGTTTGAGAAGCCTAGCTTCCAGACCCATTCGCAGCTCTACGCCGCCGAGAGTGGTCGATAAACTGCTCAGCAAGATACGCCGATTTCCGTTCGTTAATCGATGATCCATTTACGTTAAAGTGGTAGTTTGGCAAATACCTTCCGAGAGAAGCCGGTATTTTTGGGCCATGTTTTTCGGCAATCGTGCGTCTTTTAATTTTTGTAGATTGTGAGTTTGTTGCCGGTATCTTCCCGTATCGGCATTTTCGAATATGCGCTGAATGGTCTCGGAATAATTCTGTCCGTGGCATCGATAGCCTATCTCACCGTATTCACTTTCAAGGTCCCGAAAGAGTTTAAGATCGGAGGATATAATGGGTTTCTCGAAAGCAATGGCATCCAGCAGCACGCCGGACGCCGAAAGGCGATAATACTTCTCGTTAAAAAAAAGACACACGAAATGCATCGACTTCAAGCGTTTAATGAACTCTTCTCTGCTCAGTATTGAATCACCCGGTCTCGTATTCAATGCCTTCATTTTAGCGTCAAGCATATTTTTGTAAGTAGCGGGTAGCCTTCCGAGAGCGTGAAACTCGACGCCTTCTTGATATTTTTCTTTTATTATTTTGGCGGTATTCAAGAATGAAGAGAAGCCTTTTCGCTCTGCAGCGACCCCAATGTAAGCGAATTTTATGGGTTTTGTCAGGCTCAAACAATTGCTGTAGCTTTTATTATAAGGAAAAGGGTGATCTAACGTCCAAACACGGCCGTTCAGTTTCGGCATAATTTTCGTCAGATTTTCCTTAATCGAATTCTCTAAAACAATATATTGCATGCTTTTCCAATTAAAAAAGGCCAAGGCCGATGATTGATCCTGGATTCGCAAGAATGGATTCCTCGATCGCCACCCACCTAATGACGCCAATCCGCCGTGCAGAACAATCTGTGTCTGGCACTCTGCTATCTTAAATAATTTTAAAATTTTGAGAACCCATATAACCGAGGGACTCGCTGCGGTAAACAAGATCCTGGATATTTTGTCTGTGGATTTACTTTCCTTTATTATTTTATAAATGACAACAAAATCACCGGATAACCGTTTACAAAACTCTTGATGCCGGCTAGGGATCCTGATTTTTTCCCAGGTGATTTTTCGGCCGATTGTTTTATCGGTCATTTCCTTGAGGTGGTCGACATGTCGTGGCTCACCGAAGAAAGCCAGCAACTCATCAGGGTATGCATAACTGATTATTTCTAAAATCGATGTATTTACCGGAACATGTTCGGAATCATGGCAAATGGGTTCAATCACAACGATCATAGGTTATAACCCGGTCCCTACGCAGAAATCAGCTAGTTTCCGTCCATAAATGACCCTTTTCAGCAATTTCTGCGTCAATCACGCCTTGGGCGTGACAGATCTGGAATCGTTTGTGCAACTTACACGAGTACGCCTCCGCGCAATGCCGCTGATTTCCTTGAACTTGCAGAAAATTGCTCATTTCTGGATCGGAAACTAATCAGTGCCCTCAATGAAACCGTGGATGGGCACCAGCTAAAACTCCTCTTTTCCCTCAACGGCCCACAATCCCGTTCAGGATGGGATTTTCTGATAAATTTCGCAGGGCCGTCTAAAAGATATAATGTTGTAGTGCCTTTTGGATACGAGAGTGCGCAATCATTCCTCTTTTTTTAATTTGAAAACCCGGAGTGGATACTTGGCACTGTCATCTTCGAGGATCAACCTGTATTGGCTGGCTAATACTTCCGGAAACCAGCGCAAGTGCTCAAGATAAGTCTTCTCCGTATAACCATCGAGAACAACCAATTTAGGGGGTGCCTCGATCATCCGTTTTTCAATTTTTGCGGCCATTTCATCCGGCATTGAATATCTGAAGGTCAGTGGGTGCGATTTAAGCTCGAAAGGGAGACGGTGCGACTCGAATTCCCAGATGACGGCTCCTGACACCACCTCGTCATCTGAAGCGCTGTTCGCTTCGATAACGGCCGCGATTTTCCGCACCGCTGAATTCGGCCAAACCGAATCGTATCCGAGTCCCATGATTTTGCCGGCGAAGGTCGTGCTAAGCACCATCAGACTCAAAACCAAACAGATATTGACGAAACGCAACCGATTCGAAACAAATAGGATGGTGATGCCGACCAGACCGCCGGTGATGCTCAACAAAATAAGATTCCTTAATCCCCATCCAGCTACCCTCGAAAAAAAATAAAAGAGGACCAAGGCCGTCAGACCGGCAACCATCAAAATCTTTGAGCGCTGCTTTATTTTCGATTTGCAGGTCATCGCCACTGCCACTGCGCCAATGGTGCCGACAATTTGCAGGCCCTTTGGTATGTCAAGATACATATTTTCGATCAAAAATACGGCAACCAGCCCGATTGCTGTTAGACTAACCGAGTACAACAGGGATCTCTGGGAAGAGAGATAAAAAACTGTTTCCCAGATAAATGCGGCGAAAATGATCGTGGCAAACGGTAAGAACTCTCTAAAATAGTCGATGTAGTAGCCAAATGTCTTGTAGTGATAGATATAAGCGGCAGTGAGCAGCACCAGCCATGAAAGCAAAAACAAGTAGCTTCTTCGGAAACGTGCATCTTCTGCTAAATCCCTTCCAGGCGAGAAGAAGAGTCGGAGGGCCGACCATGCGATCCCTGCAAAGATAAATGAATGCAGATAGACCGTCCATTTCAAATAGTGAAATGAATACTGCGTCTTGGTCCCGATCGCTTGTTTCACACCGCCCGGCCCGCCAGCAATCTCAACTAAGAAAAACAGGTTTAACACCTTCTTTATTGCGTTCAGAAGAAATCCAAGGGGATTCAATCTCCCCAAGACGAGTTCATCTAATCCAAGATATGATGCATAAAAAGCAAGAATTACCAGTACCACAAGACCATAGCCCAGCAGGTAGACGCCCGTTGAACGGGCCGTATCAGTAAAACTTTCCTCCTTTGCAGCTAAGATGAAGAGAAGTGCCAGCACCGGCAGGGTAATCGTGGATTCTCGTGTGTAATAGCCCATGGCCGCCAATATTCCTGAAATGAGTAAAAATACCCGCTTTCGGTCTTCCATATATTTCAGCAAAAGGAAAATACTCGCACATGACAGCAGATTTGCCAGGGGCTCGGTCTTGACGATGACGGAATTCAGGATTTCAAGCGGCAGCAACAGATAGAGGATGGCGGCCAGCAGCGCTATGGTTTCATTAAACAGCTTTCCTGCAATCAGATAGACAAAGCCGGCTGTCAGCAATGAACACGTCATCGGCAGAAGCCGTCCGGCAAGATAATTGACCCCGAAAAGTTTCAACCAGATGGCGTTGACAAGAACGTAAAACGGCTGCCGAGAGTCGAAATCGATTTGTGGAATGTACCCTTTCAATGTCAAAAAGGCATCCATAAGATGAGCCCCTTCGTCCGGGTTGATCCATCGCCCGTCCAGCAACCAAAATCTTACGGCAAGGCTCGCAAGGAAAAAAAATGCCAGAACAAGGTATCGGACTATAGGTTTTTCCATCATGGCCGCCTGGTTGCGTTCATCGGATAACGGCAGAGGGGTGGTTTGCCGACTCAGGAGAGGCTCCGCGTTGAGTCGACCATTAAGTGCTCCGCTTCCGGTTTTGCCGCCATTTTCCCAGGTCATTTAAAAAATTCCCGGTTACAGTTTTTTTTCGATGTCGTACTGAGGTCGTGATCGCCCGTAGGTGAAGATAACGATTTCACCGAGCAGTCCGATGCCGGCCGCCTGGATACCAACCATCGCCAAAAGTAAACCCAACAAAACAAGTGGCCGCTGCCCGATAGGTATGCCTTGCAACAATTTCTCCAGCAAAACGTAAGTAAGAATCCCCAGACCACTGAGTACGAAGGTAGCACCGACAGCACTGAAAAATCTAAGGGGCTTCCAGGCAAAGCGGGTGGTAAAGAAAATGGTAAATAGATCGACCAGGCGCGATAGGTATTCGGAAAATCTGTAGAATCCGGTTTGACCGCGTTCCTGATGATGCCCGCATAAGACTTCTTTGTTTTTATAGCCTTTTCGTTCAGCCAATATAGGAAGAAAGCGATACATGTTTCCATAAATCTCTACATTCTCGAGAACCTCTCGTCGAAACAGCTTTACGGTGCAGCTCAAATCGTTGATCGTCGAACCGGTTGCCAGTCGCGCCAGCCAGTTGAAGACCTTTGACTGCACCTGATTGAATGAAGGATCGACACGATGCTTACGAGACGGCGTGACGACGTCGATACCTGTCTCCAGCCCATCGAGAACATCATGAAAAGAGTCCGTGGTGATCTGCTGATAAGACCCGCACACCATTATGATTCGGCCAATGCTTTCGTTCAAGCCAGCCTTCAGACAGACGGCTTGAGGGATCTTTTTGTTGAAGACAAAGGCCTTGATATCACCGTTACCCGGCTTTAGCAGGCTCAGTTGTTGTCTGAGAAACCCTTCGGTTCCATTGGCCATGATCAGGATTTCAAACGATGCGGCACGGGCGGTAAAGACCTGATGGAGATTGGCAATGAAGTCATGAAAATCTTCTTCAGCTTCCTCCAATAAGACTATAATGGAGTATCGGATAGGCATGGCTGTTGTCATAAAATATGTCTGCACGACATGTAAGGATGATTATCGCGGAAAATGAGCGTCTCCGCTGATTACTGACGAATCACGGTGCACCACCTTGATTTCCTTTTTCAACAGTGCGGGCATGCTCGTATGCGAGAGATCGCTCGTTCCGACCATCAGCTCTCCTACCGTGCCGAGCAAGACGAGTTGCATCACCGCCATGCCCGAAATAACCCCCGAGAGCAAAAAAAATACAAACTTCCCCTCCGTCCAGTCAAACAGCCAGGCGCTGACGGCGAGAATCCCGAAAAAAATGGTAAGAACCAGGAAGGGGATCGCGCAGAGGCAAAAGCCGACGAGAGGCATCGATGAAAAACGAATGATCAGGTTCATCGAAAAAATATCACTGAATACCTTGAAAATTCTGTCAAACCCGTACTTTGATTGCCCATGTTGCCGGGGATAATGATTAACGGGGACTTCCGTCACCCGCGCACCGGTCATACTGGCCAAGGCCGGGAAAAACCGATGCATATCCCCGTAGCCCCTTAAAGACTTGATGCACTCCGGCCGGTAGGCTTTCAGCGAGCAGCCATAATCGTGAAGGTGCACACCCGTCGTGATAGAGATCAAGCTGTTTGCCACCTTGGATGGCCAAACTCTAGACCAGTGATCCTTTCGGTCTTTCCGCCATCCACTGACAATATCGTAACCTTCCTTCATCTTGCTCAACAGTTTGGGAATGTCAGCTGGATCGTTCTGCAGATCCCCGTCCATGGTAACGATGATTTCTCCGGCTGCATTTTCGAAGCCGGCGACCATTGCACTTGTTTGTCCGAAGTTACGTCGCAATTTTATTCCTCGAATTTGAGGAAACACAGCTTTTAACATTTCCATGGTTTGCCAAGTTGAATCCGTGGAACCATCGTCGACCAGTATTATTTCGTAGTTAAATTCAAATTGCCGGCCAGCCTCACTGATGGCGGCCACTAATTTCTCAACTGATTCTTCCTCATTGTATAAGGGGATGATGATGCTGAGATGGACGGTTTTTACCCCGGTGTTTTTCTCGCCGATATCATTCCGCAACGTGCTCATATGGTCTTACTCTGTTTTTCGCTTGATAATGGTAGATATCATTCGCCGATGACGGCGATATCTTAATCAAGAAAATATAAGTACAGGTTAATTTTGTGGTGGTTAAAATCAGAAACAAAAGTGAGTGGCGGGTACAGCATAAACGAGGCTGCATTGAAGTGCACGCGGTAATTAATGAAAAGAACAATCGGTTTTCATTTTTTAACTCATAAACATCGTTCTCGTCGCCTACAACGCATGACCGTGAGGAAATACTATGGCCAATTTTCAGGGCGCGACTGCCTTCGCGTGAATTCTAATGGCATCCAACCCGTAATCCATGAACTTTTTTGGGGTGTATAAACCCTGCCTGCATCCCAGAAAACCGCATCGATCGCGCTGGGTCTGGATGCTGGAAAGCTGCTTGTCAGGACCAAGCCCGTTAATTGCTTTCCAGCATCTCAGGTTTACCAACGGCAAAGGCTATGCAAAAAAATTAGGGACACAAGACCGCGGTTTTAAGATCACTCCCAACGGCACCGGCATACATTACAGAAACCCCAATGTCGTGGGAACCACCAAGGGGAGGCGGCTGGTTAAACGAGAGAACCCATTCGTTACGCAGAACAACCTGAAGTGAATTATAGGCTTGAAATATCGCTGCCGATACCGGTAAATCGTAGTATATACCATCGGTTTCCAAAGCAATCTCACTGAGGGTAGCCGGATTGAGAAGTCGTCCCAGACCGATCGTGTACACGGGAATACCGGTCCGCTTAGCTTCATTAATGACTTCGGTGAGAGTAAAAGGAGGATTATCAGTGGCATCACCGTCAGTGATCGCAATAACAGCTTTGATTCCACCTTGAACCTCCGCATCCCAAATTCCCTGGGTAATGGCCTCGTACAGCACTGACCCCGTCTGAGCAGGGTTAGGAAATGGTGCGAGAGCGGCGTTGGCCAAGGCCTGTTTGTCGGTCGTAAAAGCCTGCATAACCGCAATGGTGTCCTTGAACTTGATCACTTCGGCGGCGTCATCGGACTCCAGGTTTAGAACAAACTCTGCCACCGAGTTGTCTATGGTTGTTCTTTCGTCCTGCGAAAGGCTGCCGCTGGCATCCATGACAAAAGCGATCGAAAGCGGTTGAGTGACGGCCCTGTAGGCTGCATTGTTCGTTGGGATCGAGACACCGTCATATGTCACATCAAAATCACCAACAACGAGTTCGCCATCCGTCAGTTGATTGCCCTCTTCGTCGAGTACGTTTAGTATAACACCGACCTCATTAGCCGCGCAGTTTGAAGTGTCAAATGACGTAATATTTACGGTCAGATCTCCACTGGGCGGAAGAATAACCTGTGCAGGTACAACCGAAACCGTAAAAACCTCCGTATCGGTCAAGCCTCCGCTGTCGCTTACCGTCAGTGAAACCGCACCGGAGTTAGCCGTGCCGATTGCTGGTATCCAGTTGACCGAACCGGTTGCATTGTTGATCGTCATGCCGGCCGGTTGATTGGCAATAGACCATGTCAAAATGTCGCCCGGGTTGCCGTCCGTGGCCACCGGGTTGTAACTATACGTCACATTTTCGACTGCCGTCGTCGGGGCAGTCGAGTTGATTACCGGAGCTTTGTTTGCAGGAGGTAGATTGATGGGAATGTCTGAACCTCCGCCTCCGCCTCCGCATGCTGTCAACCAAAACGTTGCAATAAGTGAAATTCCAAATAAAATCGTTAAATTTTTCCATACTGAGCCATGGTAGCTGTAACATCTCATAGTAAAATAACCTCCTTTAGCTAATGTTCGTTCGAAAAATCCGGTTACTGAATATTGTTTAGACTCGTATAAACGGCGCGCCAGTTAGTCCGATATATTATTGCTTTTTTTCCGCTTAAGGTGCAGCCATTATGGCATCAAACCACAAACCTGCCATCGATTGATAGCCTAAACCGTTAGGATGCAGATTATCAGAAAATTCATCAGGGTTTGTTCTGTAATATTCATAGAAATCCGGAGCAACTATCTCAATCCCATTGTTGGCAACCAAAGCATCTATGACCATATTATACTCTTGAATGAGCAAATTGCGGGCGGCCTCATCCGGATCATCGAAAGGCGTACATGTGCTGCACGGACCAAACGTTATCGGTAGCTTTCCTAAAATGGGGATTTTACCGGCCGTTATAATGGCATCAATAATTTGCTGCATGTTATCAAGGTAGGACCCATTATATCCCGGATCACCAGGGCTTAACAATTCGCCATTTTGGTTCAGGCCACTGGGAGTGGGGGAAGAACTACGCGAATCGTTAGTACCCAATAAAATGATAAAATACTGTGCGCGGGGATGGGCTGCCAAGACATCGTAAACACGCGCCAAGCCATCGCTCGAATCTTCTCCACCGACTCCTTCATTGACGATTGTATGTGGATATCCTTTAGCAGCAGTAAGCAAGTCATTAAGAATCGGAGGGTATCCCCCACCGAAATTTCTGGAATCATTCGACATGTCATCCAAAAGCACATCATCGCCATAACCCTCAGAAATGCTGGCGCCAAAGGCAACATAGAAATCTCCAATACCGACCGGCTCCTTTAAATCATAAGCAAAATCACCCGGAACGGGGTTAAAATCAGAATCGATGATGGATGCTTCAATCGTGTATTCGTGCCTTATAAGATTTTCAAATGTGTGTTCAAAGGGTTCTACAAAATCACTGAAGATCTGAACGTCTTGAGTTTCATTATCCCCCAGGGCGAACTGAACCCCCCAGCCCGGTTGTAAGTTTCCTGCAAGAGCCTTTACCTGAAGTTGATCATGGCCCTGAAGATAATTGTCGGCGGGCGCTATAATAGATGTAAAAGGCTGGTTTGTAAATACGATGTTGTCGAAATACCCGTCCTGCTGCCGCAGCTCGACCTCGAAGCCCTGCACCGCAAGCGGCGTCGCATCGCCTCTCAGGCTCAGCACCTCCCCGAAGGCCTCCACCACCGTCGCCGCCGGGCTGAAGGATACCTTGAGCTGGTAGGCGCTGTTCTGCCGGTAC
>Ga0272441_10008026_pt1 | contig 16888 bp, 14 predicted proteins | sample SSMProp6N_FD_193582 | JGI IMG/M metagenome (GOLD analysis project Ga0272441, IMG submission 193582) | Marine sediment archaeal communities from Little Sippewissett salt marsh, Falmouth, MA, United States - SSM-Prop-6N | ecosystem: Environmental > Aquatic > Marine > Wetlands > Sediment ...
TTACTGATAATGGAATAGGTAGGAATAAAGCTGCAAATGAGCAGCAGGAAAGGCTTAAGAAGAAATCGATATCAACTGCAGTGATACAGGAGAGGCTGGACTTCTTCAGGAAAAAACTTAAAAGCAAGAATATAGGCTACGAGATAAAGGACCTTTTTGAGGAATCAGAACCATCAGGCACGAAAGTAATAATTATGATGCCTTTCAGGAAGGTCTTTGCTTAATAAAAAAATAAGGTATGAAGATCATTATAGTGGATGATGAGCTTGCTGTTAGGAATTCAATCTCCAATATTCTTACAGGTAAATACCCGGATATCGAGATACTGGCAACTGCCGGGTCTGTGAGCGAAGGATTTGAAACTATACAGAAGCACCATCCTGACCTGCTGTTCCTGGATGTGGAAATGCCTGATGGAACAGGGTTCGACCTGTTGAATAAGCTGGATAAAGTATCTTTCAAAGTTATATTTATCACGGCCCACCAGGAATATGCCCTTGGAGCAATAAAAGTCAGTGCTCTTGATTTTGTATTGAAGCCATTTGGAGAAGATGATATCTGTACGGCGGTGGATAAGGCCAGGAATATCCTTAATACCGAAGAGGAGCAACTGAAGATTAAAACACTGCAGGAAAACCTGGAAAACAGGAAGGTATTAAAGAGAATAGTGCTGCATACCTCCGAGAACCTGCATATTGTTGAAATAAAAGATATTGTAAGAGCCGAAGCCGATAGTAATTATACGCGTTTTATATTATCGGATTCCAAAAAAATAATGGTTTCAAGAACTATCAAGGAATTTGATTCCTTATTATCCGGATCAGGAATGCTGAGGGTGCACCAGTCTCATCTTGTTAATATCACCTGGGTCGACCGCTTTGTTAAACGCGACGGTGGCTACCTCCTTCTCAAGGATAAAGCGAAAATACCAGTTTCCCAAAACCTCAGAAAGCAGGTTATACAGGCCATTAACGATTCAATTTACCTTTAGGTATTTTTTATCGCTGTTTTTTAAGGCTGGCTTAAATATGCACCACCCCCCAAGACTCCTCCTCCAAAGAATGGCAGAAGCTATGTTGTTGAATGCCAACACTTTCCCCTCCTTTTAAAAAAGGAGGGGTCCATTTAGCCTTAATCCCGAGTAACTCGGGATTAAGGCTAAATGGGAGGTAGTTATATCACTATTACACCAGCCCTAAATAACCGTAGTCAAGGAACTACCGACCCCCAAAAACTGCTATTCAGAGTTAAATCATTCAAATACTAATTGATTCCCGGTGGATACTAATCCTGCCTGTGATATCTCCTTTGGAGATCATATCTTGAAAACAAAAAAGATTAGTATCATGAGAACCAAGACATTTTTCACAATCATTATTGCAGTTTTTTTCCTGGCCACTGTCGATGCTGACGGGCAGGTAAAGATCAACCTGAAAAAGAAGATAAACAGGGAAGCCAACAGGCGGGCAAACGAAAAGACTAATAAAGGCGTAAATGAAGGATTTAATGAGCTGGAGAAAGGTATCAAAGGACTTTTTACCAAAGAAGACAGTGCCGCTCAGCAACAGCAGCAGGCCGGTCAGCAGGGTCAGGCAGCCGGACAGGGCCAGGCCGCTAACCAGGCAGGAGCTCAGGGGGCAGCTACTTCAGAAGAAGCACTTACACTAAACTGGAGCAAGTACGACTTTGTGCCGGGCGATAAGATCATTTTCGAGGATAATCTTGTCGGGGAGGAGAATGGTGAGTTTCCCTCGCGATGGGACCTGGTAATGGGTAACATTGAGGCAGCTGTTTTCGGGAAGGATAATGTTATAATGATGAGAGATGGCACGCCTTCAATTATTCCATACCTTGAAAATCCAGGAATAGATTATCTGCCTGATGTATTTACAATAGAACTGGATCTTTATCATCCGGCAAACGGATGGTTTCAGATATATCTGTATGACCGTAAAAACCAGAAAGATCCCAGCACTACAGGTTATTCATATTTACGGGTGGAGGAAGATCAGTATGAGTTTGGAACCGCCAGGAGCTCCCATCCTGACAAAAGCCTTAATGGTAAAGGACGATGGTTTCATATTGCTATTGCGTACACCTCAGGCAAATTAAAGGCCTATATGGATGAAACCAGGCTCATCAATATCCCACATCTTGAATTTAACCCGACAGGCTTAACCCTCTACACCTACCATGCAAGAAATGATAATCAGTACTATATTAAAAATGTTCGCATTGCAGAAGGTGGTGTTAAGTATTATGACCGCTTTCTCCAGGATGGCAAGATAGTATCCAACGGCATCCGCTTTGATGTGGGAAAAGCCTCACTGCGACCCGAATCAATGGGTGTGCTTAATGAAATTTATAAGATGCTTTCCGAGCACCCCGATGTGAATGTGAGTGTTGAGGGTCATACCGACAGCGACGGTGATAACGACCTGAACCAGAAGCTCTCAGAAGACAGGGCTGAAACGGTTATGAACCAGCTCGTATCCATGGGCATCGCAGCAAACCGTCTAACATCAAAAGGATTTGGTGAGACAAAACCTATAAATACCAATGCCACACCTGAAGGAAAAGCTGAAAACCGCAGGGTTGAATTTGTGAGAACCAATTAACTAAACCATAACCAGTGGTAGTTTTCTTCAACCAGCCTGAAAGGGGGGAACACTAATATCTTATAAGCCAGGTTTCCCCCCTTTAAATAAACTATCCTCCAACAAACAATATCATGAAAATAGTCACTCCGATAATAGTATCAGTTTTTTTATTTCTGATCCCTGCTTCCTCACAGGGACAGGTATCTTTCAAGGCGACAATGCTTAATGTTAAACGCGGAACAGAAACCGTATATCAGTTACAATCAATGGGTGAAAAGTACAGGTATGATTTCGAAGAAGGCGGCATGAAAGGTACTGTAATAGTCGACCAGGAAAAAGACAAAACAGCCATACTGATGCCCGATGAAAAGTTTGTCCATTATACCGAAATACATTCCTCAACAAGCCTGATGAACGACCCCTACCAGGCATTTATATACAGCAAATCAAGGTATGATGAGAAAAAGGTTGGCAAAGAAAAAATAGCAGGATACGACTGTAATAAATCAGAGCTATATGCTTCTGATCAGCTTGTTTATACTGCCTGGTACTCAGAAGAACTCGGTTTTCTTGTTAAACTGGTAAACGAGATGGCCGATAATACCTATATGGAGCTCAGTGATATTAATAAAGTAAAGGCTAGCGCGGACGCTTTTTCTGTCCCGGAAGACTATACAGAGGTTGACGAAAAGATGCGCCCGATAATACCCGAGCCACCTGCTCCGGATTCATGGAAGGAAATAAAAGCTGCCCTGCCTTTAAAGGGAGAGTACAGCAGAGGTGAGGTAATATCATTTAATGTCCCAGAGAGCGTGAATTACAAATTCATCCTTAACAATAATACCGATAAGCCTGCCAAAGTAATTAGAATAGGCATGCGTGATGGCAAGGAGCTGCCCGACAATGAGCAGGGTCCTATCTCTTACAGGACCAGGCGCCTGTATGCAGGGGAATCATTCTCCAATGTATATAGCTGGAAAGAAGGTGATCAAAAACTTATCCAGGTACATGAAGGCATTATGAATATTGAAATTATTCCTGAAAACAGATAATATTTATTTAAACCAACTATCATGAAAAAAATAATAATCCTTTTCGCAGCCAGCCTGCTGGTGCTGCCAATGAGCGCACAATTTAAAGGTAAAATGCATTTTACAAGCATGGGCAAGGAACGTGTATTCACGATCTATTCCGCTGATGCGGCCTACCGTTATGAATTCAATGAGAACGGGATGGAAGGCGTGATAATAGTCAAAAAGGGATCTCCTGAGGTCATTATCCTCATGCCCCAGCAAAAAATGGCAATGAAGGGATCTGCTTCAGATCCGATGAGCATGGGAAATGATCCCGTTGCTTCTTATAACCAGTACCAGGACCAAGGAATAACAAAGGTTGAAGGCGAAGAAACAGTGAACGGCATAAAGTGTACACGATCAGGACTGTATAATAAGGAAAATCCAAACCAGAAAATGTACACGGTATGGACCTCCGAAAAGTATGATTTCCCGATTAAACTTGTAAACCATATTGACGGTTCGAATTCATCCATGGAACTGAAAGACCTGGAGCCCTGGACCCCCGGTTCAAAAAGCTTTGAAATACCCGAAGGATACCAGGTGATGGGCATGCCGAAGATGTAGTTTTAATTATTCCTGATCTGTACTGCAATACTTTATCAATAATCTTATGAATAAGCTTTACTATTTCTCTGTCGTTATATTCTTATTATTTAGTGCTAATTCATTTTCACAGGATTCAAAATGCTCCAAACCAAGGGTGAATGTTATCCTTTCCGAAACATTTCATCCCGAGAATCGCATTGAAGTATACGATCATTTCCAGAGCTATTATACTTCGGTCACCGACCCGGAAAATATAGTCCCCGGATTTGAGTACTTTCAAACAGAGGAGGATTTCTATATAAGTATACAGCAATACATATTCCAGACCTTACAGGAATACAACCCTGATGTTGAATTCGTATCAAACAGTACGGAATCTGGTGAATACACGTTTGAGTATTTTCTTACTCTGTATGCCATTGATCTGGTTGATCCTGAAACAGGGAACACATATAGCAAAACAGGTTACAATATTGGTGCAAAGCTTACCGGCTCAGATGCTTGCGGATCTGAGTCATGGGTATTAAAATCTAAAATGAGCCAGGACCTGGATCTATTCCAGGCTGTCAAAAACATGGCAGGAATATATATTATGGATATAGGCCGTGAGATCATGTTTCATGAACAAAAAGACAAGGTGCCACCACGTGGTCCAAGTATGGAAATAGAGTATAAAAGTATTTCAGTATCCCCACTGGTTGAAGATAGAAAGACTGATGTTCGAATGATAGTGTATAATTGTAAGGATGAAAGTGTATATTCCCAAAACCATGGTCAGAAGATATTCTGCCCAAAAAAAACTGAGAGGGGTGAAAACAGCCCTACGAGGCTTTTCAAGCAGAACCTTATAGATATAGGTGATATATTAACTTTAATGATAACCCGGCCTCATGGAGCATCACTGACCTATGAGCTTAAGAAAGGGGTTAATGCGGAGAAAGAAACATTTGAGGTTTTTACCTGTGGAAGAGATAAGAAGGTCCTGAAAAAAATTGAACTGAATATCAACGGGCTGGAGATAGATGTAAAACCAAACAAACGATCAATCAAACACGGTGATCAAACTTCTGTGGATATATACTTTAATCTTGTAAGCCCTGACGGTAAGAAAAGGCCTGTTGCCGGAAAAGAGCTAGGCCTTTCTGTTAAAGGACTGGTTGATGGTTCAGTTACTCCCTCCAGAAAAATAATAACCGATTCAAACGGCAAGGGAACTATTCAGTACAAGGCAGGAGACAAAGATGAAAAGATAACAATAACAGCCAGCTACCAGCCTGTAGACTACCCGGATAAGGTTACCGGATCAGGATTTGTAAATATTATTCCTGATGATTTCGCCTGGGTAGGAACCATTGAGCTTGAACTTACACAAACATACAACTGTGATGTTACAGAACAAACAGGTGAATATGGTAGCAAAAGGACCATGGCCGGTGATCATAAAAGAATAGTAACTGATATCTTAATAGGAATGACTGACTTTGATCTTCCGGCTGTTGGTAACAGCATAGATGGAAAACTGCAATATCTCTCGGGGCAGGTAACTTTAAATATGAGCGAAAACCATACAACAAGCTGGGATGCAGGCAGGACACAGTGCCATAACAGTGGCACCGGTAGATGGGAATGGGTATCCCCGGGTAACTGGGGCCGCAGGCATGAGACACAAGCAGGACAGGCCTATTGTGATATAAATATGGAAGAAACAGTCCTCAACCTGCTAATTACAAAAAAAACACTCGCTGATAAATCAGCCGTAGATAATATGCAGCAACAGCTTGCTGAGATACAGTCAAGGCTTCAACAAGCCATTAACAGCAAGGATATGAAAGCAGTTGAGCAGATAAAAGGTGAAATGAGAAATCTTGCACAGGGTGGTCAAAGCACTGGAAATATTCCAATAGTGGCAAGGATGGAACTATCCTTTGGGCCAATAAATTACCCAGTGTATACCACCTATGAGAATAAGGTGTATAATGTATGCACCGGTGAATATGAAGAGAATGAAAGCCGGGCCGAAACACTTGAAGTGCCAACTATAGCTCCATTTGGTGCCGAGATGGAGGGCAGTTATATAAAGGGTAAAAACGGTAATGACAGGATAGATGCCAGTATAAATGAGACAAAACCCGTATACAGAGGATTTGGAGCAGGCACATGCCCGGAAGCAACCTTAACAATCAAGGGTAGCATTTACCTTGAACGAATGAAGAAATAATATAATAATACACCCCTTTAACCACTCGCAACGATGAAAAAGCTTATAGTAATTATACTTACCATCTTTACCGTGATAAGCAACTCAATAGGCCAGGATGATGAGTGCAGTAAAACTATAGTTGCTGTTTCATGTGAAGTTGTGAAAGGAACTCGTACATATGAATTTCTGGAAAATGATTTTGGCTCCAGAGACATAGGTGAATGGAATGGTTTTGTAACACATATGCTTGTCCAGATTCTAACGGAGTTTGAACCGGAGATTACTTTTTCTTCGTTGGAAGAAGCGGGAGAAAATTGCCACTATTTTTTCCGGGCAAGCCTGGACTTAGGTAGTTGTCGTGACGAAAACTACGAATATACCGGACAGACCGGCTATTATATACAAGCTGGACTCACAGCAAATGCTAATTGTATTCCAAACCGAAATTGGAAACTAGATATTTTCAACGCATTAGATCCGGATCTTAAGCAAGCCATGAAAAACATGGTAAGCCAGTTCTATCCAATGGACAGGAATATTGTTATGTATGAAATAAACCATCCTTCACCACCCAGGGATCCTAAACTGAACATTGTCTTTGAAAAGGAATATATTTCGCCCCTTGATAAAGAATCCAGAAAAACAAAAGTTAATGCGAAAGTATACGACTGTCGGGAACGATTGGTTTGTGACAAGAATCACGGCCAGCCAGTATATTACCAGGATCATATTGACAGGCTCGATCTAAAACAAAAAAGCCTGGGAGAAGGGGGTTACCATGTGGGGAATTTTATGGTCATAGTTACCAATAAAGATTGTATTAATGAAGGTGAATATAAGCTGGAGAAAGGTGTTGAGGCAGAAAAGAAAAAAATCCGTTTTAAGACCTGCTCTCTGGGAGGACCAATTGATGAATTTGTAGTTGAGGAAAAGGAATTAATCATACGAGGGCTTGCAATTGATGTAAAACCCGACCGCAAGGCAATTAAAAAGGAAGAGCAAACCAGAATAGTCATCACTTTTAATGAGACCGACCCTGAGGGATCCAAATATCCAGTGAAAGGAAGAGATATTGATGTTAAAATAAGCGGGCTGGAAGATGGTAAAATTACACCGGAAAATGGTTATACCACAAACAGTGAAGGAAAGGTTATACTGGACTATAAAGCAGGAAGCAACGATAAAAAAATTACAATAACAGCCAGTTACCAGCCTGTTGACTACCCGGATAAGGTTACGGGATCAGGATTTGTAAATATTATCCCTGATGATTTTGCCTGGGTAGGAATCATTGAGCTTGAACTTACACAAACATACAACTGTGATGTTACAGAACAAACAGGTGAATATGGCAGCAAAAGGACCATGGCCGGTGATCATAAAAAAATCCTAACTGATATCTTAATAGGAATGACTGACTTTGATCTTCCGGCTGTTGGTAACAGCATAGATGGAAAACTGCAATATCTCTCAGGGCAGGTAACTTTAAATATGAGCGAAAACCATACAACAAGCTGGGATGCAGGCAGGACACAGTGCCATAACAACATCTCCGGGAGATGGGAATGGGTATCCCCGGGTAACTGGGGCAGCAGGCATGAGACATGGGCAGGGCAGGCCTACCGTGATGTAAATATGGAAGAAGCTGTACTGAACCTTCTTATTACAAAAAAATCACTTAGTGATAAATCAGCTGTGGATGATATGCAGAAAGAGCTTGCCGTGTTACAGTCAAGGCTTCAAAATGCAATAAACAGCAAGGATATGAAATCAGTTGAGCAGATAAAAGGTGAAATGCGAAATCTCGCACAGGGCGGTGAAAACTCTGGAGATATTCCTGTTAAGGCTGTGATTGAAATATCCTTTGGTGTGAAAAATTACCCAGTGTATACAACCTATGAAAGGAAGGTTTATAATGTCTGTCTCGGAGAGTATGAAGAAAATGAAAGCAGGGCCGAAACTCTTGAGATGCCAATTCTGCCGCCATTTGGTTGCCAGATGGAGGGCATATATATAATGGGTCAAAACGGTAATGACAGGATAGATGTCAGTATAAATGATACAAAACAAGTATATAAAGAGTTTGGATCAGGCACATGCCCGAAGGCAACTTTAACAGTCAAAGGCAGCATTTACCTTGAAAGGATCAGTAAATGAATTAAGAAATATACTTAAAAAGTGTATTTATGAGAATAGGAACCAGAACAACAAGAAGACCGGGCAATGCCAACCCGGTGACCCTGGGAATAATATTCGCGGTGGTGGGTGGAGCAATATTTTTTCTTTTCGCACTGCCTCCGCTACAATATGCCAGCTCATCGAAGAGCTGGCCCACAGTGCAGGGAGTAATTACCAGGTCTGAGATAGATGTGTGGAACAGGGATGGTAAAACACATTACCAGCCTGATATAGACTATACTTATTCCGTGGATGGAAAGAAGTACAGCTCATCAAAGATAAATGCCGGAGAACCACCCATGGACAATAATGTTAATTCAGCCAAGCAAATACAGGCAAAATATCCTGTCGGTAAAGAAGTCACTGTATGGTATGATCCAGACTTGCCGGTATCATCAGCCCTGGAGCCGGGAATAAAAACAACTGATATTCTGCTGGCATCGATAGCTGCAATATTCTTCCTGGTAGGAATATTTTCCTTCTTTAAGGGACTGAAAGCTAAGAAATTAATAGATGAATCAAAGAAGACACGTACTGAATAATTATACTAACAACAAAACTTAATCAAATGAAAAATAAAATAAATAACAAACTGTTAACGGTCGTGGCAATACTTACCGGATTGCTGATAACAACAAACCTGTTCTCACAGCAGGGCGATCTTCTGAATAAGGTAAGAGACAATGATATTGAAGGGGTTAAGGCAGCCCTTAAAGCTGGCGCTGATGTAAACCAGGTCGATGATATGATGGGATATAATGCCCTGGGCCTGACCTCTGATATCGAAATGATAAAGCTTCTTATTTCGGCAGGGACAGATATCAATCACCAGGATAAGCGTAGCGCTTATACCCCGTTGATGTCTGCGCTTAACGGGTGCAAAAATGATGTTGCAAAGATACTGATTGAAAAAGGAGCCGATATTAATATAAAAAGTAATGATGGTACCACTGCGCTGATACTTGCCTGTGGCTGCTCGGAAGAAATAGCCAGGCAACTGCTGGAGAAAGGAGCAGATATTAAGGCAGTAACCGACAAGGGAATGGGTGTATTTACGCAGTGTACAGGGATAGGACTCAGCAGGGAAGCGGTTAGCTATGAGTTTGCCGAATTCCTTCTTGAAAAAGGAGCAAATATTGATGAAACTAATACCACCGATTATTATGGCGGTTATACACCACTATTCTGGGCTGTGGAAGATAATAACAAAGAGCTGGTCAGCTTCCTGGTAAATCACGGTGCAAATGTTAATGCCAGATCAAATAAGGGTAAAACACCGCTTTCAATTGCCAATGAAGCCGGATATAAAGAGATTGCAGAAATACTGAAGAGCGGCGGTGCAAAATAAACTCATGTATATGATTAACAGACAAATAAAAATGCAAAAATGAAAAGAATAAATATCTTACAGCTACTTTCTTTTTCATTTCTAATAATAGCAATGATCATCGGCTGTGAAAAGTCCGGACCGGAAGATGAGGATCCTCAACAGGAGGAAGATAATAATACCTTTACCGATAGCCGGGACGGGAAACAGTATAAATCAATCAAAATAGGAACCCAGACATGGATGGCAGAAAATCTTGCATACCTGCCATCGGTGAACAGTCCAACTGATGAATCAAGTTCTGATCCACGGTACTATGTTGAGTCTTATGACGGGGTTAGTGTGGATGATGCAAAGGCCACTGATAATTACGAAGATTATGGCGTTCTGTACAACTGGCCTGCTGCATCAGCAGCCTGCCCTACAGGCTGGCATCTCCCCTCGGATGATGAGTGGAAAGTGCTGGAAATATACCTGGGTATGGGTCAGGAAGAAGCTGATGAAATAGGATGCCTGGAAAGAGGTACTGATGAAGGAAGCCAGCTGGCAGGAGGCTCCATATTATGGAACGCCGGCATACTGAAAACCAACCCGGCCTTTGACTCAAGCAGTTTTGAAGCCTTACCCGGTGGGTTCTTATTTAATGAAACATTCAGCGGTACCGGACGCTATGGTAAATGGTGGAGTAGCACCACCTCGGGATCCAGGGTTATAGACAGAGCGTTGTATTACAATAATACTCACTCAGGACGGGGAGATGAAAGCCATAAAGAGTATGGATATTCTGTCCGTTGTATCAAGGATTAGATCATAATAATACTCAAATATATATTTAATAATATGAGAATAGGCACTAAACCAACAAGAAAACCAGGGAAAGCTAATCCTATAGTCCTGGGCCTGGCGTTTATAATAATCGGCGGATTTGTTTTCTTCATGTGGGGGCTGCCCCCTATGCAGTATGCCAGTGCTTCCAAAAACTGGCCCTCGGTGCAGGGTAAGATCACGCGTTCCGAAGTGGATACTTACAGGAAAGATGGTAAAACACAGTATCTGCCTGATATAGCCTATAACTATACTGTCGATGGGAAGCAATATGCATCATCAAAGGTAACGGTGGGTGACCCCCCTTCTACATCAAATATCTCACCTGCAAAGCGATTGCAGTCTGAATACCCGGTGGGAAAAGAGGTAGAAGTATATTATGATCCCGAGGTGCATTCATCATCAACACTTAAAACAGGCATCCAGAGAAACGATATAATGCTGGCAGTAATTACAGGAATATTCCCGTTTCTCGGAATTTTTGTATTCGCAGGCGGCCTGAAATCCAAAAGGAAATCTCAGGCTGATAATATTGAACAAATAATCTGACAACCAGAAAATACTTATAATAAAATGCAAAAAATAAATATTCCTGTATCGGTCATTATCCTCTTTATTTCACTGGGATTACTCTGGAGTTGTGAAAAGAATAATCAACCTGAAGATGAAGATGACATACAGACACAAACGATTGAATACTGGGGTGGATCATTTAAAATGGTCTATTGCCCCGGAGGAACATTCCTTACCAATGATGACGACAGCGACACCGATTATGAGGACGGTCCCGAGGTGACCGTTGATCCTTTCTGGATTTCAGAGGTTGAGGTGACCAATGAACTGCTGGCATGGATATATAATTGTGCTTCAGGACTTGATCTGGTTGAAGGTGCCATCACAGGTGGCCAGCCAAGATTTGACCAGGATGACCGGTATGCTCCCAATTACCTTGGCGAAAATGAGGTTAGATGGGGTGATCAGCCACTTATGTATATGGGTGAACACTTTCTGGGTGGCTTCTACGATATAGAATGGAACGGTGGTTTCAATGTATTAAGTGACCGTGATGACCTGCCTTGCTCCTATATAACATGGTATGGAGCAGTTATGGCCTGCAACTGGCTTACCGAGCAGGGTGTGAGTTCAGGCATCCTGAGCAAGGTCTATTCAGGAATAGATGAGGAGTGGTGGGCGAATGAGACAATATTTGAGAGTAATAAAAGTGGTTTCAGGTTACCAACACAGGCAGAATGGGAATGTGCCGCCCGCTGGCAGGGTGATGACGACTCCGGTGACTGCTATGAATATCCTGCCGGCAGCGGACAGTTCTGGACCCGTGGCGGGTCAGCCAGCGGTGAATTTTCGGATTTAAATCATAAACAGCCCGTGAAAGGCAACAGGACGCCCAATTTCCTGGGACTCTATGACATGACTGGCAATGCCTGGGAGTGGTGCTACGACGAGAAGGACAGCTGGCAGAACAGGATAATCAGAAGCGGTGATAGCGATGTTCCAAGAATAAGTGCCTCCAGTTATTACTCTGCAGATGGTACCGCCAGTAACCTGGGATTCAGGCTGGTGATGAGTGCCACAAAATAAGAATTTCTATCAGCTTATTATAAGCGTAAGTGTTCGAGTGGTTTAATTAAAGACAGACAGATGAAAAAGCAAAGACAGTTTCTGATCATTATTTCGGCTATGCTTGTTCTCGGATCATTTGCAGTGAACAGCGTAGCCCAGGATACCGACTGCTGTGCCCGCAGGGCAGTGCTGAAATCATGCACAATGGATGATCCTGCGGGCATGATGGGAACAGAACCCTTTGGACCTTTTGAAGAATATTTAACCCCAAATGATTCCGGAGTCATAGTTAATAACATGGGCACTATGAGAATGCTCAGCCTTGAAGAATCTTTCTGCAGGGCTTTGCAAACTCGTATAGCAGTAGCCCTGTCAGAAAATTGCTTCCATATTCAGTATCCGGAAGGAGTGGCCAATACCCGCCAGTCGGCACAGAGGGACGGGTCGAGTTCATTACTGAAACCCTCCAACCCTGAAGAACCTGAGTATTCATTTGATGCTGAAATGGCCTCGGGGCTGAATGAGTTTACGGATGAGGGAAGACCCATACGATCCAAAATTCAGGTCGAGCTATATTTCGATGGGGAGCAACGTGAACTGGTGCATAGATGGATAGCTTACGGAACCTGGGACACAGTTTCTAATACAGGTACCTCCTCGCTTGGGTTATTTCATAAATTGGATGCAAGCTTTAGAAATGGACCCGATATAATTGAACTTCTTGAAAGGTTTGAAAAAAGGCCGGTCGAATGCCGGGTGAACCCTGACAAGGAAGAACTCGATGCAGGAGAGGTAATAGATATTGAGATAACGGATTTCACAGATGTTTTCGGAGAAAAGTCCAGGGAATTCAACCGTATTGTGGTACATGCATATTCCGGTGAGATTATGAACGGCGAGCCATGTAATATTGGCCCTGACTACTGGGTCTTCAAGGTTGATAATGGCACAGTGAAGGTAAAATACAAAGCCCCGACAGATTGTAATGAAACGGAAGACATGCTTACAATCTACAGCTCATGTGATATCTTGCCCGAACACCGGAACCCAATTAATGAAACAGAGATAAAAGAAAAAATTACAGAAAAAAAACTGAGGATAAAATGTTATGATGCCAGTATAGTGATAAGGAAGAACTACAACAGGGTATTGAAAACCTCCGATCAGGATATTCAGAATGATGGTACCTGTGTAACCACATACAGCCAGAGCCATGATATCAATGAAATAATTGATGCTTCCGTTAACATCTCCCTCAAACTTGAGCAGGTTGCAGAAATGCCTGTCCTTAACCAGACCTGGGAGTATTATGAACCTGTAAGTGTCAGCCTGAATGGATTCAGTTATAATTATTCTGACAAGCGTTTTGATGCTTCGAATGTTTCAGGAGCAGGCTGCGGCGGCGGACATGAAACAACTGTTGAACGAAGCAGGCAACCTGAAACTTATGATATCGAAAATAAAGAATATGTATCAGCAACACGATGGATACTGGTCATTGACAACGAATCAGGCAAAGCTGTAAAAATTGTTCCTGCAGGCTATAGCATTGAATACGAAATTAACCAGAAAGAAGAAGTCAACTCAGTTGTACACTCAAATCCTCCTACGAAAGATAAAAGCACAACCACCTCTGAACATACCATGAGTTTTGAACTTGGACCCGTGGGTGAGGAGAAACCTGATCCGACAATTAAGAAATCAGATACATGGATACAGGATTACCTTAAGAAACAAGGTGTGGAGCTACCCCCGGGGGTGGAGATACCAACCCCGTCAAACGCAGAAACTATTGAAAAAATACCACCTGATATCCTGGTTAGCTCCGGGGATGGAGAGTCCAGTTTCGGGGGCAGAGGAGAAAATATTGTGGACAAACCGATTGTTAATGGTACTGAGTCAATCAGAGAATACTATACATGGACTATGAGAAGAAATAAACGCTAAAATAAGACAAGATGAAACGAACCATCCAACTTTTTTTATTTGCTGTACTGACCAGCCTGCTTACAGGCGTGGTTCAGGCACAGTGGAGCACCGACCCCAATGTAAACAACCTGGTCTGCAATGAAGAGGAAAACCAGAGAGAACCATGTATTATCACCGATGGAAACGGGGGTGTTATTATCTCCTGGCGTGATTACCGGTATAATAACTCTATGTTCGGGGGTGATATAATAGCACAAAGACTGGATACTGACGGTACTGCCTTATGGACAGTCAATGGTATTTCAGTAAATGCCAAAGAACTGGGAAAAGGATATTTCAGACCTCTTATGGTTGAAGACGGGTACGGTGGTGCAGTGATAGGCTGGGCCCGTACACCCGGTTTTCTGTATAACTATGATATCCTGGCCCAGAAAGTAAATGCCGATGGTACACGATTATGGGCTGCTAATGATGTCACCGTCTCTGATAAATCAGGGACAGAATCATTTCACCAGATCGTGAGCGATGATTCCTGTGGAGCTATACTTACATGGACTCACTTACCTGGCACTCCCGGATCTACTGATATCTATGCACAGCGGGTGGATTCAGCAGGTAATCCCTTATGGGATGACGATGGAGTGGAAATATGTATGGCCGCAGAAAGCCAGTCGAACCCGCAGCTTACAGGTGATGGAAACAGCGGGGCTATTATTACCTGGGGGGATTCGCGAAAAGGCGTGGGCGAATCTGATATCTATGCGCAGAGAATAAGCCACGAGGGAACTGTCCTGTGGACAACGGACGGGGTTGAGGTATCTAATTACCTGTATTACCAGGGTACTCCTGTAATAATAAGCGACGGATCAGGCGGAGCAATAATAGCATGGCAGGATGCCAGGGCTGGCAATTTTGATATTTATGCCCAAAGGCTGAATGCAGATGGTGAATATATGTGGACAGAACATGGAATACCAGTTTGCAGTGCCGCACAAGACCAGCAATCAGCTGCTATAGTAAGTGATGGTGAAGGAGGAGCTATCATTGTCTGGCAGGACGAACGTAATGGCAACCATGATATATATGCACAGCGAATAAACGGATCGGGTGAGATGTTGTGGGCCGCAAACGGTGTGGCAGCTACTACTGCTACCAATAATCAGACTGAGCCGGCTGCAATAGCAGACAATGCCGGTGGAATAATAATCGCCTGGTGGGATTACCGCAGCGATCCGTTCGCAGATATTTATGCCCAGAAGATAGATGCCTCAGGTTCTGTTTTATGGAATGCCGATGGAACAGCAGTCTGTACTGCCTCGGGCTACCAGGAATATCCTGTGCTGGCATCCGACGGTGATGAAGGGGCTATAATTGCCTGGGCAGATATGCGTAATGGCACTGATTATGATATTTATGTGCAGCTGATAGACAAAGCAGGTAACCCGGGAGTTTTTGTTGATGACGACCTTGACGGGATAGGTGATGATGAAGAACAGGGGCCCGATGGCAATAACCCTGATTATGACGGCAATTCCGATGGTCAGCCCGATTGCCAGCAGGCCAATGTGGCATCATTCTCTTCATTTGACCAGGCTCATTATGTAACACTGGCTGTGCCTGAGGGAGTAAATCTGGAAAATGTAAAGGCAAATGGAAATCCTGCTCCCGGTGCCCTGAATTCACCCGGAGAGGGAACCTACCCATATGGATTCTTCAGCTTTACCATAACAGGTCTTGATATAGGAGGAAGTACAGTGGCAACACTTTACCTCCATAACGGACCTGAAGTGAGTAACTACTATAAATATGGTCCGACACCAACAGAAGCTATAAAATGGTACGATTTTGTATACGATGAGGAAACAGGTGCCGTATTTAATGAAGATACGGTGTTCCTGCACCTTACCGATGGGCTGAGAGGAGATTATGATATTACCGCAGATGGGACAATAACCGACCCCGGAGGCCCGGTGCTGGTGGCTACATCAGTCGAGACAAATGTATTGCCGGGCTTCAGGCTGGAAAGCAACTACCCCAACCCTTTCAACGGCAGGACTAATATCGCTTTCAGTACTACCCGGATATCTGAAGTTGTAATTGAAGTATTTGACCTGACGGGACGTTGCATATGTACGATCCTTGATGAGACTATACCCGAAGGCAGGCATGTGATTAACTGGAATGCAACAGGTTTCCATGATGGTATCTATATACTGAAAATGAGTTCAGGCAGCCAGTCTGTAACGAGGAAAATAATTAAGGCCAGATAAAATTGGCATGGGGTCAGGGAGTGATGAGTTATGAGTGTTGAGTTATGAGTGATGAGTTATCCTCCTTCGCTGGCGCAGGTCTGACTCACACCGCTGGCGCGGATCTCAAGATCCGTGCCGCAGAGGTCGTCGAGCTCGTCATCCTCGCTTGCTATAGCAAGCTCAGACTCCTCGGTTCTGACCTGTGCCATGCTACGGCGGACAAAGTGAGAAATGAGAGAGGATTTAGATTTCGTTATTATCATTATTTACTATTTTAGGGGCAATAAAAATTCTGAATCATGAAGAAATTATTGCCCCTGATTTTATTATTAGCCTTAGTTAGTTCGCTGAATGCACAAAAGCCTGACAAAAGG
>Ga0272441_10008027_pt1 | contig 16888 bp, 16 predicted proteins | sample SSMProp6N_FD_193582 | JGI IMG/M metagenome (GOLD analysis project Ga0272441, IMG submission 193582) | Marine sediment archaeal communities from Little Sippewissett salt marsh, Falmouth, MA, United States - SSM-Prop-6N | ecosystem: Environmental > Aquatic > Marine > Wetlands > Sediment ...
GCTTCTAATACGCAAAGATTTCACATCGACTATTCTGAAATACTCGAGGCGCTCCAACTGGTCGTTATAGACAAGCTCCAGGCCGGTGCCCTCCATTTGGGCGTCTTCGGAGATATATTCGACCGGCCCGGTCGTCGAGATTTGCGACCTCTCGCTGAGAAAAATAACGTTGTCGAGATATATAAAGCTTTCCTTTATGTCACTTGAGGGCTCGGGAAGAATATGAACGACAACCTGCCCGGTAAATGTTGCGTCCTTCGGCGTCGGTTTTCCAACGGCAGTTTCAACCTTCACCTCGCCTTTATCAGCAGTGATGAAACATTTAAAATCCCGCTCATAAATATTCATATAAGGCTTTTCAATTTCCCATATATCCCTCGATTCATGCAGAAGCCTTTCGAATCCCCATTCACGCTCCACTTCCTTGGTTTTATCATTGAGTGTCACGTACTGGGCCTTTCTGATAGGTCCGACTCCGAATTCGCCGACCCTGCCGATATCATTTTCGAGTGCCGCGATGTTGCTGTCGGCTACAGTATCAATGAAGTCGGTTCCATTGCCGTTGTCAATGGGAGGTGTTTTACTAACCCGGCTGTAGAGTAGAAAAATAATGAGAACAATTCCAAGCGAGATGAATCCTATATAAAGCTTTCGCATCAGCACGACTCCATTCCAATATTACGGCAGATACCGTTCCATAAGCTCCTGCCATTTGCCCGTATTTTTAAGAATATATTCTATAACCTCCCGCACCGCTCCATTGCCGCCCGTCCGCGTAGTGACATAATCGGCATATTTTTTGACTTCGTCGACCGCATTGGCAACAGCCACTCCAAAACCGACATATCTAATCAGCGGCACATCCGGCAAATCATCCCCGACATAAGCCACATTCTCAGGCAAAAGACCGGCCTGAGGCAGAAATTCCTCGAAAACCGGCAGCTTATAATGACAATCTTCAAATACGTATTCGATTTGCAGTTGTTCGGCCCGGCGCTGGGTAGGCTCCGATTTCCTGCCGCTAATCAAAGCGATCTTGTGTCCCGCCCGTCGCCACATCCGAATCCCGTGACCATCCAGCGCATTAAAATGCTTGATCTCGCTGCCGTCGCCGTTAACTATTACCGTCCCGTCGGTCAGGACGCCGTCCACATCCAGAGCCAATAACTGTATCTTCGAAAGGTCCGTCTTTTTCATTTTTCCCTTTTTCAATCGATTGCCGGATTTATCCGACTACCTTAATCGTTACAATATCCTGTACGTCAATTAAGCCGATGGGTTTATCCTGGGCATCAACCACCGGAAGCTCATCGATTCTGTACTTGTGAAAAATTGCCGTCGCTTCGGCGGCAAGTGCGTCGGCCCGTATTCTCTTGCAACCGGCGGTCATAATGTCACCGGCTTTCAAATCGAACGCCTTGCGTCCGTGTTTCGTAATCAGGCGCCGCAGGTCGCCATCGGTAATTATTCCCGCCAGTTTTCCATCTTTATCGACAACCATCACAGCCCCGTGACGTTTTACGTCACCGGTCTTCTTAAGTAGCTGTTCAACCGTATCCGCAGAATCAATGATCGGTAATTTTTCGCCGTGCTTGAACATCATTGACTGCTCTACCGTCATCAGCTTTGAGCCAAGCGAACCGCCCGGATGAAATCTCACATAATCCTCGACGCTAAAATTGCGGGCCTTCATCACCGTAAAGGCCAGAGCATCTCCAATCGTCAGCATACACGTAGTGGAAACGCTCGGAGCAACCCCAAGCGGGCAAGCCTCACTAACATGCCCCATGCACAGCGCTACATCGCTATGCTCGCATAGAGTCGATTCATCCTCGCCGGTTATCGCAATCAATTTTATATCTAATTGCTTGACCAGGTTTATCAGCCGGGTCACTTCATCCGTTTCGCCGCCGTAACTGAGAACCATCACAACATCGTTTTTGCGTAACCTGCCCAAATCGCCGTGAACTGCTTCGGCGGGATGAAGGAAATGACTCGGCGTACCGGTCGAAGCCAGGGTGGCGCTGATTTTCTGGCCGATTATTCCCGCTTTGCCGATACCGCTGACTATACAGGAGCCGGTGCAGTTATAAATCATATCCACAGCTTCCGCGAAAGATTCGTCAACTATCGGCTTGACGGAATTAATCGCATCCGCCTCAGCTTCTATAACTTTCCGTGCGTATTCGAGATCAAATTTAACTTTTTTTTCAGTCAAAATTCAACTTTCTTCATAACGAAAATATATTTACAGTTTTACTACACTGCCGCGGTCGTTATAGCAGACCAAATCGTGTTTTTCACCGGCGTAATCGGATGCCGAATGAATTATTACGCGCTTGTCACTAATCTGCTCTATGTGCGTTAAGGCTGCTCTCTTGACATTTTGCAAATAGTCGGCAACTTCCGGCGAAACAAACAACTCGATGCGTTTTATCTGCTCCTTCGAGATCGAAAGATTTAACAGCCTAATAATTTCAATCGCCAATGATTCGTGGCTCTTGACAAAACCTGTGCCGCCGCAATTTGGACATGCCAGATAAGTAGACGATTGCAGTGAAGGACGCACCCTTTGTCGAGTCATCTCGACGACGCCGAACCTGCTTATGCTCAAAATCCTCGAACGAGCACGATCGTTCTTTACGGCGGCGCGAAATGCTTTTTCCACAGCCTTGCGGTGATTGGCATTTCGCATATCAATAAAATCGCAGATTATCAGCCCGCCAAGGTCACGCAGTCTAAGCTGGCGGGCGATTTCGGTCGCCGCCTCTATATTACTCTCATAAGCAGTATGCTCTGCACTTTTCTGCTGGCGATATCGTCCACTGTTGACATCAATCGAGACCAGCGCCTCGGTCTGCTCGATTATAATCGAACCGCCGCCTTTAAGTTCGACCTTGCGTGACTGGACCTTTGCAATTTCATCCTCGATCCGATACTTGTGAAACAGCGGGACTTTACTGTCATAATATGTCACCTTCCGTTTGACACGCGGCGTAGCTATGGCAAAGAAATCCCTGATTTTACGAACAACGACTTCCGAATCGCATATTATTTTGCTTATCCTGCTGTCAAAAGCGTCTCTAAGCGCCCTTATCACCAGGTCTGATTCCTGATAAAGCTCGCCGGGTGCCCCCTCGGTTTCTATTCGTTTTTCGATAGCTCTCCAGAGGCGCTTCAGATACCTCAGGTCATTTTGTATATCTCTTTTGGAGCACCCCTGCCCCGCCGTCCTGATAATAAAGCCCCGGCCTTTGGGCGGGTCGCACTGCTCAAAAATCTGCCGGAGTCTTTTGCGCTCATCTTCATCGTCAATCTTGTGCGAGACTCCGTGCTTGCGCATCCAGGGCATCATAACCAGATACTTACCAGGCAGTGCAAGATACGTGCTTAGTGTAGCTCCTTTTGTTTTTAAGCCCTCCTTTGTCACCTGAACGACAATTTCCTTGCCTTTGCGAAGGCAATCCTGGATAGGCGGCCGGTCCTTCAACGATTTTCTGCGACCAATACTCTCGACATAACCACTACGAGCCGATGTAAAATATCGAGGATGCAGATCGCTGATATGAAGGAAGCCGTTCTTGCCAACGCCAAAGTCTATAAACGCCGCCTGTATACCAGACTCTATATTCACCACTTTTCCTTTATAAATATTGCCGACGTGACTATTCAGACTCGCCCTTTCAACGTATAGCTCCTCAAGCGAACCATCCTCGACGACTGCTACTCGGCACTCTTCGGTCTCAGCCACATTTATTAGCATTTCTCTTGCCATACTTTTTCCTACAAGTTAAATAAATCCGAATCCCGAAGTACTTCGGGATTACTTTTAATTTCCGGTTCCCTGCCACTGCACATTTGTACGCCTGATGGACCCTGCCAGTTTCCGTATGTCCAATCCCAACAGCTTTAAAATCTCATCAACGCGAATCGAGCCGGTACAGCCGGTTTCGCACTCGACAATTATACTGTTTCCGTCCAGATTTATCGATTTCAAAAAATCCCTGACATCAATATTCTTTATGGGTCCGGGACCGGAACGGGATGATATCGTCGTTTTTCGCTGGATAATTAAGCTATCACTCGCCAGCAAACGTTTAATATCCTCTTGTAGCTCCTCATTCAGATATTCTTCACGCATTACCAGCAAATATCTCGCCGAACGAGGCTGGATCGAGGTATTACTTTCTACAACTCGTACTGAAAGCACCTCACAACCTTCGGGTAACTGTGCTGTAAGTTCCGTTTTAATACGTGACTCTTGATTTAGAGTCTGTTGTTGCTCGTCAGAGTCATTTGTAAGCCGAAAGCACAACAATTCATCGTCCGAGGCAACACCCACCGGTCTCGGCAAAGGCAGTGATAGTTTCGGACGGGGATTGAAGCCCTGGCTATACTGAACCGGAATTCCCGCTCGAACCAGGGCACGCTGAAAAAGACTTAGCGTCTCAGCGTGCGAGAGAAATCTCAGGCTCCCTCCTATTCTAAATTTAACCGCCAATTGCATAGTCCTGTTAGAAACTACTATTTGTATCTCCTTAAATCAAGTGAACTAAAGTTAATAAAGTTATAAGTGACCAAAGTTAGTAAAGCCCTTTAACTTTAGATCACTTTACACTTTAGGCATTATGCCCATCTTTACTCGAAAAACAAGTATTTTTCCCTTCCAAATCTGCACTTCAAAGTGTAATATTTAACTTAGATGTGGATATAATTCAATCTTCTGCAAATAGCGGAATTTTATCCTCGGCCTGAATATGTCTTTTCAAAACATAATTTTTGAGTATGCATGGCGGTAATTTGTCCGAAGCTTGTCAATTTCGGCCAAATAAAAGAAACTATATGGGCACAATTTATCAGCAGGTTTCTGTGAACGTCTAATCAAAGACAATCGCCGCTTCATACAAACCTTGGAAAAATAAGCTTATCAGGCGATTTATATAGACCGAAATAGATATAACCAGATATTCAAAATTAAGAAAGGAGCACCGAACCATGGTAAGAACTTTATTCATTCTTATAGCTTTCGGCTGCTCAATAAATACCATACCGGCAAGTGAGCCACCCACATATGAAGAATTGCAGGCCCAAATCGCAGAGTTGGAGCAGGAGATTATCGCGCTTGAGCAAATTATCGAAGGAACCGCACACCCAGTCAATCTATGCAGGACCTCTCTTGCAAGAGTCGCAGCCTCTTCCGTTAACGGCGGACGACCTTTGAACAATATGTATTACGGAATACTCAACGCCTTCGACGGCGGTGAGAACTGGATTAACGATATTAATTACACATACTGGCTCGCCACCGGCAGAGCCGGCTTTGTCGAAGTGTATTTCGACTTTCCTGTTTCAATCACATCTATCTATGTGGAAGGTGCACCACCCTTTACGACGAAGATTCGTTTTCCCGAGGAAGGCGAAGAAAACTATGCCAAGGTCAGCGAACAGCTTGATTTCGATACCCCCATTCATGGAGTCACCGGCATAAGACTCGGCTTCGAACAAGATACAGGCAATCTTAAAGTTCACGAAATCAAAATTTTCGGCTTTACCCCTCCGGACATCGAGTACACCACTGGAATTCCACGGTTATTCATAACTACCCGTAACGCTGAGACAATGGCAGAAGCAACTTATCGTGACTGGGTATACGTGTTCCTGCCATACCCAAACATTCCTATAGTACAGGAGGAGCAGGACGCGTTTATTTTTACCTACCAGAAGGAAACTATGGACATCCTCCAAATTACGATTGATAAAAACACAGGAGACGTGACCACCGAAGAGCTTGTAGAGCTCGTTAGTAAATTCCCGGAACCTAACGAGCCGATAATATCGGAATCCGAATGATAACTCGGTCTACTGGACGATAGTAAATAATGCAAAAAGCTATGATGATAAAACCACTCAAGCTAAAATCCCACAAGGGATGGCCAGGCTCACATATACCTGAGATCCTTTCATGGATTAAGACGGAAGCTGACATGGTCCAATGGGCAGGCTCGATATTCAACTGGCCACTGACGCAAGAGCAGTTTCTCGAACACCTAAAAGCAACCAAAGCAAAACCACCCACTCTGTATCCTTTCACCTTCTGTAATGGTGACGAGCTACTCGGTTACTGCGAAATCTCCGATTATATTCGTAAATATGATTCTGCAATGCTCTCCCGCGTCATTATCTCTCCGGGAAAACGCGGCAAAAGACTCGGAGAATTCATGATAAAAGAAGTTGTGCAATTCGGTTTTAAAGAACTCGGTTTGAATCGCATCGGTCTGGGCGTTTTCGATTTTAACCATGCAGCTATAAAATGTTATTCCAAAGTAGGATTCATCCACGAAGGAACAAAGAGAGAATCCGCAAGAGTCGGCGGCTCTTTCTGGAGCTGCCATCTAATGAGTATTTTAAAAAGAGATTGGAAATATTAGCCGCTCGCACCGACCGCTTTCGAAAGACCAACGAGCAAGAATAATGAATCGAGGAGAAAAAATGGGAATTCTTTGGGAAATTATACAAACCGGTCTTATGTTCGACCAAAAGCATAAATCAGATACGATAGAAAATAGAGTCCGGGCACTTGAGGTTCATCTTGAAATGACGCAAAATATCATGCGAAAGCTCATAAAAAAGATTGAGCAGATTCACGGACTCGACATCGACGGCAACGGTAGAGTCGGCTAAAGTCAAACAACTGAAAATAGACATGTCCATATCTCAATGGTTATTGAAAAAAACGGAAAATTCTCCCTTCGGCTGCATTTTAATCTGCAGAAATAAATTATCGCACATTTCTGTCACACTAGCGTATCTACATATAACTCTTACGGCGAAAAACTTCCGCTTTCCTCGACAATTACGAATCTAATATTCACAGTCATAGCGGGAATCTTAACTTTGATATGATATATAGATGCCCAATAATAGTAAATCGAGATAGATATCTTTATTCGAAAGGATGAGGACACGAAAAGACAATTTAAATTAACGACACTTTTTATTACGGCAATCGTAGTTTTTTGGGCATCAACGGCCTTCTCTTATTATATAGTGGTAGATGCTCCGGGAAAATGGCCTTTAGACTGGCCAAAGGAATTAGAGCAGTTGCGTGAGAAATCACAGACGACCGCCATTTCAATAGGAAACCAACAACAGAATATACACGATATACCATTTGACGATCGGCATACCTTCGAACGTATCTGGCCTGTAATTTTAGAATTGAAGAGCAAAGGGACACCCTTAATCCTTAACCGAACCGGAAGCGAGCAACATGAATTGCCATCACTTACCAACACCAAACCCGTAGTCAGGATTATTGCACCGTCTGGAGCTTATGTCAATATCTCGGGCGAAGAAGAAGCAAAAGCATTTCGAAAAAAACAAGAATCCACCAAACCAGGAGTGCCTCCAGCGCCACCAAAACCTATTTCACCTGAAGGCAGGCTGCCGGAAACAGGAGAAATCAAATCGTTCCAACACGCAAAGGAACTCGTCAAGCAGGGAAAAATGCTGTACGCCGGGCCTCCCTGGCCGAGAGATATTCTTACGCCGGAAGGCAAATTACCCGAATTCGTTCAGTCGATAAAAGTAGATGGGAAACTCAAATGGATTCCGGCTGACAGGTTAGTTAAATTCAAACACCGAGCTCGTATCGACATCGAACTGTTCGTTGATGGTAAAGTCATTGATTTGAATCGCATTTTACTCCCTCCGGATACACCAATAATCGACAATCGCTGGAACAATGTCTCAAAAGCAGACACGGATGGGAAATAGAATATACTGCACAAACATACTCAATTCCGGCTCGCAGATTACCGGCTAAAATGCTTCCGGGAGGATTTTTCTTGTGGAGTTGCGGAGGTAGGCTGAAATTTGTCTTTCGGCGTTCATGCCGAGTACTTTTCGGGCCACTTTATTGCAGTCTTCTATCGTTACCGAGCGGATAATCTGCTTTATCTCCGGTAACATCGGTGGACTAAGTGACATGGTTTTGACACCCATCCCTAACAGCAGCATTATATACTCCGGCTCGGAAGCCATCTCGCCACAAACGCTCAGGTCGATTTGAGATTTATGCGCATCCTGAATAACGGTTCTTATCAGTCGAAGCACCGCAGGGTCAACAGTAGAATACAATGTAGAGACCAGTTCGTTGCCCCTGTCGACAGCCAAAGTATATTGTGTAAGGTCGTTCGTCCCGATACTGAAGAAATCGACGTCTCTGGCGAGTGAAAAAGCGGTCAGGGCCGCCGAAGGCGTTTCAATCATAATGCCAATTTGTATGTCCTTATTGTATGAGATGGATTCTTCGTCGAGGTCTTCCATGACATCACGCAAAATCATCTTCGCCTGCATCAGCTCCTGCCGATTCGTGATAAGCGGGAACATTATTTTGACGTCACCGAGAATCGACGCACGCAGAATCGCACGCAACTGCGTTTTGAACATCATCAGATTCTGCAGGCAAAATCTTATGGACCTTAATCCCAAAAACGGATTCGGCTCAGGTGCGAAACGTCTGCTCTGAGTATATTTGTCCGCACCGAGGTCAGCCGTTCTTATTGTCACAGGCTTTTCCGAAAAAACCCGAACGGTTTCAGCATAAGCTTCGTAATGGTCTTTCTCGGTAGGTTCGCTTGCGCTGTTAAGATAAAGAAACTCGGTACGATATAATCCTATGCCGTCACCGCCTTTTTCCAAAACCACCTCCGCCTCATCCGGAAACTCTATGTTACCCAGCAACGTAATCCTGGACCCGTCGCGTGTCACAGCCGGCTCTTCTCTTATCGCATCAAGCCTGTGCTCGAGCTCCACGAATTCCTTCGAATACTCCTTATATTGCTCAATCGTCTGCCCATCGGGGTTCACAATTACGATTCCCCGGTTGCCGTCAACGATAATGGTGTCGCCGCCGCTGACGTATTCGGTAAGGTCTTCGAGCGCCACAACAGCGGGTATGCCCAAAGAGCGTGCGACTATGGCAGCGTGACTGGTTCTTCCTCCGGCGTCACTTGCGATGCCCTTGACGAATTTCTTATCAAAACCTGCCGTCCGCGTCGGGCTTAATTCCCGCGCTACAACAACAACTTCTTCCGTCAGATGCCCGACCTCCTCGCGTTTCTTCCCGAGTAACTGTTTGAGCAAGCGCCTTTCAATATCATAAATATCAGCCGCCCGTTCGCTCATATAGGCATCATTCACCTTGGCGAACTCCGACGCAATCTGGCGAAGGACGGAGGATACTGCATACTCAGCCGTCACCGATTCGGCGTGCACAAGGTCGGTTATCCTTTTGCGCAGGCTCCTGTCACGCAGAAAACGTAAATGCACGGCAAAAATATCTTTTATCTTGCCCCCCTCGGCCTTATCGTGTTCCGCTTCGAGCCGGGACAATTCTTCACTCGCATCTTTAAAGGCATTCCTTATGCGCTGAATTTCAGTGATTCGCTGCGAAGGATTAATCGAGCGGCGGGGAATCCGGTAGTCTTCGGAATCTATAACAAGCAGCTTCGCAATCGAGATGCCCGGTGAAACAGCTATCCCCTTTTTTATTTCCATGGTATAGTTCTCATATATTAGTTAGGCATGCTGAGTTCTGCTTTAAACGCAGCACTTTATTACTTTTTTTTGGGCATTGGCTCGTCGAAATGCTTCTCTTCAACAAGTTCCTTCAAAGCGTTAACTACTTCATGAGCATCCTGACCTTCTGCTTTAATCTTCAGCTTGCTTCCACATATCGCGGCCAACATACTCATCTGCATGATACTTTTACCGTCAACTTCCGTATCGCTATTGCTGACAATAACATCGCTGTCGAACTGATTTGCAATATCAACAAACTGCATCGCAGGGCGCATATGAAGACCATCTTTATTTTTTATCTCGACTTCAGTTTCAAAAACCAACTTCTCCAAAGTATCTTTCCCTGCCTTCACTTCCAGGTTCCCGCCCCATCTTATCCCGAAATACTTCGGGATAGAACCTCGGTTAGTAAATTATAACGCCGGATTTTCGTCGGCCTCCCTGAGAAGGTCTTCAATCTGCTCAGAAGTACGGCTTTGCCTGAGAAAGCTACGAAACTTCTCCTGCTGCAAATGCTTGAAAATACTTTCCATAGCCTGTAGATGCCGGTCAGGGTCATCTATCGAGCTGATTAAAAGTATTACCGAATAGACCGCCTGCTTATCCAGAGCAGAAAAATCGATGCCCGCACTGCTTTGCCCGACCACAGCAACCAAATCTTTAACCGACTTGTGCTTGACATGCGGCACAGCAACACCTTTACCCAGTCCGGTGCTGGCCTCGTTTTCTCTTTTTATTACCGCCCTTGCAATTTCCTTATGCTTGCCCTTTCCGAGTTTACCGGCTTTTTCAAGTGATAAGACAAGTTCGGTTATCACTCCGTTGCGGTCAGAGGCCTGTAATTCCGGAACTATCGCTTCAAAACAGATAAAATCTATAAATTTCATCTTATTCGCCCAAAATCATTCCTGAGAGCATAATCCAATAAAACACAAAACCACGTATCGCAAGAATACTACCTATGTCAACTCTGCTCCACTTGTATGCTTGTTGTCTCGTTCTTTGCTCTTCGCTCTTCTGAGCTGCCGTTCAAGCTTATGAACGGCCATATCTATGCAGCGGTAAGCATCCTCGCCTGTCTGGGTACTTACGAAAACTTTGCTGTGCTCAGCCCGTGCAATTATCTCTACACTCGTATTACTACCCTGGCCACCGTCTACTATTACTTCAACCTGATTAATACTATTATAGTACTTCGGAAGCTTGGATGTTTTCTCCTCCGCATAGGCTTTGATTGCTTCTGTTATTTCAACGTGTTTACCACTAATTGTGAAAAGCAAGATCATTCTCCTTAACTGTTTTTAATTAGGTTTCGATAAAATCCGTTCCTATTCTTGACTTTTATTTATAATCGGTTTCAGACAAAGCTGAAATCGCCCGCCCATTACCCGGCGTTATGACACCGCCGCTTACAATGAATCTCAATGCTTCTTCTACCGTCATATCAAGATCAATCGTCAGCTTCTTCGGCACCGTTATTACAAATCCCGTAAATGGTGTCGGCGAAGTAGGTATTATAACTGTAAGAAATTCTTTCCTGAGACTATCTACGACTTTCTGCAATCCTGAGCCGGTAACAAAACCCACCGACCATATACCCCTGCGCGGATATTCGACCGCAACAACTCTTGAGAACAGTTTTTTCTGGTCTTCCTGTGTAAGTACAAAATCGGTAACCTGTTTTATATACGGATAGACTCGTCGCAGAAAAGGCGTATTCATCATGAACCGTTCGACCATTCGCCAAAGGCTCCTGCCTACAACGCTGGCCAACAATGCACCGAAAATGCAAACGCCTATCAACGCCACAATAAAACCGGCTATCGAACCGTGACCATCGACCCAGGTCTTTTCAAGGTGCCTAATTCGTGCACCCCTCTTGACATCGGCCCTGTTCATCTCTATTTCCAAAAGACCGGGATTTTTATCCAGCTCAGGTTTTTTGTTCAATAGATAAGCTCGAACTTCATCATCACTAACATCAATCCGCTCGCCGCCCACGAAAGCGATAACGCGAACCAGGCCGCGATTTATATGGATACTGATATTCTCCTGGATGAACGTATAACCCCAGACGAACAGCCAGATTGTCAGGATACTCGGCAATAATACCGCTAATCCATGCAGAAAATAACCTTTGAATCGCCTGGTAACGCTCATACTCTTAACGTCAAGTCCTTTGTTAACATCAAGTTACTATTTTTCGCTCCATTGAAGTTACTTAGATAGGCGCATCTTCACCGGAACGGAGTAGCTTAATCTACTAACTTATCATAGTCAAGAGAAAAGTCTTTAGGCAAATGAGCACCAGCCAAATGTATCACCGCTCCCGGCATAGATGCAAGTAACCATACAAATCTCTGACAAATGGCCAAAGCCAGAGCAGAATCCTCGGCAACACCGGCAAAATTTATAAATAACATCATGAGCATTCCTTCAACTACAACAAAACCACCGATGCTGACCGGAATCGCACCTAATACCCACGTCAGTGTGAAAAACACATAATAATATTTGATACTTACTTCAATGCCCAGATTTAATCCTACAAACCAGAATCCTGTTATTGTCATAATCTGTAGCAATACAGTCAATCCGAACGCCGCCAGCAAGGTAAACGGCTTTTTACAGTATAGAAAAATAGCCTTCTTAAACTTTTCCCCCGTTTTCAATATGCGTTTACTAATAAAAATGTAAGCTTTTTTAATCTTCGCCCTGCTTTTTCCATACAATAAAAGTCCGCAGAAAATAAAAACTATCAAACCAAGCAGGCAAACAAAAATCGTCCTGTGTTCTTTGACTGTACTTATAAAACCGGAATCTTCCCGGGCGCTTATATCGAGACTTTCGCCCCTTAAAAAAAGAGTATAGAAAAAAACGGCTATTATAAGCGTACTAAATAATCCAACTATCCTATCAACAAAAACGCTTAAAACCGCCTCGAATCTCTTATTGGTATGCTTAGTTATGTACCAGGCCCTAATCAGGTCACCACCGACGGAGCCAGGCATACAATTATTGTAAAACAATCCTAAAAAGTGTAGTCGAACGGTAGAGATAAAAGGTATAAATATCGATTGAGACCGAAGCAAAATAAACCAGCGAAATCCGATTATAATCTGAGCTATTAAAAAGATAGCCAGGGAGCAGCCAAAAACCAACGGATTTATTTCTGTCAATTTTCGCCATCTTTGCTCCCGGCTTGCCCATATTATTGCCAGGACAATTCCCACAGTTACAAATAATATGCGGAACAATATAAAAAGGAAATTAGCTTTTTTTTCTTTCACCTCTGGCATTCAAGCACTTTACCTTAATAAAGACTTGTTTTTATAAATCATAACGGGTAAAACCTTTTATGGCAATTACTAAGAAGCACAATTAGGAGACCAAAAAAGTGACTGTCGAAAATAACATCGAAGAAGGCACGGAATTTATCCCAAAATTTGACGCTAACGGCCTTATAACTGTTATAGCCCAGGACGAAAAGACCGGCCAAATATTAATGTTCGCTTACATGAACCGCCAGGCGCTCGATTTGACAATCCAGACAGGTTACGCCACATACTTCAGCAGGTCGCGACAAAAACTATGGAAGAAAGGCGAAGAAAGCGGGCATTTACAGAAAGTCAAACGGATACTCGTAGACTGCGACCAGGACTGCCTGGTTCTTAAAGTAACCGTCGATGCCGGACAATGCCATGTCGGCTATCAATCCTGCTTCTATCGTGCCCTGAAAGAGAACACCAATAATAAGCTGGAATTCATCCAAAAGAAGGTCTATTGTCCGGAAGAAACTTACGGAAAGTAGGGCCGAACATCCCAACAACAACTGCGTATATAGCTGATAACAGGGATGTTATTGCACTTACGCTTCAAAAAGCAAAAAAAACAGGCGTTATCCGGTGTTTTTGCTTGTGTTTACCACAGTAATTTGATATACTATCATCTGTATTGAGTGAATTTTGTGAGGAGCGATGTGACTATTCTCTATCAGTTTTCGCCCCTTTAATGAAGCGTCATATGCTGAAAAAATCTCGTAATTAAAACCATTTTTGTTTTTTTCGGGAGGATTCGACCATGAGAAGTATCAAATCCAAATTATTGTTACTGTGCATGCTGACATTACTGTTCAGTACTGCACATGTGGCCGTGGGTGTTACTACAACCAACTCCCCGCCACCCAACGACAACTGCTCTAACGCAAAACAGGTAGGCGAAGTAACGAACCTGCCGTTCGATACTACAAACGCCACCTTGGACGGACCCGAGTACTACATAGAAAGCCCGAACATCTGGTATTGTTATACCGCCTCATGCGACGGCTGCGCCACCGTCAGTCTGGTCGGCAGCAGCTTCGATACAAAAGTTGCCGTGTATAACGGATGCGGTTGTCCCCCAATAGCCAGCAGTTTACTTAAGACCAACGACGACTTCATCGATCGCCACGCACAGGCTACTTTCCCGGTAACAGCCGGTAGTAAATATCTAATCGAGGTCGGAGGCTATAATATTTATGAGTATGGCACTGGTGTGATAACTATAAGTTGTGATACAACAACAAATGCACCATTAAACGATAGCTGCTATTATGCCGAGGTGATAGGGAGCGTAACAGACCATCCATTCGACACAACTTGTGCGACGTTCGACGGACCCGGGCACTGTATGGTCAGCTCAAACATCTGGTATCGATATACAGCTCCGGGCACAGGCGATGTTACAGTCAGCCTCTGCGGCAGTGACTTCGACACCGTGCTCGCTATTTACCAAACCAATAGTTGTTATCCGGCTGCAAGCCAACTAATCGGCTGTAACGATGATATGGACACAACGAACTGTTGGCAGCAGTCAGAAATCACCTTTACGGCAAGTGCCGGCACAGAGTATCTGATTGAAGTCGGCGGTTACCACTTCTATGACAGCGGCCAGGGCGTGATTAGCATTTACACTGACGTTGGACCGGATGTACCAGTCAATGACAACTGCTACAATGCAAAAACGGTTGGCAACGTAACGAACCTCCCGTTCGACACAACTAACGCAACATTTGACGGCCCTGGACAATGTATGCAAAGTCCAAACCTGTGGTATTGCTATACAGCAACAGCTTCTGGTGATGTTACAGTGAGCTTGTGCGGCAGCGAATTCGATACAAAGCTCGCCGTTTATAACGGATGTAATTGCCCACCTTCGCAGTCTAGTTTGATTGAATGCAACGATGACGCCTGCGACTGGCAGTCCGAAGTCACATTTACCGCAACCGCCGGTACCAGCTACTTAATTGAGGTCGGTGGATACGGCAATCAGACCGGTCTGGGTGTATTAAACATCAGCTCAGAAGGCGGCTCAGGTGGTGTGTCGGACAATGATATCTGCAGAAATGCAACACAGGTGGGTAACGTAACGAATCTCCCATTCACCACTATTGGAGCAACATTTGACGGCATCGGCCACTGCGTAAGAAGCCCGAACATCTGGTATTGCTATACTGCAACATGCACAGGTGATGTTACTGTCAGTCTCTGCGGCAGTGAATTCGATACAATGCTTGCAGTTTACAACGGATGCGCTTGTCCTCCGGCGCTGGCACACATGATTGAATGTAACGATGACTTCTGTGGTCAGCAATCACAGATTACTTTCCCTGCAATCGCAGGAAATCAGTACCTGATTGAAATCGCTTCATTTTCTACAGGATACAGCACAGAACCTGGTAATGGCGTATTAACCATTACTTGTGATGGTGGCGGCTCGGCCAAGGCATCAGACCTCGGTGACGCACCTGACAGCACCAACAACTATGGTGTAGTCATGACTGCATACCCGATGGGAGGCTCCCTGGGAGTTAGAGCAAATTATCCCACTGTATACGATGATGGCGGAATTGGACCAAGGGGACCGATTCACGATGATCCATCAGCGGTGGCCTATTTGGGCGAAAGTGTTACCCATGAGGACGAAGCCGATATTGGCGCGGATCAGGACGGAATCAACAATATTAACCCATTAACCAACAATCCGAACCAGGACTACAGCGACGACGGCGTAATCTTCCCGATAAGTATGCCGCAGTGTGACTGGACTACTTTCGACTACGAAGTAACCGTCATCGATCCTGATGTTGACCTCTGGGTTAACGTCTGGTGCGATTTCAACCGTGACGGCGACTGGGACGATGTTATTGAGAATTCATGTGCACCAGTTCCCGAGTGGGCCGTACAGAACCAGTTATTGTTCGATCTGCCGGTTGGATTAAACCAGCTTACCACGCCGGCCTTCAGGTCATACCATCCGAAAAACAGCTATGAGCAAATCTGGATGAGAATAACACTTTCGGAGCAGCCATGGAAAGGTGGCGAGAATCCAGGCGTGTTAGGCAATGGTGGTTCAGGACCGAACGATGGATACGAAGTCGGTGAAACCGAAGACCTGTACTTTATCCCGGAAACTACCGCTACGATATGTCAGGACTTCAACGGAGATGGCGTAGTCAACATGGACGACCTTACAGATTTCGTCAATGAATGGCTTGCCAATTGTCCGTAAAATCCTTCGAGATATTTGATTTGTAACAAAAAGGGCTGTGATAAATTATCGCAGCCCTTTTCTTTGCGCTTTGGAAAACTCAAACTATTTCTTCGATAATAATTTCGCGGCTTCTTTGGCGAAGTATGTAATTATTATATCCGCACCTGCGCGTTTGATGGCGGTAAGCATTTCCATCATCGTCGCTTCTTTATCCAGCAATCCCTCACCCGCAGCGGCATTGACCATCATATATTCGCCACTTACATTGTAGGCGGCTATCGGGCAATCGAAACGCTGCCGTGCCCGATATATTACATCGAGATAAGCAAGAGCCGGTTTGACCATTACGATATCGGCGCCTTCTTCTATATCGAGTGCAATCTCAGCCATTGCCTGGTTGCTGTTGGCAGGATCCATCTGATAGCTCTTGCGGTCTCCGAACGCAGGGGCCGACTCGGCGGCGTCCCTGAAGGGACCGTAAAATGCCGAAGCGTATTTCGCCGCATAAGACATAATGGCTACGTTCTCGAAGCCGTTTTCCTCCAGCGCCTCACGAATGTACCTGACCCTGCCATCCATCATATCCGAAGGGGCGACAATATCGGCACCGGCTTGAGCATGCGAAAGGGCCATCTTCGCCAGTAATTTACATGTAGCATCATTATCGACTTTATCATTTTCAATAACACCGCAATGACCGTGGTCCGTATATTCGCAAAGGCAGACATCGGTAATAACCAGCAAACTTGGGGCCGCTTTTTTTATCTCCCGA
>Ga0272441_10008028_pt1 | contig 16887 bp, 12 predicted proteins | sample SSMProp6N_FD_193582 | JGI IMG/M metagenome (GOLD analysis project Ga0272441, IMG submission 193582) | Marine sediment archaeal communities from Little Sippewissett salt marsh, Falmouth, MA, United States - SSM-Prop-6N | ecosystem: Environmental > Aquatic > Marine > Wetlands > Sediment ...
GAAAGGTAAAGGCAGAAGGGGTTTTTACGCTTCCGCTTCATGTATTCCAGGGCAAAGTCAGTGAGGTCTTCTGTAATGTACTTTCCCGGTCGTTCAGTCTCAACACCGTTTATGACAAGAGGGCAGTCTTTGTACACGCCCTGCCCGCCTTCCTTGGTAATGGTTATAAAATGATCAATGCCGCGCGGTTGAGGGATTTCTTTTCCAGGCATGTGCCACTTGCCGATAAAACCGGTGTCATATCCGGCACGCTTGAGTATTTCCATGAAGGTGACGTTTTCATAATTCCAGGGCGTGTGGTTGGTGACGACACCGTGGTTATGTGCATACTGACCTGTGAGGAAACTGGCGCGGGACGGGCTGCAGAGCGATGTAGTACAGAAACAGTTTTCAAAAAGGACACCTTCATCTGCTATCCTGTCAAGATTCGGTGTTTTGATAAATGGATGCCCCATGCAGCTCATCGCGTCCCACCTGTGGTCGTCAGTGAGGATGAAAATTATATTGGGCATTTTACCGCTGGCCAGGAGGTCGCTTTTCATTCCACTGCCGAGCACCCCTGCGAGGGCCGCGGTTCCGGCTTTTTTAAGTATTTCCCTTCTGCTTACCGGTGTTTTGAAAAAAGATTCATTTGTTCCGCTCATAAGCTTCTCCCTGTTCTTCTCATTATAAATATAGATTCTTATAGAAACAGAGCTGAATATATATCCATGTAGTGATAGTAGTATGTATGGCCCCCGTTCCAGAGACCCATAATGGATATAACAAGACCCAGGAAAAGGAGCGTTGTGTTAACTGGCTGAAAAACCCTGATATTCATTTTATCAATGCGGCCGCGGTAACGCAAACGGCATATAAGTTCACTTATACCGATGCAAAGCATGGTCACGCCTATGTTGCCTATTATAAAGGGATGCAGGATAAGGTATAGAAGCTCTGTGAATGAATATATGCCGATAAAATGCGTGTAGGTCTTTATTATCCAGATAAGCGGCGTGGTAATGCTTACAAGTATCCTCTCACCCTGTGATGCGCCCCGCGCGAATGCAACAGAGTTAGAGTATAGAGCGCCGAGCCAGATGCTCAGGAACATACCGGCGACAGAAATATATAGAAGGAAGTAACGCAGGGTCCCCCGCTGCATGAAACGGATAATATCGTAGATGTTTATTGAGACAACCATAACGGCAAGTACTATAGCAGCCGGAAAAATCATTCTACGGGCAACACTCTGCTTCTCCATCAGCATATCCTCCGGGTAATGACAAATAATTAATTGGATATAATATTCGCGGTCACCTTACTTAAATATGAATAGTAATATTATGCATATGTCAACTATAACAAAATAATTATCCCCGATACATGTAAAAATTTCAAGTAAATATACACTTAAAAATGTTTCACAAGCTTTACCATATTTCCGGGTCCGAGATATTTTACCTCGTCAAAAATGTTACGGGCCATTGCAATGCCCCTTCCGTGCGAAAGCATGTCCTCATTTGCCTTTTCTGCTGAATCCCTGGTAATTTTTTCGTGGTCAAAACCTGACCCTTCATCAATAACAAGATACACGGCACGTTTGCTGTTGATTGAATATTCCACAGTTACCTTTCTTTTACTGAGTTCGGTGTCATTCTGCCTGAGTGCGATCAGATCAAAGTAGGAGTCGTTCATCATTGCCTCTGACTTCTCCTTGAAGCTGATATCAAGGTTTCCGTGTTCAACAGCGTTGAGCACGATCTCGCGCAGGGCAAGCCTTGCATGATCAGCTTCCTTCTGATTGATATACCTGGTCAGGTTACGGGTAACACGACGTGATATTTCATCAGCGGTAATAAGGTAGTTCTCAATGACGTATCTCTGCTTTTCTGCTGTAAAATACCTCAGCAGAGAGTCATCTCCAACATCGGATGCGGTGCCGATTATCTCGTTGCTTCCCTCTGCATCGACAAACTGAAACCTGATATTCATGGGTATCGGCTCTTTCATGAATGATGAAACAAGATCTGTCCTTAAACTTAGTGTTTCGCGGTTTCGTAGAAAATCATCAAATTTATCAAGGAATATCTGCCTGTTCATGTTCATGTCTTCATTATTGCTGTGGACGAGGTCAATAAAATTCAATTTATCTGCTGATTCTTTCTTTATCTTCAGATGTTTCTCTATTGCACGGTTTGCAGAAATAATATTCAGTTCAGTGTCAAGTGATAAAACAATATCATTTGCTCCTTCAACAATGGCCCTGTATCTCTTTTCAGATATGCTTATAAGCTCATTTGCTGAACTGAGTTCCTGAACAGTGTGCTCCAGGTCAACATTGAGTGCCTCGACCCTTCTGTGTATTTCAATGAACCTGTTCCTGAGTATCATGGTCATACCAAGTATTACACCTAGAAACGTGTACTTGCTGACTCCGAGATCAATGGCGAGGTACAGTGCGTCAATTATATCAAATACTACTGAAAAGCATATAAGAAGAACGCCGAGCAAAAGGTTACCCACGGTTTCCCTTTTAAGAACGTTAAGCCATGTACTGATGAGTGGTTTACCGTGACCGGCCGTGGAGGCATCTTCCCTCACCTTTTTCACAAAGATACTGATTATCTGGATTAGTATCAGTGAAAGTGGAATCGCGGCAGTAAACTGCCAGATCCTGAGTATATCAATTGTGCACCTGTATGGGACCGGGATGACCATGACAGCGAGAAAAAGGTAAAATGCGAATATGCCGATATTCGCTCGTGAGACCCTGCCGGTCAGCACCTGGTCAAAGAACATTGACCCCATGGGCAGTATCATGAAGAGCACCACGAACTCAATGCGTGTCAGAACATTCGTGTCAGGTATTATACTGTAAACAATATGGGTGCGTGAAAAAAAGTAGAGAAATGTAAAGATCGTGGTCAGCGCGAATGTAAAGTTGTATCGGTCTTCTTTCCTGTAAAGGTACAGAAGCATAAGGTAGATTCCCGCAAAAAGATACATGAACATCAGTATGAGCCTGACAGTTTCAGAGTGTTCAAGTGCGAGATCATGATAGTCCCCGATATTGTACGGGCCTGCCCTGTAAAAGCCGGTTACAATCGAGGTGGGGTCACCCACAATATGAAACGAGAGTATATTTGATCCCTCGCGCATGAGCATGGGATTTAACGGGATAAGCACGTCCCTGTATTCACGAAGCGACGCAAGCCCGCCTTCACCGTCAGGGAACATCTCTTTCCGAAGCAGGTGCCCGTTGAGATATATCTCCCAGTTAAAGGCGATAGACTTGAGGAAAAGACCGGGAATTTCCGCGCGTGTAAGGTCACTTCCTGAAACCATAAATGAAGTCACCATTGTGTAATGTTCCGGTCTGAATTTTTTAAACGACAGAAAAGCATGTTCGGGCCTTCCTTCAAGAGGGAGTTCTGATATGCGTACCCGCCTTAACCCGTTGCCCGAAGCCGGCACCTTAAGCCAGAGGCGGCCTGAAGGTGCCCCGGTAGTCCATTCGTGAGAAAATCCCTTTCTGACAAAAAGTTCTCTTGATGTAAGGTCCACTGACATAGCCGATGCCGGACCTGGTGAAAAAATTGTCATGCCTGAAAAAATTGAAAGGGTGAAGATAAGAATATGTATGGGATTTATTCGCATTAACAGAAATTAGCACGAGTGTAGAGCGAGTCAAGATAATATTTTATTATATGATTATTATGCTCTTGTCTTAACTCTTACTGTTATGTGACAACCCAGAGAGAACCTGTAAAATAGTCCATGCTGTCAGTGAACGATGCGTATATGCTGAAACCGTTCTCGATTGAAAGTGAACTTATATCTCCATGGGTGAACTTGCAGGAGGATTCGATGTGAATAGACTCTCCCTTATGAAATGAGAAGGAACAGTCCAGGTCCTGTACCCGTATCACCTGGTTTTTTCTGCTTACAAGGCCTGTTTCCACAGACCTTTTATTTCTGTTCCAAAGGCTTTCATGATTAAAGCTGTCAATATCGAATGTGCCATTAAACTCATTGTTTATGCGCACAAGTATATTAAGTATGAATTCAGCAGTTACTCCTTCAGAGTCATTGTAGGCCCTTGTGATAATGCCGCTCTCCTTTAGCATGTCAAAACCTATAAGAACGTAGTCGCCTTTATTCAGGGCCATTGCCAGTGCTCCCAGAAATTTCCGTGATTCGGAAGGATTGAAATTACCGATATTTGAACCCAGGAAAAGTACCATGTTTCTGTTGTTATCCTGCCTGGAAAGCCACTCAATACCATGAAAATAGTCAGACACTATGCCGCGCACAGGAACGTCAGGGAATTGAGTTATAATGCGGTTACTGATCCCCTTAACAGCGCTTTCTGAAATATCAACAGGCACATAGCTGACCCGTATCCCGGCTTCAAGCATCGACCTTATTATCAAAACTGTTTTGATCCCGTCTCCGGCGCCCAGTTCTATCACGTTGCAGCGTTCTGTACCAATGGCGTCAGCTATAGAATGGCCGTAATTCCGGATTATTTCTATCTCGCAGCGGGTAAGGTAGTACTCATCAAGACAGGTAATTCTGCTGAATAAAGCACTTCCCCTTTCATCGTAGAGGTACCTGCAGGGAAGGTGCTTTTTATCAGAAGAAAGACCCCTGATAATATCTGACGCAAAGTATGAGTGCATGCAGGTTTTAATAAGTCTGCTGCAGCCATGCAGTCGCAATATTCCGGAAGTCCCATCTTTAATGTTTTTACCTGCACGGGACAAAATGTACAACCTTCCTTGATGAAACAAGAGTTTCTTCGAGTATCTTAAGAAACATATCAATATCGGAATCAACATTCAGAGGGCTCAACGATATCCTTATTGAACAGTGAGCATCATCAGTACTCAGTCCCATTGCTGTAAGTGCATGTGAAGGTTCAGGTGAACCTGAACCGCAGGCTGACCCTGCTGAGAAATAAACCCCTCTCCTGTTCATCTCGAGAACAAGAGATTCTCCCCTGTATCCGGGCATGCATATGTTAAGCGTGTTTGGCAGTCGTTTTTCACGGTGACCGTTGACGCGGCATTGATTATAAATCAGAGATATCCCCTGCTCAAGCCTGTCCCTCTTGCGGCTGACATTTCCCTTTTCGCGCAGAAGTATTGGGACAGAATCCGCGGCCCTTCCGAACCCTGCAATGCCGACAGTATTTTCCGTACCCGGCCTGATGCCGAATTCATGTCCACCGCCGCTGATAAATTCATCAATGCATATGTTTCTGCTTATATAAAGCGCGCCTGAACCGCGAGGACCGTGAATTTTATGTGCTGATATTGTCATAAGATCAACTCCCGTTTCAAGGGGATTGAGCGGGATCTTGCCAAAAGCCTGAACTGCGTCTGTATGAAACAGTACCCCCCTTTCTGCAGCAATACCGGCGAGTTCACGAACAGGCTGTATTGTTCCGGTCTCATTATTGGCGGTCATTATACTGACCAGGACAGTGCCGGCTGTTATCTCTTTTTCAAGTTCACCTGGATCAACAAGACCATTTGAGTCAACACGCAGAAATGTAACCCTGAAACCCCTTTGTTCAAGCCACATGAATGATTCCAATACTGAAGGGTGTTCAACTGAAGATGTAATAATATGGTTACCCCGGCCAGTTAAAGCAAGCGCTGCTCCCTTGACAGCAATGTTGTTCGCTTCTGTTCCGCTGCCGGTAAAGATTATCCGCCGTGCAGTGCATTTAAGTGCGGACGCGACTGAACGGCGCGCGTCCTCAACAAGTTCACGGGATTTTCTGCCCGGAGAATGTATACTTGAAGGGTTCCCGTACAATTCCATGGCCTCATGCATGGCTGTTTTTACTTCTGGTGAAACAGGTGTTGTAGCATTGTTATCCATGTATATTTCAACAGGAACGGATGGTTTATTCATGATATAAATGTCCTCAATACGAATTTCCCCGCTGTCAATTCCTGTTGAAATATCTCTGCTACCCTCAGGTGATACCCTGCACAGAAGGCTTTTGTAAACAGGAAAGCCGGATACCGGGTCATACTGATGGATGTCAGTGAGTGAGTTAATGTTACGGTCCTTCCAGGCGTCAGGTCCGTTCGGACTTCCGCAGCCGTGGTTCGCGTCTATTACACCGCGCATAATACTCTCAGTAACACGCGCGCGCATTGTAATTGAGCCCCGAAGAGTGTTTATACGCGTAAGAGATCCGTCTTTTATGCCGAGATTATCTGCGTCAAGTTTATTGATCGTGACTGAGGGTTCAGGGCGTTCACGGGAAAATTCCGGTATGCCGTGATGCTGTGTGTGAAACCCTGTACTGATGCGTGAACCGGAATCAAATATTAACGGGTACTCTGCTGAAAGATCGGGACGGGAAACCGGGCTCTCTGCAGGTTCAGTATATACAGGAAGTGGTTCATATCCGAATTCCCTGAGAACAGAGGATGATATTTCAAATTTGCCAGTAGGGGTGTTGAATCCCGGACGCCCGTCATGCCTGAGAAGACCCTTTTCCCATTTCCGGTACTGCATTATTTCCGTATCCACTGAAACGCTTCCGCCGGCCCTTTCCACATCCTCAAGGCTGAAACCGGAACCTTTTAGAACATGCCTCAGCACTTCATCCTCATCATGCGGGTACAAATGCCCGTACCCGAGACGTTTCGCAAGTTCAGACATTATCATGAAGTCGCTCCTGGCTTCACCAAGGGGCTCAATCATGCGTTCCCTTATCCTGAACAGGGGACCGTAAACCACATAGGAACGGTTCTCAAAATAAGTGGTCGCGGGTAGAAAAATGTCCGCATAAGCGGAATCAGCTGTAAGTTGACGGTCAATGCAAACGAGAAAATCCAGTGAGCCGAGTGTTTTTTCCCACAACCCGGTATCCGGCCATGAGGTTAAAATGGAGGCGCCCTGTATTATGAGAGAACGTATTTTGTAGGGTCTTTCGTGGAGCACGGAATCCGGCAGGGCTATCGGGTGGGCCTCCTTCCTGTAATGTGCATACACGGGGAATTTTTCAACACCGATTCCTGTCACTCCCGGGGGTACGGGGACATGGTCGCTGCTGTTAATCGGGAAAATGTTGTCCTTCATAGTGAAGCACCGCCCACCGGGCACGTCAAGCTGTCCTGCAAGCGCCCAGAGTATCAGTGATGCCCTGATGGCCTGTACGCCACCCGGGCTGTACTCAAGGCCTGTATACATCAGCTGTGAAGCGCCTTGCGCGCGCGCAATCTTTCGTGCGAGGTCACGGATATCATTTTCTGCAATACCGGTGACTGGTGAAACATGCTCAGGAGTGTATGTCCTGGTCAACCTGGCGAATTCATCAAATCCCTCTGTCCAGTCATAGACGAATTTGTCATCGTACAGTTCTTCATCGATTATTACGCTGCATAGGCCCAGCGCAAGTGCACCGTCTGTTCCGGGGCGCACAGGAAGCCACTTCGCATTACTCAGACGGGCACACTGGGTCCGGCGCGGGTCTATTACAACTACAGAGGCACCACTTGAGTGGGATTCTATAATACGCTTCATGTCAATTGGAGGAAGGTCAGTTGCGGGGTTTGCGCCCCATACCACTATGAGGTCAGAGTTCTCAATATCATTGAACATGTCAACGAGCATCTGACCGCAGGTAACATGGGGCGCGATCATGCCGTATGAAACATAGCAAAGTGCGCCTACACCCATTGTGTTCGGCGAACCAAACGGGAACAGCACGCTGCTCGCGGAGGAAACCCTTACCCCCCTGGGCTGAAAAATATCGCATAATGAGTTTTCAAATGTGCCCACACCTGTATAAACAGCTGTTGCCTCAGGGCCATGCTTTTCTTTAATATCATGCATGCGCCCGGCAATAGTGTCAAATGCATTATCCCAGCTGATCCTTTCAAATTTGAAAGTGCCCTTTCTGCCTTTTCTTTTAAGAGGGTAAAGGACCCTGTCCGGAGAATAGATAATATCCGGGGCATGTTCCCCGAGCCTGCATGTGATACCCATCTGTGATGATGTGTCAGGCTCGATTGAGGTAATCCTTCCGTCCTGTCCGTAACTTGCCTGTATCCAGCAGCCTGCACTGCATATACCGCATATGCCACGGACTGTTCTGACTGAACTTTTATTCATGACCGGTTACTCAACAACTTAGACAAACGCCTTTCCATGGAAAGGCTGTGGTTATGATATTCAGTATAAAATATTTACCGGCAATTTACGACTTTTGTTGTAATGATATATAGTGGAGGGTATGAAATCAAATTTTTACTTAATATATTAAGATGAGTATAAAATAAAATTAATTTTATAATCATCAAGACACGGGTAAAGGCTGTTATTATATTACTGAAAATTATTACATGCCTTTGTGTCCGTTGTTGCTTTCACCTTTCACGCGGTACGACACAACAAGGCTGCCGATAAAGAGTGACACGTATGCGCTTATACTGATACCAAGAACAAGGTGTAATGGAAGCTCAAAACTGCGTCCGAAGTGGCAGCTTATCCAGATTGCCGAACTGCTGTAGGAAACCATGAAAATACTTGAAAGTATGACTGCTCCTGCAATGACCCAGTGGCTTGTTCTCACATGCCTGCTGTATGACCTTCCTGTAAGAAGGATGCCGAGCATAATACTGTCAGTTATATTTTCATTCAGATGAAAAGGCGCAGTACCTTTAATTCCTGAAATGGAATCCATTAATAATTCAGCTTCTCTTCTGCATTTTTTGCAGAACATGAAGTGCACTCGGACCTTAAGCGGAGTGGGCCGCGTATGATCATGTTCAAGGTATTGCTTCATAATTTTTTCACAGTTCATCAATTTCCTCCGCAATGGATCCGCGCAGGCTCTGCCTTAAAATATTTTTTGCGCGGTAAACGTGTGATTTTATTGTGTTTTCGGGGAAACCGGTAATTTCAGATATCTGCCTGTATGAAAATCCTGAATAAAAGTAGAGGTCAACGCATATACGGTATTTTTCAGGCAGCCTGTCCACCGCTTCCCTGAGTACAGAATTTATATCATTCTCCTCAGCGATCCTGTGCGGGGACGGCTCATTTGACAGGGAACAGGAATCAGAGTATTCGGAACTATCCTTTATTTTTTTGAGCATGTTAATGCCGTGATTATATGCAACCTTCATCAGCCAGTACCTGAAGGGAGAGTTTCCCCTGAATGAATCGAGCCTGTTATACACACGTATAAAAACCTCCTGTGTATAGTCACGCGCATCATCACTGTTTCTGAATAAACGAATGCCTGTTGAATATACCCTGTCCTGGTAGCGTTCAACAAGTATCCTGAAACATTCTGTGTCTCCCCTTAATACGCTTTTAACCAGTTTTTCATCACCTGGAATCTCTTCGGTCATTACTGTCCCGTGGTTTTATTTATTCTTGCCACATAGAACAGAGACATGCTTATTCCTATTGATAGAGGAATAATACCGCCAAGCAGGCTGTAGTCAATACCCTCCTTGAGAAGGAAAAAAATCGTCAGTGCCGCGCCTATGCCGGTCAGTACCAGGCCGGTAAAAAGGCTGAAAGTGTCAATATCAAAAGGGGTCCTCCTGACCAGGTCCCTCTCTATCATCAGCATCTTCTGTTTATGGTTCCACAGAAGATAGAAAAAAACAACAACACTGCCCATTACTATACCAACAATTGGAATGATAGTCACGATTATCTGCGCTGCAGGTCCAGGTACTGTTTGCATTGTAATCTCCGCTTAATGTGTATGATAATATATTACCGGAATAAATGTGTATTAAGAGTCCGGCAATCATTTGCCACGATAATGTCATTTAACATGACGGTCAAGGCATATGCTGAACAGTAATGATTTTTTGTTTTCATATATTTTATCATCACACTTTTTATTTAATGACTGTAACAGCATGTGCAGGGTTGCAAATTTTTATAACGGTTAACAGATATTTTTATTGATGTTGACTTAATATAAATTCCGGTATATACGATTAAAGCGCAGGAAGGTGACAGCCCTATGAAAAAACTGTTCATATACTTTTTAACGGTTGCTGCAGTGACAGCAGTATTACTGATCATGAACAGCATTTCCCTGTATGATATTACACGGTTTATGAAGAATGCTGACCTTGAAAACAGGGGTGTGGATATCACATATGGATACGTTCCTGAAGGTATGTACAGAAAACCTGTTGTCATTGACTTCAGCAAGAGCCTTTACAGAATTTCACAGGGACGTATAGACCTGGACATTGTAAATACATATACTGTAGGAAACTATAATAAGAACGGAAAAGGACCTTCGAGTCTGTCAAACTTTCTTGATCCCGGATCAAAATTCAAGGACACCTGGTTCGGTGTTTTCATTATTTTCAATGATGAAGGCATGAGGGCCATGCGATACATGCTTAAGAATTCAGATGGAAGCCTTACCGATCCTGTAAACCTGGATACTGATGCCATAATATCACTTCCAGCGCTTGACCAGAGGCTCATTGTAATGACAACACACCAGGATCAGCGTAATTACGGACTCCATGAGTTCAACCGTGATTTCTACTTTTTTAAAACCGGACCTGGCGGGTTATACCGGAGAATAATCAAGGACAGCAAAGGTGATGAATGGCTGATGATACAGGGCTCATTTGCAACGGTTTCAGCGCTTACAGATATCACAAAAACCCGCATGAGACGCTTTTCATCCATAAGGGGTTACGTTGGTCTTCCAGACCGGTCAGTATACAGGGCTGTACAACCGTGGCATAATATAGTGTTACGTGGCACAACACTTACCCGGTATTTCAGTTGTGACCCGAAAGGCTTCTGGGCAGTGGTATACTTCAACGGAACGCGTTTTACTGACCGCACTGGCAGGACAAGGGATACATGGGATGACACTGACCTGAAAATAGTGCTTGAAAAAATGTTTAATTCACTTTTAATCACATGTAAATGACCTTAAAGCATTATAACAGCACAGGGCGTTCAGGCAGTCTTAACCCTGTCAGGGATGATCATGAGCATTCAGAACCTCAAATATCACGCGCTGAACATGGTTTCCATTATTGTATTTTCATATTTATGCGCGTCTGCTGTTAACCATGTAATACGATCAGGCTTTTCCGAAAAGGCGCCGCCCCGTAACAGAACATCATTGTCCCCGCAGGAAGGTTCACGTAATAATCCGGTCTTTGATGATTACAGTATTATACTTTCTTCAGGATTTTTCAGGGATTCTGAAAACGAAACAGACGGAAATTATTCAGGTCATTCCGATATTGCGGATATGCTTCTTCTCGGCACCATAACGGGCCCGCCTGAAATAGCAAGGGCCATGATTCGCGGTAAAAATGATAAAAATCCGGGTGTATTCAGAAAGTCCTCTGTTGTGCACGGGTACATACTTGTGCGGATTGCGGAAACCGCAGTTTTTCTGAAGCGTGACAGTAATGTACACAGGCTGGAACTGTATGACAGCCATGGGGAAAAGTCTGATTCAAAGGACGGCGAGGCCGACACAAAAGCACAATCCTATGAGCGTGATGTGAGCAGGTCAGAACTTAAACAGAATGTTAAAAACATCACCAACGTGTTCAGGGGACTGAGGGCTAGGCCTGAAAGGGTTGAAGGATCGATCTCCGGCTTTAAGATCGCGCATATTGAAAACAGCAATATCCTGTACAGGTATGGGGCGAGAAAGGGTGATATAATAAAGACAGTCAACGGGAAAAAAATATTGAGTACTCAGGACTTCTACAATGCGCTTCGTTCAGTACAGGACGAGGCAATGATAATTGTTGAGCTCGACAGGGGAGGAAAGCCGATACGTGCGGAATTCTCCATTAATGAATAATTAAGGCCTATCCTGTTCAGTAATATTACCTGAAAATATAATTGATATTCCAGAAATCTCTTCATAAGATAATCTCTATATTACCGTAAACTACCATTCAAAAATGTTCTATTACAATTATTAAACTTGACAATAAAGCAGAAAATCCATAATTTTAATAATATGAAATATTAAAATAGAACTTTATAATTACATAATAAATTATGGTCACAAGAGAAATAACCAGTGTTGTGCACAGGCTGACAAAACAGTTTCCGATAATCACAATTACCGGTCCTCGGCAGTCAGGGAAAACAACACTGGCAAGAGCAATCTTTCCGGAATACGATTACTATTCCATGGAAGATCCTGACATACGTGAACTTGCAACAACTGATCCGCGTGGTTTGCTGGCCGGAATAAAGGATGGAGTAGTTTTTGATGAAATCCAGAGAACACCCGGACTTTTATCATACATTCAGGGAATAGTTGATTCAGGCGGGGGTAAAGGCAGAATAATCCTTACAGGCAGCCACCAGTTTGAGCTCATGGAGGGCATAAACCAGTCACTTGCAGGGAGAACAGCAATACTCAGGCTTCTCCCTTTCACCATAGCAGAGCTGAGAAGGATTAAGAAAAAGCAGAATACAGACCAGTTTCTGATTCATGGATTTTATCCCGGGGTCCATGATAAAAAGCAGGAGCCAAATATAGCCTATAAAAATTATTTTGAAACATATATCGAAAGAGACCTGCGCCAGATGATAACCATTAAGGACCTCAGGCTGTTCAGAAAGTTCGTTAAACTCTGTGCAGGAAGAATCGGCCAGGTTTTCTCTGCAAGCGGTCTTGCAAATGACGTGGGTGTATCAGTTCCAACTGTACAGTCCTGGCTGTCCATACTTGAGGCATCATTTATAGTACTGCTGCTTGAACCTTTTTACAAAAATATAGGCAAGCGTCTAATCAAATCACCAAAACTATATTTTTATGATACAGGGCTTGCATCATACCTTCTTGGAATAGAAACAGAATCACAGATGGCAAGGGATCCGCTCAGAGGCAATCTTTTTGAAAACATGGTAATTATGGAGCTGGTAAAAAAACGCTATAACCAGGGCCTTGATCACAACCTGAATTTTTTCCGTGACAGCAATGGCAATGAGGTTGATCTCCTCTACAGGTCAGGCAACAATTATATTCCGGTTGAGATAAAAGCTGCTGAAACCTTCAACATGGAATTTCTTAAGGGAATCAATTATATCCGTAAAATTCTACCTGATGAAACTGCAAAGGGATACATTGTATACGCGGGGCAAACAGAAAAACCCTCAGGAGATTTTATTCTCATAAATTATAAAAATACATGTTCGATTATTGAAAGCCCGAAAGAATGAATAATTATGAAATTTAAAAAATCCTATATTGTAAGAAGCGGCGCTCCAATTACGCCAAGATCTATGATAAAATGACATATAACAGGCGGTATGATGCTCTCGTTTCTCTCCATTACATAACCAAGCACAAGTCCGAATACGAAAGAAAGAAATCCGAATATTATTCCCCCGATGAATATGTGAATGAGAGAATACAGAAAAGCCTGTATAATGTGTGGCACTGCCCTGTATTTAATTACGGACCTGAGCAGTGAAAATATCACAAGCCTGAATATTATTTCCTCGGAAACCGCGTTTAGCGCGCTGAGTATTATCACGGGAGGCCAGAATGCGGGGCTGTCAATACCGAAGCGCACTGTGTGAAGAATAAAAAATGAATATAGTGCTGCGCAGAAAAAACCTGCAAGGAATGACATGGAAAACCTGTTCCATGAGAGTAACCGCTTAACTGAAAGCCGTGAATACCAGAGCCACGGGACAGTCAGTGCAGCAATAAGCACAACAGGAGCATATTCAAGTATTGTCTTATATGCTGATTGAACAGAATCAATCCTGTGAAATGGCCAGGCCACAATACTGCTCTCAAGAAGGACATATGAAACTGTTGAAAGCAGGGTAAAATAGAGAGCAATGCCACCTAGAGACCTGTACCTGCGGACACGAATGATGGCCTCATCATTATTCCCGTATTTCCGTGTTACCGCGTATCCTGTTATAATGGTCAAAGCTGCAATCCCGCCTGTCACCATGAAAAATCCCATTACCACCTGCGCCTGGGTGAATCCCATAAATACTGGAATTTCGGTCCTGAAATGCTCAAGTATCATTCGAATGTTCCCGTATCCAAGCAGGTACATGGCAGCAATTATTCCCCTGAGTTCAGATACTTCCCCGTTCATGTACACTGTCCTGTGGCAGAACCGCAGGAAGTAGAACAGCGCGAGGTTCAGGATTATGGAGTAGAGCGGTACAGGGTTGTCAAATGTGTAAATGGAGCCGAACAGGGAAAGGCTGATTTCCCTGCCCCAGCAGCAGCCGGCCATAAGACAACCTACCCTTCCTATGGCATGTCCGAGCGGGATAAACACGAAAAATGTATCAAGGGTCCTGCGCATTTCATATCCCATTATCCTGATCAATACAATAAATACGATTCCTGTTACTATCATACCCGCATGGAAGGTGATAAGACGGCCTGAAATGAGCTGCTGAACAAAAAATTTCCATCCCCACATGTGGGCCGGATAATAGAACATGTTCGCTGCCCTGCCCCCGATAATCAACAAGGGGTATGTAACAGTCACGAGAAGGAGAAAAAATTTATTAAGTCTCTTTTTTTCGTATCCAATAGAAATAAACGTTCTGTAGGAACCGTACAGGCCCGCTGCCATGGCAATGAATATGAGGCTGTAGTACACGCCATTAATGATAGTACCGAGCATTGGATATGGAATGATGTCCTGTAAAAGATAATCCAGCATGACTTCTCCCCTGGTAATTAAATGACTGATTTATTATTAATATTACCGTACCCTCAGTTCAAGGTATGGTCCGTATTTGTCTCTGCCGCGTTCCGGTACATGCGTAATGTTGCCGTTAAAACCGCTTTTATCCATAAGCATTGCTGATGCAGCAGCAAATTCCTTTTCTGACAGGAACCTGCCCCTGTACCTGTTTTTCATATTGTCCGTATGTATGGGATAAAGGCGCAGTACAGCAGAATACCCGTTTTTATCATGACTGATTTTAAGTCCGGCAATAAGTGAATAAGGGTGGGCGCCTGTCTCCCTGTATCTTCCAGGTGAATTGAACATGAAATTTCCTGTATTGTATACAACCCATTTACCTGATATATTTTCAATTTCCTGAAAATGGTGCGCGCCGTGTCCAATTATGAGGTCAGCACCTGCCCTTATAAGGCTTTCCGCTGTTCTCCTCTGAGAGCGGTTTCTCCACGAGTAATTTACACCCCAGTGAGGATAAACAACTAACAGAACACGGGGATATCGTTTACGGATTGACCGAATCAGATTTCCGGTTAATACAGGGCTCAGCAGGGCAACACCGGGGTATGATTCCCCTGCGTAATAACGGTATTCATTCTTATAACGGTCCCTGTATTCAAGTCCGGGGACCACGCAGAGCATGATTTCACTGTCCGACACAGGCACTGAAAGAATGTACGGGCGTGCGGCGTTTTCAATGTCTTTTCCAGCGCCGAAAGTGTCTATTCCATTCATGGAGAGATTACGGGCCGTGTCTTCAAGTCCGGCATGGCCGAAATCACCTGAATGATTATTTGCAAGGGATACCGCGCCGAAATTGTGTTTTTTCAGAACAACAGGTGCGATACCCGGCTTATCAGCATTGATATATTTCTTTCTGCCCATGTATGGAGAAATACTGATAGAGGTTACAGGAGACTCCATGTTAGCGAACACGAAAAATGAATCACCCAGGATTTTCCTGAAATTTTCCATGGGATAATCATAGCCCATTCGGGCCAGCACACTGCCTCTGCCTTTCAGTGAACTTATGCGCTGGTAATATTCCCCAAAGCTCGTGTCACCCACGAACAGGACAGACATTCAATCCCTGTAAACGTAGCGGCGCGCGAGAATAACAGCATGCATCTGGTGCTGTGTAACATCAATTCTGAGCCTTGACTGTGACGCATGGTTGAGCACGCCGCCGATAACAAACCTGTTCATGGTGGGATTTTTTTTCAGGAAATCATTACGTATCGGGGAACCCACCTGCCATGATGTAAGTTTCAGGAGCCCGGTGTCAATAACGCATGCGAATTTCCCTGAATGTTCAGTGTCACCGGTTCTTCTTGCGAGCTCGTAAGCGTGGATTATCCCCTCGTACGCGTAAGCTGTGTTACCCGGCATTTCGAGAGTGCAGTGTACGTCAATCATCCAGTCCGCCAGTTCGATTACGGTCTTTCCAAAGGATTCAGTGTGTTCCCACCCGCTCGTTGCCAGCTCGAAAAAGCTCATTGATCCCCACTGGTAAAATCCCTTTGTGCGTTTAGAATCCGGATCGCTGCGCAGTTCTTCAACAGCGTATAAATGGCGCATTACTTCAGCTGATTCAACCGCGGGACCCTTCAGGTGGTCCATGCCTGCGTATTTAGCCGCCTTAACCATCGCGAGAAGAGACTCACCGTCAAAGTATGATGACTCCGGCCCGAATGGCGTGCATGATTCATGGCTGTATGAGCGGTGAAAATGGCCGTTGCTCATTCTCATGCTCATGAGGGAATTCATGTAACCATTGAGAAGCATCACGCATTCTTTTCTGAATTCGTACCCTGTAACAGGGGACGAAACAGTCTCTGTCAGAGCAAGGCAGAGCAGTGCAATCGTGCCTGTCTGTCCTCCCCTTTCTCCGGGATATTTTACCCACATCCTTCCGTCCGGGGCCTTAACTGTGTGGGTTTTAAAAAATTCAACGCCCTTCTTTACAGCAGCAAGAACAGGCGCACGTCCGGTGTGCCTGAATATCAGGGCAAGCCCCCAGAGCGCGCCGGCCTGCCTTACCTGGTTGTCCTTTCTGTTTATTTTTCTTTCAACCCAGTCAAACTCGTAATTGAAATTGCCTTCAGGACGCTGGTTATTAATCATGAACCGTGTACCCAGGGCAAGGGAATGGTCCAGGAGGGAACTGGTA
>Ga0272441_10008029_pt1 | contig 16887 bp, 15 predicted proteins | sample SSMProp6N_FD_193582 | JGI IMG/M metagenome (GOLD analysis project Ga0272441, IMG submission 193582) | Marine sediment archaeal communities from Little Sippewissett salt marsh, Falmouth, MA, United States - SSM-Prop-6N | ecosystem: Environmental > Aquatic > Marine > Wetlands > Sediment ...
CGCCAAAGTCAAGGTGGTCGGAAGGCCGCATGCCGGCACGAGCTACCTGCGATCCAAACCGTCCGCCCCTCGCCTGGCCATGACCCAAACCAGCAACACCGTTGTGGCCGTCGGAGCCTCAACCGGCGGTACCGAGGCCCTTCAGACGTTGCTCACTGCCATGCCCGCCAACGCGCCGCCTACGGTGATCGTTCAGCACATGCCCGAGCACTTTACTCACTCGTTTGCCGACCGGCTGAATCAGTTGTGCGCCACACAGGTCAAAGAAGCTGAAAACGGCGACCGTGTTGCTCCCGGTTGCGTGCTCATCGCGCCCGGCAATTATCACATGCTGTTGCGCCGCTGCGGGACGGGCTACTCCGTCCAGGTCAAGAGCGGGCCGCTGGTGTGTCGCCATCGTCCGTCCATCGATGTGCTGTTCAAGTCGGTGGCCCGCTGTGCCGGGCACCATGCCGTCGGTGTCATCATGACCGGGATGGGCAGCGACGGGGCGCAAGGCCTGCTCGAGATGCAGCAGCATGGGGCCGAAACCATCGCTCAGGACCAGACCAGTTGCGTCGTCTTCGGCATGCCCAGGGAGGCGATCAGGCTCGGCGCCGCCGATTACGTCGTGCCGCTCGACAAAATCGCGGCCGCTATCCTCAGGTTGGCCCACTCCAGAACGCAGGCGGTCGCCAGCCGCTAGAGCCGGCCGACTGCCCACAGGGCCGCCAGCCCCGCGTCGAATCCACCACCGGATGCCGTAACTCACTTCAAACGCGAAGGATACGTTTCATAATGAAAAACATGATGCGACGTGTGATTTGCGGTTGACAGCCATGTAATTCGGTGTAGATTAATAGGTGAGGCAGAGAGAGCAGTTCGGCGAAAGCCGGCTGCTTTCTGTTTTTCGCAGACACGGCGGCTGGCTTTCGGCGGGAGGCGCGCAAGGTTGCAGACGCCGAAGCTGCACAGCGGCACCATGGTTCGCTTCAGGCTCGGATCCGTTGTGTGTCCGGACCAGAAGCAGGTCCTGAGCAGCCTCTCGGGACTTGTTGAGTTGACCGGCAACGTCGTGCTGGTAAGCGACTACGGGCGGAGAAAAGACCACTTCGCGATCCTCGACGTGGAGGGCGTCTCCGGACCGTTGATCGTGCGAGTTGACGAGCTGTCCGTCGTCCCGGATGCTCCGAAGGAGGCAGACACGCAAAGCATGATCTCGCCTGCTCTGCGACAGGCGTAACCGATACTCTCTCTCCCTCTCAGGCTTGGGCTGCTCATCTTGGGTGACCCAAGCCTCCTTTTTTACCCTCAGTTCACTGGCCGAATGCGCGCCACCAGGCGGTCGGGTTTGCCGGCCGCTGCCGAACCCATTCCGCCACGCCTATTGCGGCGCGCGTGGCGGCTGAATGCCCCTCGCCGTTGGTGGCCGCGCGTCCATCAGTTCCAGGGAGGCCGCGATACGGTCCAGCATGCGTAGGGCATGCGTATTGCTCAGGTCGGCATAGCGCACGATCAGACTGAGCGCACCGAGTTCGTCGTCTACGAGCGTGCGGCGGGCCTCGGTGTAGGGTCTGCCAATCGAGACGTTTGTGAGAAGATCCCACGCAGGTTTGCCGCCCAGCGTCGTTGCGCCCGAGAAGAGACGTTCAATCTGTTGGCCCTCGGTGAGCTTGGCTACAGCCGACCGGTAAGCCCCTTCGACGATTTGCTCGGCGGTGATCCCGGGTGGGCAGTACTCGGCGCGTACGACCAGCGCCGGCTGGGCCAAGCCACGCTCGTAGTCCATCAGGCCTACTGCGACGAGCGACATCCGATCCCTATCGGGCAGTCTCGTCCATCGCCAGGCGTCGGGGATGCCCATCTTGAGGCGAAATCTGGTCAGATCCTCGGCGGGGGAAAGCTCGTACATTCGTTCACTGGGGTCCTCCAACTCCGAAAGCTTCATCGACGTACACACGGCATCAGCCAGGCTGCTCGCCGACTGGGAGGCCGCTTCTTGTGTGTACGTTTCGGAGTAGGCAGCCGACACGAGCACCGCGTAGCACAGTTCGTCCTGCTTCAAATAGCGCCATACGAACCAGTGTCCCTTGCGAGCGAGGTGAGAGGTGCCGGCTACCTCGTAGAATTGCCTCTCGCCTGCCGGTACGTAGCCCGAGCGTTTCGGCTCGATCACTCGACGAAACCGCCTGCCGTCCGCTGCATCTTCCTCGGCTACGACGCGGACCGACTTGTCGCCGACCTTCTCGCACCGAACCAACAGCGTGACCCTCGGGCCCTCTGAAGTGGGTCGCGTCGCCTGATACAGTTGGTTCGATCGGGGTGCTGGGCGACGTATCCAGCCCGCGGGAACAGCAAAGGTCAGGCCTGCGTTGGGATAGGAGATGACTTCGGTGACCTCGAATGCCGGCTGGGATGCAGGTTGCGTGGCCGGTGATAGCGACGAGCCGATGGTCAGGAATGCGACGGATACGAGCGTTTCGAGCATGAGAACACACCTTTGTCTGAACTGGTATTCTGGACGCGTTGATCACCCGTGTAGAGCATTATTGTAGGCGCTGTCGGGCGGGTAGAAAAGCATCGGGACAGGACCGTCGAAGCGACCGGCCTATGGGTGTTGCCGCCTGATGTGTCGCGCTGAGCAGCGGGCGCTTTTGGCCGGACCGGTTCGCGTGTAGCATAGCGCCGGTCGTCGCAAGACCCAGGAGGAGATATCTTTGCCGTGACGCCGATCATCAACCAACTCAACGCACGCGTAGCCGACGCTCTGTCTCGTGTCGGTCCAGGTCTGGCCGACACCGATCCCGTGCTCCGGCCCACGCAGGACCCGCGGTTCGGCGACTATCAGGCCAACTGCGCGATGGCATTGGCCAAGCAACTCAAGATAAAGCCGCGGGAGCTGGCCGAGCAGATCGTCGCCCATCTCGATCTGGCCGACATGTGCGAGCCGCCGTCGCTGGCCGGGCCGGGCTTTATCAACCTGACGCTCTCGCCTGCTTTCGTCGCCCGTGCGCTACAGCAAATCCAGACCGACCCGCGTCTGGGCGTGCCCACCGCCGACTCCCACCGGCGGATCGTGGTCGACTACTCGGGCGTTAATGTTGCTAAGCTCATGCATGTTGGGCACTTACGCAGCACCATCGTCGGCGACAGCATCGTGCGGTTGCTCGAGTTTGCCGGGCACGAGGTCATTCGCCGCAACCATGTCGGGGATTGGGGACTCCAGATGGGCATGGTGCTGCACGCCGTAGGCGATCAGCTTGCCCAACTCGAGACCCAACATGGGCTCGACGCCGAAGGGCAGCGGGCGATCATCGGCGAGTTGGCCGGCGGACTGGAGGGCATTGAGCGGGCCTACAAGCAGGTGACCGACCTTTTTGCCAGGGATCGGTCGGTCGAGCAGGGATGCCGCGAACTGCTGCATGCCCTCCAGAATCACGCCGACCCTGCCTACCGGCGCTGGCAGTGGGTTCGGCAGGCCACGCTGGAGGCCTGTGAGGCGATTTACGACCGCCTGGGCGTCAGGCTGCGCCCCGAGGACGTTCAGGGGGAGAGCGCCTACGCGGAAGACTATGCGCCGATGTTGGCCGAATTGCAGCAACGGCGCCTGGCCGTCGATGACGCCGGGGCGCTGTGCATGTTCCTGCGCGACGAGCAGGGCCGACCTCTCTTCACCGCCAAGGACGGTTCAGAGTTGCCCTTGATCATCCGCAAAGGCGACGGCACGTACCTGTATTCCACCTTCGACCTGGCGGCGCTGCGTTACCGCGGGCGACACTTCCAGCCCGATCAAATCATCTACGTGCACGATTCCCGGCAGGCCCAGCATTTCGCCATGGTCTTCCAGGGCGCCCGCCGTGCTGAATATGTGGGGCCTGAGGTCAGCCTCGAGTTCATACCATTCGGCACGGTGCTGGGTCCGGACCGCAAACCCTTTAAGACTCGCGAGGGAAAGGCGGTGCGCCTCGATAGCCTACTGGACGAGGCCGAGCAGCACGCTCGTCAGATCGTCGACCAGAACAGCCCGGAAATGCCCGCCGATCGTCGGGCCGAGATCGCTGCCAGGGTCGGGGTCGGGGCCGTCAAGTACAACGATCTGGCGCACAACATCGCAAGCGACTATGTGTTCAGTTGGGACAAAATGCTGGCTATGGACGGCAACACCGCCCCGTACATGATGTACGCCTACGCCCGAGTCCAGTCGATCGGACGCAAGGGAGAGCTGGACTACCAACAACTCGATCCCGACACTCGCATCACGCTGGACTCACCGGCCGAACTGGCCCTCGGTAAGAAGCTTGTGCAATTCGGCGAGACCGTGGCGACGGCCGCCGGCACACAGTCACGCCCCGGCCGGGAGGCCGCTGCAACCACGCCGGCGCCCAACGTGTTGACGACCTACCTGTTCGAAACGGCACAGGCGTTCAGCGGCTTCTACAAAGACTGCCCCGTGCTCAAAGCCGGCGACGGCGCCCTGCGCGACTCGCGCCTGCGCCTGTGCGATCTGACAGCCCGCACACTGCAAACCGGCCTGGGGCTGTTGGGCATCGACACCGTCGATCGCATGTAGCGGGCAGTTGTGGCAGTACCCGAACCACGCTACGCGCATGGTTGCAGGCGTGTTCGGTTCTGCGCCGAACGCTCGATGGGGGCCGAGCAACTACTTCTGTGAGTGGGCCTGGTCGATCTTGGCTGCGAGAATGAAGTCGTTGCGACTCAAACCGCCGACCGAGTGTGTAGTGAGGACCACGCAGAGTCGCCGGTAGGAGAGTTGAAGGTCCGGGTGGTGGTCCTCGCGCTCGGCGATCTCGGCGATGCGATTGGCGAAGGCCATGGTGTCGCGGAAATTCTGTGTGGCGAACTCCTTCTGAAGGCGACTTCCGTTTTCGACCCGCCAGCCGTCCAGGGCGGCTGCCAGCGCCTCGCAGTCAGCCGGCTCGAGGGGCTTGCTGCCGGCGGGAGGGGCTTGGCAGTTCTGCCTGGCCAACGCATTGGCCGTTGTGCTCATGCCCGGGTCCTCCTCGCAATGGAGCCTTGCTCATTCTAGCGCCCGAAGAAAGGGCAGGTCTGGAGAAACTTGCCCCTGGTCGGTCCATAGGCGCCTGCCGCGGATTTGCGTGGGGCAGCCGGCCGGCGATGGCGGGGGGATGAGGGGTTGCGGGGCTGGGGAGCGACGCTCTACCGAGAGTGGGCAGCCGAAGTCGTCAACTGTGGATCGGCGATGCCGGCGGCGGCAAAGCCGCGGGCGCGGCTCGTGCAGCCGTAGCAGCTTCCGCAGGGCTCGTCTTCGTTGCGGAGGCACGACCACGTAGCTGCCAGCGGCGCGCCAAGTTGGCCTCCGAGGCGTATGATTTCGCCGCAGGTCATGTGCAAGAGAGGCGTCTCCAGGCGAAGTGGGCAACGTGCCAGCGTCGCGTATGCAAGGGTCTGAGCATACAGATGGAAGAACTCGGCCCGGTGGTCGGGGTAGAGTTCCTTGGTGGCTGGCGCGGGCGCGGCGAGGTCCTCCGAGACTCCGATCACGATGACCGACGCCCCGATCGCGGCCGCCCAGCTTTGAGCAACGCCCAACAGCGTTGGGATCAGGCCGGGAACGAAACTGTTGCAGCCGCCGCTACGTAGCTGGTCCGAGTCCTCTATTGCTAAGTTCCTGTCAACACGGGCGTTACCGCGGATTTGCTGAAGATGCGGCAACTCGACCGTAAGCGTCTCAGCGGGCTGGAAGCGCTCCTCTTGGGCCTGAAAGGACTCTAACTCGCGCCGAGCACTTCGGTGATCGAATTGCGCATGGAGCATCGCCAGGCGATATTCCTGTCGCGCCAGGGCGGTCAGGACGCAACTGTTGAGCCCGCCGCTGTTAAGCACCAAAGCCGTGGCTGCCGGCATAGGAACAAGCCTCGTAAGACTTTGCTTGTATCGGCACATGCGACCGAAGGGGTGCACCAACGGCGATGGGCGCGCCGGCACCTCGGCTTTGCGAAGCGGCTTGCGGAAGGAGGAACCGCAAGGCCGTCACGATTTGGCCTTGAGCAGAACCTTGATGTTGTGGGCGTCACTGGCGGCGCGGAGGGCTTCCAGGCCCTTGCTCAACGGGAATGTCTTGCTGATCATCGAGAGTACGTCGATCTGCTTGCGGGCCAGGGCGTTGATGGCTTCGGGGAAGGGGCCGCAACGGCTACCCAGCAGCGTGAGTTCGTTGATCACGAGGGGCGTGGTGTTGATCGCGGCCGCCTCGGCGAGTGTGGTCTTCAGCACGATCGTCCCGCGAGGGCGGACCAGCTTCATGGCCAGTTCGAGGCCGGCGGGTGATCCGGTACATTCCACGACGACGTCGCGATCGGCCCTTGGGAGCAGCTCCTTGAGCAGAGTGGTGCGAATACCTTTCTTGTCGCAGAAGAGCAATTTGTCGGAGTGTCGTCCGATAACCTCGAGTTGGCAGTCGGTGGTGGCGAGCACCTGAGCCATGAGGAGCCCGAGTCGGCCGGCTCCCAGAACGGCGACTTTCATACGAGGCTCGATCGCCACCTGGTGGATCGTCTGGTAGGCGGCGGCGAGCGGCTCGACGAAGACGGCCTCTTCGTCGCTAACGGCGTCGGGGAGGCTGTGGCAATTGCGAATAGGCACGGTGATCCGCTCAGCGAAACATCCGTCCCGTCCGTTGATGCCGATTACCGTGCGACGGGAGCAGTGGTTGGCCATTCCGCTACGGCACATTTCGCATTTTTCGCAGACGCAGTTAATCTCGGCGACGACGCGTTTGCCCCGCCATTCGCGGGGCCCGCCCACCACGTCTCCCACGAACTCGTGGCCCATGACCCCCTCAAAGTCCATGTAGCCTTTGACGATTTCGAGGTCGGTTCGACAGATGCCGGCCTGGCGCACCTCGATCAGCAGATCACCCTTGCCGGGCTTGGGGTCCGGCTGGCTGCGCTTGACCGATACTTTGCCGCCCTTATAGACGATGGCTCGCATGCGATCGACGTGTCCGACTGCGTGCGGCGTCGGCCGCTCGGACGGGCGTCACTCCTTACGTTCGCCTTGCCATGCTACGATGGTCCGACGCACCCCCTGGACCCCGCGCTGCCACCAACTCAAGCGCTCGGGCATGAGAGTGGCTGGTGTGTGACCGGCGAGGGCGAAGGGGTCGGACGCTTTGCCCAGCCAGTCGGTCCAGGCCTGTGGGTCGTAGTCGAAGGTCATCCCGGTCAACTTGATGAGCGACCGTTCGCACTCGTATACCACGCCGAAGTCGCGGTCGCTCAGCCCCGTGACGAGGACGTCGAGCGTGGCGCGATCGGCGTCTAGGCATCCTAACCCGCGGGCAGCCTCCAGACGTACGTTGCGATTGTCATCCTCTTTCAGCAGGCGTGCAAAAGTGGTTCTGGCCCGGGGCGTGTCCTGGTCGGCCACCAGTTGCCAGCCCGCAAGGTTGGCCAGCACCGCCGTCGCGTCCCACCGGACTTCGTCGTCGGGTGGATAGGGTACATGGTCGGGATTGTCACGCCAGTTGAGGATCATCAGCAGAGGCGCCGCCGCCGCGGAATCGCCGCTGCGGCCTAGCGCGCGAATGGCAGCGCAGCGAACCTGCGGATCGGGATCGGTACGAGCGATGGTCTCGAAGGCCTTGACAGCCCAGTGCTGGGCCACCACGTCGCTGCGAGCAATGGCGCGAACGGCCTGGCGGCGACGGTCGGGGTCTTCCTCCTGCAGGGCCACGAACAGTTCCTGCCCCGGGCTCCGGCGATTGAACAGCGACTTGACGCCCGCATCGAGCTGGGCGTCGGTGCAGCCGGCCGCGGCCAGGGTCAGTACCGATCCCAGCAACATCAGAGGAACCGGCAGCCTCGAGTGAGGCGGCGCGAGGCTGCGGACAAGGGGCAAACGGCAGCGCGAGCACACACCGGGTGTCCTCGCGGGCCGCGCGCCCTTACCTCGTGTCTGGCCGATACCCTTGCGGCGAATCGCTACTAACGGCAACATGGAGACGGGATGCTACCATCGATCAGACATTCGGACAACCCAGGGGCGAGCGGCCTCGGCGGTAGCCAAGCAGGGCATGGTGGGGCTAAGATGGGCTTGGCCATGGGAGGGGGGTGGACGGATGGCCCTGCCGGGGTATATGTTCCGGGCGGTGCGGAGTTGCTGGAGGGGGGCAGCGCCGAAGCGTGTGCGGACTGGGGCTTGAATCCGTGGCTCGGGCGACGTATCGTTCCTGGGCAGGGATCCTATTGCAGGAGGAATCAGCCGTGGCGGGCATACTTGAAGGCAAGTCCGTACTGCTGGTAGATGACGACCAGGAGATTCTCGGCGCCATGGAGGTGAGCTTCTCGACGGCCGGGGCCACCGTCAGCAAGGCGTCGGATGGGAATAAGGCCGTGGAGACGGCTGTCAAAGAGGATCCGGATCTGATCGTCCTGGATATGATGCTGCCCAAACGCAGCGGTTTCCTGGTCCTGGAGCAGCTCAAGAAGGGCAAGCCCCGCAACAGCAGGCCCCACGTCATCATGATTACGGGCAACGAGGGCAAACGGCACCAGCAATATGCCCTCGCCATCGGTGCCGAGGACTACCTCTACAAGCCCTTCCCCATGGACCGTCTGATGGAGTCAGCCGAGAAGGTGCTGGGTGAGTAGGAGGCTGCCAGGCGGGGCGGCCTGGGGCGGGGGCCGTTTTGCTGTTGCAATTAGGCGGGCCTGCAATTATCCTATCCTCCTGGGAGGACAGGGATTGGGTAAAGATAGGTAATGATGCTCGGTGGCGTGGGCCGTTGGGCAAAGTGGGGATGTGGCGGTTATCGTTCATGAGCCTTACACAGCAGCGTAAAGAGGAAATTCTGGGCGAGTTCCGGACCCACCAGACGGACACGGGGTCGCCGGAGGTCCAGATCGCACTTTTGACCGAGCGAATCGAGCAGTTGACCGAGCATCTGCGGAGCCACAAGAAAGACCACGCCTCCCGCCGCGGCCTGCTGAAGATGGTGGGCAAGCGGTCCAGCCTGCTGAAGTACATGGCCGGGACGGACCGGCAGCGATATCAGGGCATCATCGGGCGCCTGGGGCTACGAAAATAGGGCCCGCATGGGCCGAGTTCGGCTTGTCTGCCAAGCGGATTCGAACAGGCCAAATGGTGTACTCGACCGGCCCGCGGGGCCTGACGTACCCGATGTCGGGCTGGGGTGGTGAGTTGCCGGTCAGGCGATGCGGCCAGGGGACCAAAGAGAACGTGGAACAAGATTTTATAGATGGTAGATGTGAGGAATTGAGTACGTGATGATGACACACAGGGTTGAGTTGGAGTTGGGCGGCCGCCTGTTGAGTATCGAGACGGGCAAAGTAGCCAAGCAGGCGAACGGCGCGGTAGTGGTGCAGTACGGCGACACGGTGATTCTGGCGACGGTGCTATGTGGCAAGCCGCGAGAGGGAATCGACTTTTTTCCGCTGACGGTGGACTATCGCGAGAAGACGTACGCAGCGGGCAAGTTTCCGGGCGGGTTCTACAAACGTGAGGGCAGGCCCACCACCAAAGAGATTCTTACCATGCGGATGATCGACCGCCCGACCCGCCCACTGTTCCCGAAGGAGTACCGCGACGAAATCCAGATTCAATGTATGGTGCTATCGGCGGACCAGCAGAACGATCCCGACGTTCTGTCCATGATCGGCGCCTCGGCGGCGCTGGCCATCAGCGAGATTCCGTACGAGGGCCCGATCGGTGCGGTCCGGGTCGGACGTGTGGACGACGAGTTGGTGGTCAACCCGACCGTCAGCCAACTGGAAGAGAGCGACATGGAGTTGCTCGTGGCGGGGCACAGCGACGGCGTGAACATGCTGGAGCTGACCGGTAAAGAGGTGCCGGACGAGGCCGTGGCCGAGGCGATCGCGCTCGGTTATAGGGAAGTGCAGCGAATATGCGATTTGATCGGACAGTTGGTTGCCAAGGCGGGCAAGCCGAAAAGTGAATTCGTGGTGCCCGACCGCAGCGAGCTGCTGGCGAAGGTTCGAGACCGGGCGGCCGACGCGCTGCGTGAGGCCAAGGGCGTGCCCGTCAAGCAGGAGAAGGAGGCCGCGGTCGAAAAGGCGTACGAGCAGGTGCTGGAGGAGTTTTCGCCCGCCGAAGCGGAGTCGCCTCCTTACGAGCGCAGCGACGTGCAAGCCTGTCTGGAGCAGGTGGAGGAGGAGGTCGTCAGGGAGTACCTGCTGAACCACCAGAAGCGGCCCGACGGACGTGCGATCGACCAGGTACGCCCGATCACGTGCGAGGTGGGTATCCTGCCGCGGACGCACGGGTCGGCCATTTTTACCCGCGGCGAGACGCAGGCGCTGGTCGTGACGACCCTGGGTACGGTCCGCGACGAGCAGATCGTCGACGGTCTGAATGAGGAATACAGCCGCAAGTTCATCCTGCACTACAACTTTCCACCGTTCTGTGTGGGAGAGATTCGGCGGATCGTCGGTCCCAGCCGGCGCGACATCGGTCACGGCGCGCTGGCCGAAAAGAGCATGGAAGAGGTTCTGCCGGACGCCGAGTCGTTTCCGTATACGATTCGGGTGGTCAGCGATATTCTGGAGAGCAACGGGTCGAGCTCGATGGCGTCGGTGTGCGGCGCGACGTTGAGCCTGATGGATGCGGGTGTGCCGATCCGCCGGCCGGTCGCGGGGGTGTCGATCGGGATGGTCAGCGACGGCGAGCGACGGCTGCTGCTGACGGATATCATGGGCGAGGAGGACCACTTCGGGGACATGGACTTCAAGGTTGCCGGGACGCAGCGAGGTGTGACCGGTATCCAACTCGACCTGAAGGCCCGATCGCTGGATCAGGAGACGATCGAGGGGGCTCTTGCCCGGGCGGGTGAGGCGCGCCGGGACATTCTCAAGCAAATGCTTTCGGTGCTGCCGGCGCCACGATCGAACATCAGCGAGTATGCCCCGAGGATCGTCGCGATGCGGATCAACCCGGAGAAGATCGGCAAGGTGATCGGACCGGGCGGCAAGGACATCAAGAGAATTCAGGCGGATAGCGAGACGACGATCGACATAGACGATGACGGCACGGTGACGATCGCCGCCTCGACCGATGAGGGCGCGGAGGCGGCCCGTTTGGCGATCCTCGGCATGACCGAGGAGCCGGAGATTAACAGGCTGTATACGGGCCGGGTCATCAGCACCAAGGATTTCGGTGCGTTCATCGAGATTCTGCCGGGGCAGGATGGGTTGTGCCATATCAGCGAACTGTCGGACGGCTACGTCAAGAACGTCGAGGACGTAGTCAAGGTCGGTGACGAGGTCACCGTCAAGGTGATCGCCGTCGACGATCAGGGACGAGTGAAGCTCTCGCGGCGTCAGGCCATGAAGGAGCAGTCGGCTTCGTCGGACGGCAGCGACGGCTGAAGTTCCGGTGAAGGAGTCTGTCGTCGATTGGGAGGGGGATGGGCGGTTATGCGTGAATGTACGGGTCCGGACAGCGGGGTCTTGAGTTGGAAAGGTGATGGATAGCCGGCCGGTCCGGGCCTCTATGGGTGTGGTACGCGGAAAGACTCCGCAGGCTTTTCAGCGCGTCGGCATCCTGTGACGTCCGCCCCGACGCGGGGCAGGCGTTTCTTGACGGGCGCGGGTGTATGCCCGACGCGGGCACACCGGAGGCAAGGGTTATGGCCACCGGCACGGTCAAATGGTTCGACAGCAAGAAAGGGTATGGGTTCCTCGTGGGCCCAGAGCAGGGCAAGGACATTTTTGTGCATTACACAAGCATTCTCGGCGAGGGCTTTCGCAGCCTGAAGGACGGCGATCAGGTCGAATATGAGTTGGTCGAGTCCGAAAAGGGCTTGCAGGCCCGTAATGTCCAAGCTGTGCCAACCAGAGCTGCCCGGACCAAGAAGTGACGGACGCAGGGACCCGGGGGCGGCCCTCGGTCCGATTAAAGGGACAATGCTAATCGCCTTCCTTCTGGGAGCGATAGTGGGGGTCTCCGCGGTTGTCGCGTGGCTTCGCCTGCGCCGGCGAGACGTGCGCCGGGTCGCCGGTCCGTGGTCGGCAGGTGAGACGGGGAACCTGGCGGCGGGGCTGGTGCACGAGATTCGCAATCCCCTGTCGACGCTGAAGGTAAACCTGGACCTGCTGAGAGAGGACTGGACCGAGGCGCTGGAGCGGGACGATCCCGACCTGCCGCGCCGCAGTCTGGTGCGGCTCGAGTCGGTCCGCAGCGAGGCGGCGCGCCTCGGGACCACGTTGGACGCCTTCATGAGGCTGGTAAGTCACCACGAACTGAATCTGGAGAGAGGAGACCTCAACGACGTGGTCGAGCATCTCGTGGAGTTTTTCACGCCGCAGATGGTCAACAGCAACATAACGTTTCGCGTCTCTCTGTCGCCCGAGCCGCTGCCGTGCAGACTGGACGGCGACTTGATCCGTCAGGCGCTGGTAAACCTGGTGTTGAATGCCCAGCAGGCCATGCCGGACGGAGGGGAACTGATCGTTCGCAGCGCACGCGATCAGGGCGGCGGCGCGCGACTGGAGATTGCCGATACTGGAGAAGGCATCCAACCCGAGGATATTGACAGAATCTGGCAGCCTTACTATTCAACAAAGAAAAGCGGCAGCGGCCTGGGGCTGCCCATGGCGCGTCGCATCGTGGCCGAGCACGGGGGGGCGATGGACGTGTCGAGTCAGCGCGGCCGCGGCACCAGTTTCACGATTCGGCTCCCGCTGGCCGATCGTACCTGAGCGGTCGTCGGCCATGCGAACGTATGCCATCGGATGAGTATGGAGCAGACAGCTTTCGTATTGGTGGTCGAGGATGAGCAGGCGCACGGTGAGGCCATTGCCGAGGGGCTGCGGCGCCAGGGGCACGCCTGTCGGGTAGTCGAGTCGGGCGTTGACGCGATCAAATCCATCAAGGACAGGCCGCCCGATGTCGTGATCAGCGACTACCAACTCGGGGGGGATATGGACGGTATGGAGGTGCTGCGGCAGGCCAAGCAGCTTTCGCCTGACTCCGAAGTGATTCTTATCACCGCGTTCGGTGACGAGCAACTGGCCCGAGACGCGCTCAAGGACGGCGGAGCGTACGACTATATCACCAAGCCGCTCGACCTGACGCGCCTGCGCGAGGTGGTTGACCGTGCGAGTCGTCAGGCGATCACCAGCCGCGAACACCGGGCTCTGCGTCAACAGCTCGACACGGCCTTCGCCTTCGAGGGCATCATCGGGTCCAGTGCGGAGATGGCTCGGATCATCAAGGTTCTCAAGCAGGTGGCCGACAGCAAGATCACGGTGCTCATTATTGGTGAAACGGGCACGGGCAAGGAGCTGATCGCCCAGGCCGTCCACAACAACTCCTCGCGTAAGAACAAGCCGTACAGGGTGATCAACTGCGCGGGCGTGACCGAATCGCTGTTGGAGGGCGAACTGTTCGGGCACGTGCGAGGCGCGTTTACGGGGGCGGTGGGGGATCGGAAGGGGCTCTTCGAAGCGGCCGATGGCGGCACCCTGTTCCTCGATGAGGTGGGGGACATGCCCTCGGCCATGCAGGCCAAGCTCCTGCGGGCACTGGAGAACGGCGAGATCATTCCCGTCGGAAGCAACGACGCCCGGCACGTGGACGTGCGGGTCATTGCGGCGACGAACAAGGATCTCAAGCAGCTCAAGGATAAGGGTGAGTTTCGCGAGGACCTGTACTACCGCCTGGCCCAGGTAACGCTTCGGATTCCGCCGCTGCGGGATCGCCGCGACGACGTTCCGCTGTTGATCCACCACTTCATCAAACAGGCGAACGCCGAGTTGGGCCGCCGGGTTACCGGAGCCACGCCCGAGGCCATACGTCAGTTGGCCAGCTACAAGTGGGAGGGCAATGCGCGGCAATTGCGACAGGTTATCTTCCAGATGGTGCTGCTGGGCCAGCAGGAGCAGCTTGATGTCGAGGATATCCCCGATGAGTTCCGCGTCGGCACGGATATCGTTCGCTCGCCGCAGGTGGTGCTGGCCGGCATGAGCCTCGACGAGTTGGAAAAGATGGCCATCCAGGCCACGCTGAAACGAACCGACGGCAACCGCGAGCAGGCCGCCAAGATCCTGGGCATCGGCGCTCGAACCCTCTACCGCAAACTCAAGGAATACGGGCTGAGTTAGCAGCCGTCTGGAGCGAGTCGCTCTTGTGCGCCCGTCGAGCCTACCGCTCCGATGAGAGCTTCAAAACGCCTGCGCTGCCCATGGGCGGCAGATCGATCGTGAGTCGTCCGTTCTCGCGACCGATCGAGCAGGCCACAGGCGACTGGTCGGATCGATCGACACCGAGCCACTCGGCCCGCTTGAATCTCTCCATGTCGGAAAGACGTATAGCCACCTGGAGGGACGGCTTCAGGTCGCCGTCGCGCCAACTCACGTCCGGCCGAACCACGGTCACGACGACGGAGTCGGGATTGAACGGCGACCGCGGGTCGATGCGGAAGATCTGCCCCTTTGTCTCGGCGGGCAGCGTGAGGGGATCGGGCTCGAAGACCCAGCGACAATTCCGCATCAGCGCGAGCAGCGGTTGGTAGGCCCGCGCCTGAGCGGGATCGACCTGGCACTCCATGCTGCTGAGCTGACCGCTCCATATCAGCAGATACTTGATGACGTACTCGGCGTATTGGGCATCGTCGCCGGCCCGGTACTCGGCCGGCGCGACGGTGCGAAAGACGTTCATGTAGGCGAAGGTGGCATAGGTCTCGGCACCTCTTGCCTCGGTCAACACGAAATCCACCCCACGGAAGCTCTCGATCGTCCTGCCCTTGTTGGTGCAGACCATCCGGCCCGAGCGGTGCATCTTGTCGGCGATCGCGCGGATCATCCGCTGTTGCGAGAAGTTGATGTTGGCGGCCGGTTTGCTGTTGACCATCGTGACGCCGTCGTCGTGCCCGAAGTCGATGCCGGCGTAGTTCCAGTTGTCCAGCGCGACGCCCATGATCTCGGGATAGGCCTTGATCATCCTATCCATCTGGTCGAGCTGCTGGCGGCCGAAGGGGCTGTCGGGGTTGAAGAACATCACCGGCTGCTCGTGGTAGGCGCGGGCGATCTGCCCGTCTTCGTTGCGGGCGACGTCGGGCTGGAGCTTGCGCTTCTCGATGATGGTTTCGTCGCAGTGCATGTTGAAGCCGTACAGGAACGTACCGATGCCTGCATCTTTCAGCATTTTGACCTGCCCACGAATCTGCTCGACGCTCAGATCGTGGAATTGGTCGGGGTAGGGTTCGCACAGCCACCGATAGTCCGGGTCGGACATGGCTTCGTCGGTGAGGAACTCACCATGGAACTCGAAGTGGCCGTGAAACCACGCATGCGTCATGGCGAAGTCCTTGACGGCTACGATCTGCTCGGGCGCGACGGCGGACGGGTTGGCCCGGAAGCGGCCGCCCGCGTGCTTGATGGCGTTGGGGTGCGGCTCGAAGTAATCGCGGTAGCGTTCGACGACGCGCCCCATGCCCGGTCGCCAGTCGGGCTGGTGGGCGAAGAGCCACATCGCGAACCGCAGGGGCTTGCCCGGTCGAAGCCCGACGTGCTTCTCGGTGAAGCGGATGACCGGATCGTCGCCGAGCTGCTGCTTCTCGGGCGGGGTGACCGTGTCGACCTCGGCGCCGGCGTTGATTCGCGGGATGTGCTCGGGGACGTACCACTTCGTGGGGTCCTGCGGCTCGACGCCCATGTTGAGCTGCACCTTGGGTACGTCGAACGGCACGACCATCGACAGAGCGCCGCGGCGCGGATGCCACAGCGTGAGCATCGGGATGCCCGTACGGGCTTTGCCCCTCTCATCCGCCAGGTAGCAGTACCGAACGGGATTGCTGCGCACGTCGGCCGGATCGGGATGAGAGGGCGCCCAACTGACCAGCTCGGGCGTGGCCGGCACGACCAGGGTTATCCGTACGCTTCGCATGGGCTGATCGGGCAGCAGCGCCGTGTCCACGTCGAGGTGCAGGCCGTCCTTGTCGGCCCGCCACGTGCATCGCAGCTCGAACGGGGCGCCGACGAACCTTTTGACGAACGCGATCTCTTCTTTCCCGCGTCGGACGTCGGTCAGTGTCGACTTGCCGTGCAGGTCGGTGTACCACCGGCGGTCGAGTTCGTCGTAGGCCTCGAGCCCACCCGGCAGCGTATCGGCGGCGACGAAACTGTTGCCCTCGGCCTCATGGAGAAGCTCGACGATCTGCCCCGTTTTTTCATCCAGTCGGCAGCGAAGTCCGCCGCCGCTCAAGCTGAGTCCATCTTGCGTAGCAGACATCGTGGTTGGCTCCTCAATAACGTCCTGTGCTCGGGTCGTCGACGTGTGGCGACCGTCTTTCGCTGTCGCGTCTCGCGTCGATTGCGTCGAGCCCTTGTACGCCGGGCGTCTTGACGCGTCAAAGGGCGCGACGGTTGCGAACCACGGCCATAGGGTGGTCAGTCGGGGTAGACCAGCTCGACCGCCGCCGACAGGCAGGCCGTACACTCGTCGACGGCGTCGGAATTTCCCTCGGACGCATTGGCGCACGCATCCTCGGCCGAGTCGAGGTTCTGCTGCTTGCTCATGCCCCGGTCACGATTGGCGGCCGCCGATGCCAGCACGGTCCGGATGTCATCGTCCGAGAGGGGCGCACAGACCGCCCGCAGCTCGTCCGTGATCGGGATGTCGCTGGCGGCAGGCCCGCCGGTCCCGCAGCCGGCCACCACAAGGACGGCCGCCATGGCCAGACACCGACGTAGCATTCGCATCTCCTCAGAAAGAGAGTTTGCTGCTCGGCTGCAACCACATGGCTCGCCGCGCGAGGCCGCCGTGAATCCGCGCCGATGATACCTGCTTGGGGTCGTAGGCGGCAACGGGCGACGCGGGTCTTTGCAGCAGCGTGGCGAGGCATTGTGAGCGGTTGGGATCGCCATCAGGGTTAGCCTGTTGTCTCCT
>Ga0272441_10008030_pt1 | contig 16887 bp, 23 predicted proteins | sample SSMProp6N_FD_193582 | JGI IMG/M metagenome (GOLD analysis project Ga0272441, IMG submission 193582) | Marine sediment archaeal communities from Little Sippewissett salt marsh, Falmouth, MA, United States - SSM-Prop-6N | ecosystem: Environmental > Aquatic > Marine > Wetlands > Sediment ...
AATATCTTAACTCCTTATCTGAATAATCAATTCTATAACTAACTATCTTCTTATCCATTCTCTCATTCCAATCCTTACGAACATAATCAATTGCATCATGTAAATATGCTCATTTATCTGGATTTAATTTACCATCTTTAATCATCTTTCTACCAATAACTAATATTTCATCTAAGCTATATTCATAATCCATTAACCAACTCACTTCTGTTACAGCACTATAAACCGTACACCAGTTTCTAGTTTCATATTGAGCTCATTGATTGTATTCGTATTTCACTTGTCTATTAATTTGCCCTCTTCTTCTTAATTCAGCTTCAGCTGTACTAATTGATGCTCAAAAAATATAATCGTCACCAGTTTCTCAAATTCAAATAAGTCCTCCTCAAAATTCTTGTTCAATTTCATCTCTAATTTTTTTAGAAAATATTGAAACTATTTTTTTTAGGAATATTCTTAAAGCATTTTTTAATTCTTTCATATTTATTTTGCATTAATGTTATCACTAATTCACTTATAAACAATTCTAATAATTGCTTGCAATATATTATCCTTTCTTTGTTTTCTTTCCTGTTCAGTAGAACATTCTGTATAATCATTAGTTATATGTTTTATTTCTTCTAATAATTCATCAACTCTTTTATTATGTCTATCAAGGAAAGGTTTTATTTCTGTATTTTTAAATCATCTTTTTCTTAAATCACTTTCTATTGATTGTCAAGTTACATTAAGCATTAAACCCAACTTCACTTTAAAAACTTTACAATTATCAATATTGTCTCTATCAATATCAAGTATTAATGTTATAAGATGTCTAATTTTCACTTCAAACATTTTTCTAACACTTTTATCCTTTATTAGGGGAATATAAATATCAGTCATTTGTTTTAAATCATTTTCAAATCTATTTTTAATATCAAATCAAGTATAGTTTTTTATTTTTTCATAAAAGAACTTATCTTTATGAACTTTTAATAATTGCTTCAATGCTTCTGGTACAGGATATCATATTTCTTCTATATTTTCTAATATACTTCACGCATCTGTTAATACTATAAATACCATAATACTTCAAAGCACTAATCATCAAGTGTGTAATACTAGGTCTATAAAAAATCATAATGATATTAATATTCAATATACTATAATTTTGAAAGCTCATCTAATAAAAGCAGATGAACTCCAAATTCCATATTTAATAGCTTTTATAATTCATAGTATCAAGTCTATTAAATATATTAACATTATAGCATTTATATATAAAGCATTAGGTGCATATATATAAGAAATGAATGATGTAACCAAAGCAAGAATAGCTTTTGGTAAAAAGTTTCAAAAGATAGCTTCTATATATCAATAGCAAGTGGTAGCTATTCAATTTAAACTCATTTTTCTATTTATAATTAAAGCTGGACTTTCCTCCTAGTCTTACAGCAAAGTAATATATTTTAGCCCATATATAATAGTATGGACGTTTGTATATAGGTAGCCTTTTAACGTCTTCTACCATATAATATAGAAATAGTCTGTCGGCCATTTCTCTGTCAATTTCTTTTCCTCCTTTTCAATATAATTCGTCATGCTTATCACAAGAAGCCTTAAAAAATATACGGTGAGGAGGTTTAATTTCTCTTCACAATATTTTTATAGCTTTTTGTGGTCAACATCAATTTGTTTTATACGCTCAAGACATGGTTATTCAATTATCAAATATTTAGCTTCGTTTGTTTCTAAATCATCTTCTTGTGCTTCTTGTATTAAAAACCTCCCTTCACTTTCTTCAACTAAATTAGTATGAGTTCTAATAAACTCTTTAGCTTGTGTAGCATCTAGTAATTCTAAGTCAAATCTAGCACCTATTTTATTAATAATAGTTGTAGCAAGCTCTAATTCAATTACATCTGCATTATATTCCATATAAACAAATTCTCTAAGGTCTTTTATTCAAGGTACCACTTCTTTAGTGTACCTGTCTGTAGGTATATCTAAGTCTTTAATTGATATTAAACCAGCTTCAACATAATCTGAATATTGTCCATTAGCATAGAAACTAAGGCTATAACCTCAGTTTAAGCTAACTCAATCTAGTTTCTTGCTCCCAGCAATTCTTTCTTTTCTATAAAAACCATAAAGCTTCTTTATATTTGTCATAATGTGTTTTAGTTAGGGATAAAGTTAGAATAATATAGTTGTTTTATTTCTCTAGCTGATAAGGCTCTGTTGTATATTATTGGTTGTGATATTTGTCAATCAAAATAATAACTTGTTCAAGAAGATACATTTTTTCAAAAATATAAATCCTGATTATTATTTATGTTATTAAAATCTGTATCACTTCATCAACTAAATGCTAAATTAGTATTTTCTATTCAATTTATATAGGTTTTTTTGGTAGTTCAATCCCAAGTAAGTGTTATGTGATATAATTCTCAAATTGATGGAGAATTAATAACCTCATAATATCTATAATCAGCGAGGGCAGTTCTAGTTTGCCAAAGAAGATTACCTGAAACATAAATCAACCTATGATTATTTCTAGTTGTACCAACTATTCAATATTGAAAAAATCAAGTGCTATTATTTCAGGGAAGTGTATCAAATTTAATCCGCATACTAATAGAAGTAGCACTTGTAGAAGCTCAAGGAAAACTTGTTTTTGTTATTTCACTACTACTCCCATTAAAACTCATTACATTATATAAACCATTAGTGCTATCTATAACATTTGTAGCTGTTCAATTATTTCAATTTCAAGTTTGGTCATAATATACTCATCAACTTTGTGATTTACTATATTCTAATACTTTTCATTCTTCCAAATTAGGAAGTGAATAATGAGGAAAATCTCAAGATAATCTTGCATTTGATGGTCATAGTTTTCTTAGACCTTCTTGGTAAAGGTTGTTTATTTCAGATAAACTTAACTCTCTACTATAAATACGAACTAATCATATTTTTCATTGAAAGTATCAAGGAGTACTATCAACTAAAGCTCAAAATGCTATTCAATCTAATCAAGTTGGTAAAGTGTATGAAGTTGTTGATGTAACTTCTTGTAGATTAACTGATAATTTCCAATTTCAGTTTTCAAAATAACCAACTATATGATACCAACCAGAAGATGAAATAGATATAGATTGTATTACTTCAAATGTTTCAGTAGGAGAAAATAAAAATTGGTCAATAGTTTCAGTTGCATCATTATAATATAATCATAACATATTATTAGTTGTACTCTTATCTACATCAGCTATTAAAGATTGATTAACTCATAATGTTTTATCAATATATCAAAAATATGAAACAGTATATCAAGTTCATATTTGAACACTTGTTTCAACTTTACTACTACTCCCATTAAAACTCCCCACTTCGCTTACATAACCTTTTTCTGCTAAAACATATGTTACATTAGTTGCACTACCATTGTTTCAATTACCACTACTATCAAGAGCATCTCAATCTAAGTCGTAAGATGCTACAAGTCAGTTAGTAGGAATGGTTGTATATCATAAAGTATCTTGTATAGGCATATTTTATATATTAAGAAGTAATATTCATTCAAAGTGTATAATTTCCGCCAGCCACAGAACTTCATCAAGTTCAATGAAAAGTAAATTTATTTCATCTTACAAAAGTACTACTAACTGTTAAGGTTCAAGTAGAAGTTCAATTTGTTATTGTAATTGTTCAAATACTAACACCATCCTTTTTTACTACTATTGTTGCATCACTTCAAGTAGAAATAATATCTGCATCGTAAGTAAAATTTGTAGTTGTTCAGTCTTGCGTAGCATAATAGCTAGCTATAACTTGTTCAGTATCAGGTAAATTTCAATATATTGTAGTCCCCCATAAAGTAGTTACACTTCAACCTCATCCTCAAGCATTATCGTCTACATATTTCTTTGTAGCAGGTTCATAGTCTGCATCAGGTGTAAATGGTGTAGTATTATCTAATTCTAGTACATTAGTTTTTAAAGCTAGTCAAGAAAGGTCTTGGTCTCAAGTGTTAGTTCAAGAAAGATTATTAGCTGAAATATCTCAAGTAACATCTAAATCTCATTCCATTGTTACATTTTTATCTTGACTAATTCTCATAGCTTCAGCAGGAATTTGACTTCAATCAGGACTTACTTTAAAAGAAATAGCTCAAGGCATATCATCAGTTCAAGGTGTTCAATCAACTTCGTGGTCTATTCTTGAAGAAATTGCAAAATCTGTTCAGTCAAATCAACAAGCAATATTAGAAGCTAATACATCTCAATCTTGTACTATTGTAGGAGAAGCTAATGTTCATCTACTTCTTGCTGAGAATTGTGCTACTCAAGCTCAAGCAACTGTATCTTCTGCTTTTCAGTATCAAATAACAGGATTTGAAAATCCTCAGTCATCAACCCATATTCAAGCTTTTGCAGTTGAAACATTACCATTTACAGAAGCAGAAAGTGTTGTACTATCTCAAACAGCAATACTAGGAGTGTTTACTTGTCCTGTGAAAGTTGCTCAATCTAAAAGAGCTAAATCTGAAACTTTTTTACCTCAATCTTTAATAAGTTTTCAAGTAGTAGTATCAAAAACTGCTATGTTTTCATCTACTGCAGAAGCTGGTCATACTACATCTCAACCTTTAGCTCAAGCCTCAATTCAGTCTAATTTTGTTTTATCTCAGTCGACAAAAGCTCATTCAGCTAATATATCTTGTTTCTCATCATCAAAAGCAACTTGTTTATTTCATCAAGCAGGGTCATAAACAGCTTTAAGCATATCTCATAAACTAGCATCATCAATTGTATCTAATGCTTTTTGAACAGTGTTATCTGCAGCAGATAAAATTCAATCAAAGTTTGTAGTGTTTACAAGCATTCATGTTGCTGTATTTCAATTATCGTCAATGTAATCTGCAAGTAGTTGGAAATTAGTAACTGTATCATTTAAAAATCAACCAAAGTTAGTTGTGTCAACATTAATATTAGCTGCATTATGTTGATGTCAAGCAGGAGCGAATTCACCAACTTTTCTACCACTATCCTTAATTCAATTGGTATCAAACAGAACTATATTATCTTCAACTCAATTTACATCATCTAGTTTTTTTAATAACTCTTCTTCAATCTTTGAACTAGAATAAACTGAAGTTCAAGAAGATGAGTTATCATCTATTTTAAGACCAGTTCATGGTCAAACATAAATTCAATTTGCCATTTTCTAGTTTTTTAAAAAATTAATTATACCTTTTAGTGACATTGGATTTGTTACAATTGATTTAATTTTATCAATTCATGTCTCTTTTAGGTCTTCTTTTGTTGTTATTCACCCTTCTATAAGAGTTTTAAGCGTAGCTGGTCATAATCATTTTACATCATTTAAGTCAGTTGTAGAAAGCGTTTTTAATTCTTTATTAATCTTTCTAACTTGTTCTTCTTTTCTTTCATTGTATAATTGTGTTACAGCGTTAGCCTTCATTTCATGTATGTTCATTTTTTCCTTAATTATAATATAAAAAAAAGAAGGAGGTTAAATTCCTTCTTCTTTTAAAAGGTTAAGTTAACCTATTTATTAAGATACTCAGTCGTAACCAACGATACATTCTGGGTAAACAAATTCAGCACCGAACCAAGTTTCTATTTTAAAGAATGTAGCATTTTTAGCTTCATCTTTATACATACCAACTTGTTCAACTTCATTCATTTTTCTGAATGCACCTCTTAATGCAACAACTTCTGGATTAATTAAGAACCACATAGCATCGTTACCAATAGTACCTCCTTCAATTGCATCAGGTTGACCAATTGTATTTAATACAACTAATTGAACTTTAAACCCATCTTCAGAAATAAAGAAGTTTGTAAAGTTGTTATTAGTAGCTTCAGCACCAGAGTAGTTATATGGAGAAAATCCATTCTCACCACTTAAGATTTCGATAGCAGTTCTTTCTAATCTAGGAGAAACAATTAATTTGTAAGCAGTAGCGCCTTCTAAGAAGTTACCTTTACCATCTTTCATGTTTCTAAGTTTATCTACAGCATCTTTTAATGTATCTACAGATAATGCACCAGAAGCTAAGTTAGATTGTGTTTCACCAGTAGAACCAATTGGATGTGATGCAGAAAATAATGGTTGTCCATATGGAGAGGCAGAACCAGGTCCATTAGAAGCAGAAATTGAAAAACCTTTAGTTAAGATTTTTGTCATTAAGTTATTTTTTGCAATCATAATAGAAGCATGTTGTCTTCTTAAGCTACCACCAATTTCAGCAATATCCTTTTTAATATCTTTTTCAAGAGTAGTAGATTTTTGATGTTTTTGCATCCATAATTCCGCAGTAGAAGAGAAACCTTCCCCTAAGAAATATCTATTTAAAGCATATGATTTATCTGGACCATATTCTTTGTCTTGGATAACAAATGTATCAAACTCATCAACGATTGGAGCTTCATCAACACCAAGAACTGTTGTCCAGTAACCTTTTTTATCATATACAACTTTATCTTCGAAACCAATTTTTCCAGCAACATCTTCTTTAATAACTGGATTTAATTCTAATTCTTCAAATAATTCTAGTAATCTAGTACCTACTAATTCAGCAGTTTCATTAGCTGAATAAAATTGGTCTAATGTAAGATTGGCCATTTTTATCTAAATTAAATTTTAATATAATGTGCGGTTGTGATTAACGTGGATATACCGCTATCCTTGTCCACAGAACATTGCGAAGCAAAAGCTTACGCAGTTAAGCTTATTTAGCTCTTTGGAATACTCATTTAGTTGAGTTAATAACTCTAATAAGTCTTAATTGAGATGGAGTTCCTAATGTAACATCAACATCTTGATTAGCATCAATATCAAAAGTACTTCAAACGTTAGCTTGAGTTATTGTACCTCAAACAATATCAGCTTCAATTTCAGTGTAATCATCAACTTTTAAGAAGTTAACTTTTGTTTTAGCAACAGTTTGATTGTCGCTGTCCATAGTAATTGTTTCTTTACAAACACCTTCAATTTTATCACCAGTAGTAGCTTTATCTAAAAATCCAGATTTAATAGCAACTAGGTCTTTAGATGAGAAAGCAACAGAGTTAGTACCAACTTCAGCACCTCATAACTCTCTACCTACTTTATATAATCTAGCCATTTTTGGTTATTTTTAAGTATATAAAATTAGAACTTTAATAGTTCTTTTATTTCAGAAGATAAACTTTCCTTAGCAGGAGTTTTGTCTGCTTCTGATTTTTTATCTTTTTTAGTTGTTTTTCCTTGTAATGCTAAATATGCGTCATTAGTATTATTACTTCATGCTACTAATCTAAACGCTCTTTGCACTCTTTCTTTAGGACTAATTTCAGAAGAAATATATTTTAACTCTTCTTTAATTTTTGCATCAAAATCAGGAATTGTATCAACTAAATCTTTGTTTTCTTTAGTTATGCTTTCAATTTCATTATTTACAATTCATTGTGTAGCCTTATATTCCATAATTTTAACTTTCTTTTGTAATTCAGCTAACTCATCATCTTCACCTTCATTACTTTCTTGTGCGTCAGAAAATAATTCTGGTTTTAAAATTTTAAGTTCATCTAAATCACTCGCACCATATAGATTGTTTATAACTTTATTTTGTAAAGCTATATCATCCATAAGCTCAAGCTCTTTTGGGTCTTTTGCAACTAATTTTTCAGCAAGTTTAATTCTCTCTTGTTGAGCTTTAGTTCCAAATGCTTGGGCATTTTTATATTCTTCTTCAGAATATGTTTTACCTTCTTGTCCTTTTTCTTCAGGATTAAGGGAAGCGTTATCAACGCCTTTTTGAAGTTCTTCGTCTTTAACTCAGCCTGCTTCAATAGTCATATGTGTTTAATTATATATTAAAAATATTTTGACATAAATTTAAGAGTGTCAATAACTCAATTTATATATTCTCTAGTTTGTTTTTCGTTATAAATGGTTGCCATCATAACATTTTTTGTTTTATGGAAAAGTTCTTCTTTTATATTTGGATGTTTTTTAGAAAATTCAGAAAGTAATTGTCTACTTTCATCTGAAACTTGTATATCCATATAGGAAGAAAAATTTTCTTGGTCTTTTGTTATTTTCATAATAAGTCTTGTAATTCTTGCATAATATCTTCTGTGCTCTTATTGATATTAATTCAAATTGATTTATTTTCAATTTCAACTTTAGGTTGATAGGTTTTATCTGTTTTTTCTAACATCTTAAATGATGCGTCCATTAAATCTTTTCAACTTAAACCTAACTCGCCGGACAATCATTTCTGTATATTAGTTTCAGATAGTTCTTTAAGATATTCTCTTCTATCTTCTTTTAATTGCTTATATAATTCTTTTGCTTCTGGAAACTTTTTTAAATGTGACCAAAATGTTATAGGAGCAATTCAATATTCATCACAAGCTTGATTAACAGTTAATGGAACATTTGGTGTAACTCACTCTTTTTTATTTTTTTCTCATTCAATAATGCTTTTACCAAATGTCATCCAATTAACTATTTTACCAACTTCAAGCTTAACTGATGTTTCAGAAAGACCTGTAGCTCATATTGGTCTCCCAGGCTTCTTTCTTCATTTTCAAGTATCAGTTACTTGTCAAGGCTTCCATTTTCAATAATTTCTTTTTTGTCTTGTATCTTTTTCTTCGCTCATACTTCTTATTGATTATCAGCAATTATTTCATCAGCAGTAAGTTTTGCTTGTCAGCTAATTCAAGCAACTTGTTGTTTAGCACCACTTCTTTGTTCAGGTGGTATAAAGTCTGGAGATGCAGGATTTGTACTATCCATACTAACTCAGTTATCAAGTTTATCAATTTCATTTAATACATCTTCACCAGATTTACTAACACCATCATTTTGGCTCATCTTATCAAAGTCGTAACCAAATTCTTCTGTAAGTAATTCAGCAAGTGCATTTCATTTAATAACTGGCTTACCTGTCTCGTCGGCAATGTTTCAAACTGTTTTAGCATATAATGAAGCATTATCAAGTCTTCTTTGTTTATTATTACCAAGCATAGTTTCTATAATTGGTGTAACTAAGAAGTCTCATTTAATAAAAGCTTCTCATATAAGTCATTTACCATATGCACCACTTTCATCTTTTTGGAACGTTCAATCATTCAGAATACTTCATCCCTTAATCGGCACTTCCCTCACTTTAATTGAATGAATGAATTGAATGTTTTTCATTCTTAGAAATGCTAACCTTCTGTAGAAATCATAAGCATTATCTTTAATGTTTTTATTAATTCTCTTTTTACCAGAAAGTGTTTTTCATGCAGTTTTAGTTGCTGTTTCAGGAGTAGTTTGTAAACTATATATATCAACGCCACTTTTAATAATGATATCATTATCAACCTTTCTTTCAGCTTCACTAATTGCATTAATAGGAGCATTAACTGTAAAATGTTGAAGTCCTTTCAAGTCAGACGTCTCAAACACTTCACCAATTCAGAAATAAAGAGTTTCTTCTTCAATGTCTGTTTCTCTATCTTTCATTATAAAACCTATTGAAGCTTTTATACCTTGAACTAATAATGTTCTAAGCTCATTCTTATATCTCTCATCTTGTTCTAATAATTCAAGTTCACCAATACCCCATATTCTATCTTCAGCTTTATTATCTAAGAATAGACAAAAAGGAAGTTCTTTATGCGTATATGGAATGTGACTATCCAATATTTCAATTCAGTTAGCTACTACTACATACCTATCTTCAGGTGCATTGTAATAACGTAACTCAGTTATTGTTCTGTCATCATCAGTTCATGTATTAACATCTTCTCATGATGTGTTTCAATTCCTTAAATATTGTTTAGTTGTTTTTCTAAGTTTGTTTACATTCTTATATATTCAGTCTTCTTCTTTTTCAGCAATGTAAGCTTCTTTGTCGTAATATGTTATAACAATAGCTTCTGTACTATTATCAATATCAGTTCAATTTATAAAGAAGTTTTCAAAAGGTATAACCTCTGAATAAATACCTGAGTATATAAGTTTACGTTCTTTCTTAAATTTAAGAGTTTCTCATTCAAAATATGGAGTGTTTATTGTTTTATAAATGTGTTTAATTCATTCATACAATATTCAAGTTCAATATGTTGTTGCACTTGATACAACATTTGCAATATGTTTATCAGTGTTACTTTTAATCCACCAATAGTCCCATGCGTGCTTAACAACTCTTCTATTCTTTCTACCATCATCATTTTCAGGCATAAATGTGAACTCAGGAATTGATGAAGCAAACTCAGCATCTTTCTGCATCTTCACTACCATACTTATCTGTGTTCTAAAATCATTGTCTCATGGAGCATTAACTTCTTTCATATTGGCTTTCACTTTCCAATCAGCTGCTTTAGTCTGTAATTCATATTGGTTCTTGAGTGTAGTAAGTTGGTCCAATCTGTCTTCAGTCCAATGGCTGCTAGTTGTTGTTTTTTCTTTAGCCATTAAAATTTATAATCAAATAATAACATATCCATTCTACTTATACTAAATGTAAAGTCAAATGTGTAAAATGTGGGCTAATACCTTCATTTAAGTATTAATATCTTTTAGGCTTCTTTCTAGCTCATGTAAGTTTATTCTTAGCTTTTTTAAGCTTTCTACTCTCATCATTTTTAGAGTAGTTGAATATAAAGTAACGTAGAGCATCAAGTTATAATTTATCACTTTTTTGCATATTGCAAGTTGGACATAATATTTGACAATTATATATAGAATGTTCTCATCATTTAATTAGAGGCACTATATGGTCTATATGATAATCTATTAAATCTTTTGAACACTCATTACATTTATTACTTTGCATAAAAATTAATTCATTTATAGCTTTTTCAGTTACAGTTCAATCTTCTGTGCTTTTCTTTAGCGCTCTTCTTTTTGCAGAAGTAATCCTAACTCTATCTCTTATATGTTTTGCTCTTTTTATGCTTTCCTTTTGTAAACATCAGCAACTTTTTACATTTCATGATGTTACACTATAAAGCTCTATAGTTTTATTTGTTCAGCAATCACACTTAACTTTTACATATCTTTTATTGTTTTTATAACAATCGTCTTCAATTATTGTTAATCTATTGTATTTTTTTCAATAAATATCTTCTCTTCTATTTTTTGGTATAAATTTTTTACATCAACAATTTGTTGTTTCCATTTTTACAACTTTTTGTAATTGTAATATTTTTTCTCATCAACATTCACAGGTTACATTGACATATCTTTTAGTACTTCAATTTGGAGTTCTTTTTCATTCAGCTTCACTTACAATAGTTAGCTTTCAAAATTGTTTTCATTTTAAATTTTCTATTTTGTATTTCATTTGGGTTGATGCACAAATTATATTTTATAGTCAAATCGACTTACAACTCAATAATATTCATACTAAATAAAATGTCAAATTTATAATTTATAGGTTATAGCCTATTAATAGATGTAGTTTGTTATTAATATCTTGTAGGTTTCTTTTTAGCTCAGGTAAGTTTATCTTTAACTTTTTTAAGCTTTCTACTCTCATCATTTTTAGAGTAGTTGAATATAAAGTAACGTAATGCTTTCTTCGGGCATCAAGTGCATCATCCCCCTCTTTTAATACATCATCTTTTCAGTTGTCTAAAAATCTATGTGTATTAAATTCGTTTGCAAGGTCTTTGCACTTGTCACTTATATAAATAAAGCCTTCTTTTAGTAAAGTATTAATTCTATTAACTCATGTACTTCTATTTGAATGTTCGTTTTCACCAATACTTTTTTTATCAGCACTTATTGTAGGAAATCAATAAGCTTTTAACTCTTCCCTTTCAAGTCTACCAGCACTATCAGCAACTATATAGTCAAAACTAATTCAATAGGCTAACACCTTTTCCTGTATTCTGTCAGCTAGTTCTTTTATAAGCATATTACTCTTATAAATCATATCAAACACATATACATGATTATCTGCATCAACAGCTATAAATAAGAAAGCCATTGGATGGACAAAACCGAAATCGACGGCTCAATAAAATTTAGTGTCACTTCATAATGTTTTTGGATTGAAGAAAGGTATAATGTGTTCATCATTTCTAAATTCTGGATACACAAGACCAGAAGCTGGAACAAATAATCATTCAGCTTTAGCCTTCTTGATGTTCTCTGGCAACCCTTCTAACCAAGTATGGTCGGCATATGTATTCTTTCTACTATCAACTCTAATGGTGAAAGACATATCCTTCACCTTTTCATCTTCTTGCTCATAGAAGTAGTCATATGCAGCATTCTTAATTCAGGCATTAGGAGTTGCTGTAATAAGAAATTGTGTAGTCTTTCATCTTGTTCATCTAAGTAGTGTGTAGAAAACGCTATTATCAGGAAATTCATCCGCTAAAATAAAATCAGGATTAGAACCTTCAAGTCTTTCAAACCCCATATCATTAGTAACGAATTGAATAACACACCCATTTTTTAATGTTATTTTCTTTAGAATTCACTTATCTATCTCAGGCTTACCTTTAATCATTTCTTTTGGAATTTTAGTTGGGTGCTTGTCTGTGCACTCTTCTATAAAATATGGCATTAAATTTTGCTTAATTGAACTACCTGTTTTTGATACTACAATTATTTGTTTAGCTTCTCATATGTATGGAAGTCAATATTTATGAACATCTTTACCTAATGCTTTTAATATAGCTATATATACACCAGTTACAGACTTTCAGCTTCAGTTTCATCATTGAAACAATAGAAATTTGTATACAGGTAAATTTGTATTTTCCTTGGTTTCAGCTACAGCATTTATAACTGTTTCTTGATGTTCTAGTGGTTTAAAATCTAGTAATCAATATTCAATTTTTCTAATTGTCAGCTCTTTAATCAACTCTTGAACCTTCACTCTCTCATCTAAAGTGAGGTTGTCTAGGTTTATGCTTTTTAATTGCTCTAAGTTCATTTATTGTTTTTAAATTAGTAACAAAACAATTATATCTATACTAAAAATAAAGTCAAACAATGTATGTGTAGGTGGATACACTTAATATTTTGCGTTTTAAGCACATCTTATATGCGTTAAGCTACATTCATATACATTTAACACTAAACCATCCTTAAAACTTAAATAAATAGTGTTTAAGAGCAAAATTAATCGCGTAGGTGAACCCATATATTTTATATTGTTCCAAATAGGAAGAAAATATATATACATTTGTTGTAAGTTTAAAACGAATAGTAAGTTTATAACGAACCGGCGAACAACGTGAGCCATATGTTTTTAACTTTTTCCATATAAGAGGAAAACTATTTTTATATTCTTTATGTTTTTTTGTTTTTTAATAAAGAAACAATTTATTGTTTTTTTTATTGATTTATTTTATATATATATATATATTATTGTGTAGTGTTTTTTCATACACCCCCCCATAGAATGCTTTTGTTAAGCCAATATTTTTCAAAAATACCCCTCAGAAATGGCTTAAGACCGTTGGGAAAATAATAGGGGGTATAGTGTTTTTTCATACACCCCCCTTAGATTGTCTTTGTTATGCTATTAATAGCCTGTTAATGTATGCTTTTTTTAAAAAGATACTAAATTGGTAATGATTGAGAATTTAATGATTTCTTTAATTTTTTAATTTTATTGAGAATTTGACTATCTACATCTACATCCACTCCTAAATTTTCCAGCATACCCGGGGTCAACCCCCACCCCTTGTTATCATGTCCTATCAATCACAACTCGCTGTATAATGCTATCACTTACAATTTAAAGCACTATCACTCTTAACACTATATCGTTTTACTTCTGCGAAAAGCTTAAAACATTCATTTTTCTCTTTATATGGCCAATAGGTTGCTATTGTGTGCAATGTTATGTATTTAGTAAGTTTTGAGAAGTTTTTTAGGGAGAGGAGGAGTATAAAACACTACATTTCCAACATATTTGCTTTAAAAAATATACATAAAATGCAACTGAGTTGCAAAAATTAATACATAAAAACACATCTGCTTTACTTGATTAAAGTGATTATAATCAAATTGTTCTAAAATTTTATACAAAATACCTTACTATCGTATATAAATAAAACATCACTAAATTAATAATGATAAAAACTTATACCTACTTATTAGCTATTTAAAGCCAACCATATAAGTAAATAATAGACAAGCTATAAAAAAAGTTTGCAATGATATAAATTTTTCTTATAATTATAAGCAAGTTAAAATATATTTTATTAAAAAGAGAAAAAACATTATAAATGTTTTCTCGTCTAATAATTATAATAAATAATAAAAAAGTTTTGACTAATATTAATAAATAATTATATTATACATGCATAAAAGAAAAACAAAAGCTTTAAAAGGGAAATTTAAAACCCTTTTACAAAATACATTTACATTAATATTAATAACAAGCTTATCTTGTATATTATATGTAAGTTATATGACAATTTAAAAAAATGTAAAAGAAAAAATATTTTTTTCTTGACTTATAAAAATAAAAGAGTATACTTAGTATACAATATTAATAAATAACTATAAATAAAATGATATATAAAGAAATTAACGAAAATACATTTGCTTATGAATTAAGTAAAAATAAAGACAATGGGTTTACGTACAATGGAGCAATAGCCTTATATGACTATTTAGACCAAACAGGAGAAGATATAGCATTTGACCCAGTTGCTTTAAGGTGCGAATTTTCAGAGATAACAAAAGAAGAATTACTAGAAGAATATAGTTACTTAATAGATGAAGAAGACTACGAAAACGAAGAAGAAAAAGAGAAAGCTATTTTTGAAGAAATAGAAGACGATAATATATTAATAGAGGTGGACGAAAACACTTTTATTATAAGTTACTAAAAAAGTTTTGACTTGCTGAGAATTATTATTATACTTATAATAGTTCTTAGGTGCTAGAACTTTTTACAAGAAAGGCTTCACATATAAGCCTAAGTAAATAAACCTAGAAATCTTGTGTAATAGTGGCTGAAATGTTCGAATTTACGGCAAAACGGCTAAGTGAAAAAAGAAAAAAACTTTTGACAAAATAGAAAATACAAATACAATGGGTTTAGTTGAGAAACTAAACAACATAAACAGAAACTAAAACAAAAGAGTAGATGTAATGGGTGAACTACTATAAAACAAAACTGCTTTAAAGTAGACTAAGTTTAACAACTAAAAGGTTGTTATATGTTAACTGAGCTTATGGTATAAGCCAATTAGGACTAGTTAACATATAATAGCTTATTAGCTATAGGTTTATCGCTCACAAGCGAAAATCTCTTAATAAATAATTAAAACAATTATGAAAACATTAGAAAATTATATTGCTGAATGAATAGCAACAGAAGAACAAATTGAAACAATAGAAGGATTAAACGAATTTGAAATTTTACAAGTTAATATATTATTACACGAAGAAATGGACGAATTACAATATGCTTTAGATAATTACGAAGATGTTCAAGTATATGAAAATATGGAGTATAAAGATTTAGCTGAAAATTTCGTTGAAGAAGGTATATTTTGAGATATACCAGAACAAATACAAAATTATATTGATTATAATGCAATTGCAAGGGATTTAAAGTATGATTATAGTGAATTCGATGTTGAAGGTAAAAGTGGATTATATAGAAGAGATTAGTGTATAATTATGACTAGAATTAACTTAATACCTGTTGAACATTTAACAAATCAACATTTATTGGCTGAGCATAGAGAAATTAAAAGAGTGCCGAACATAATTAAAAGCGGGAAGTTTTCTTTATCATCAGTGCCGAAAAGGTATGTAATGTGAACTTGACATGTAGCTTTCTTTTATAATAAACTAGCTTTTTTACACAAGAGATATATTTCTCTTTATATGGAATGTATAAATCGTGGCTTTAATATAACAAATTACATAAAAAGTTTTGACAATTTACCAAAAGAGTTATATAATGATTATACGCCATCTATTGAAGAAGTTAACATTTCTCGGCAGAGAATAACTGAAAAGATAATAGAAAAACAAACATTTTATAAATTTAATTAAAAACATTATGAGCATTATAAAACAATTAGAACATAAAGTTAAAACAATTGAACTAGATATAATAAAGGAGATTGCATGGGAATATGTAGATGAAGACTGAAAAAGTAAAGAAGAAATAATGGAAGAACATGAGGAAATAATGGCAGAAATTGAAAATATAGACCCGCAAGACGAGGAGAATAAAATATGGGACGCATGATGGTTCCCTATCGTTAACTCTTTCTTTATCATCATTTGAGCAACGGGTAACGATAGAGATGAAAATAAAATATAGGATGAGTGATATGCAAGAGGCTATGAAGTGGCTTTTAAAGACATAATTTATATGCTAAAAAAAGAAAATGAAAGCAAAAAAAATTAAAGACTTTTTAGATGAGCTAGAAAAAGAGGGGTATAATTTAAATAAAATAGAAGTTAATATTAATTTAAATTGAGAAATAGAGCCAGCTAGAATAATTGAAGAGGATTTATTTGATAGTAAAACCAATTCTATTCTAACTGATATAATTATTAAAGCATAATTTTTATGAAAAGCAAAGAACTATTAAATAAAATAGAAGAAATAGAAAAGAGTGGGAGTAAAGCTCCTTATAGCTTAGTAGATGAATATATACAAGCTAAGGATATAGAGAATTGATGTGACGTAATAGTTGGGGAAAGTAGAGTGAAGAATACATTTGCTCCTGATTATTATTACAATTGATATGAAAGTAAAAAGGGTTTTATTACTTTACTAAACTAAAGTGTATGTTTAACATAAAAAAAATAATTGACAAAGGTTTTATGCCTGAAAACGAAAGGGAAAAAATTATATTTAATGCTTATAATAGATTTAAGAGTGGAGAAATAGACTTG
>Ga0272441_10008031_pt1 | contig 16887 bp, 13 predicted proteins | sample SSMProp6N_FD_193582 | JGI IMG/M metagenome (GOLD analysis project Ga0272441, IMG submission 193582) | Marine sediment archaeal communities from Little Sippewissett salt marsh, Falmouth, MA, United States - SSM-Prop-6N | ecosystem: Environmental > Aquatic > Marine > Wetlands > Sediment ...
GCAGGTCCTGGCGCAGGTTGAACTCCTTGGCGCTGCGCCAGGTCGTGGCGTGGCCGCCGAGCCAGACGAGGACGATGTTGCGGATGATCTCGGGCTCGATCAGGATTGTGGATGCCACGTTCGTGATTGCGCCGATCGCGACCACGTAGAGCGGCGTGTCGACGTCGGCCTTGGCGCGCGCGACGAGGTGCGCTGCCGCCTCGCTCTGTTGCGGGGTGTTCGGGTCGGCCAGATATCCGGTGGAGCCGCGAAATGCGAAGCCGTCGGGCGCGCGGTCGAGCCGTTCGAGCAGGCGCAGGATCTCCTCGTAGCTCTTCTCCATGCCGTCGCCGGGTCCGGACGAGCGGTTGTTGTGGAACGGCGCGGCGTAGAGCGCCTCGACCTCGAGCTTCTCCGGCGAGAGCAGCGCCTGCACGACCGCGTACTGGTCGTCGATCTCGTTGTAGGTGTCGGTGTCGAGTACCATGCGCACTTTGCCCGCGGGCGGCGCGAGGCGCGTGACGCGGAGCGATTCGTCCAACTTCGGATAGTCCATGAGCTACTCCTTGTTCAAACACAGAGGTCTCGGCGCGGCGAAGCCGCAAGCTCCCGTAAACTTGATCCGAGACTCAATCCGGAACCTAATCGAATTGGAGAGTTTTAACCACGAAAGGCACGAAACGCACGAAAAAAGAGCCGCTGGTTGTCCATTTTCGCAGGAGTCATCAGGGGGGCAGCTGGGGGGCGGTTATTCGAGCCAGCAGCGGGCGCGGAATCTGAGTGGGGCGCCGGTGGCGGCGGGCAGCGCGTAGATGACGGGGTTACCGGTGGCCTCGATCCGTTGGCAGCCGGGCACGACGGACCAGGCGTCGGGTCCGGCGAGTGTGCACTGGTCGAGTGCGTAGCAGCGCGTTCTGTCGGCGTAGGCCGGTCCGGTTGCCAGGTGTGTGGGCACTTGGACAAGGACGGCGCCGTTCGAGAACACGGTCTCGACGGCCAGCACGCGGTCGGGTATCTGTGGGTCGCCGCCGATGATGTATTCCTCGATGTTCGGGCGGCCGTCGGCGTCGGGGTCGGCCTCGGGCGCGGCACCCGTGCTTTGCAGCTCGGATTCTTCCCAGAGGTCGTTGAGTCCGTCCTGGTCGGCGTCGGTCCCGTCGGGCAGCGGATCGCTTGAGAGTGTCAGGGCCAGGTCGAACGTCAAATCGCTGCTGTTCGGGCCGACGTTCAAGACCATGACGGCGACAACGTTGTTTGTGTGCAGGCCCGGCAGCGCGCTGCCCGTGTAGGTTTGTGTCCAGGGCGTGCCGTCCGCCAGGGCCTCCGGCGCCGTCGCATCGTATGCGGGCTGCGTGCCGACCGCGCCGGGCGCGTTTATCCTGGCTACCTCGCACCCGTTGATCCAGACGATGAACCCGTCGTCGTAGAGCGTGGAAAGCTGCAGCGTGCTGTGCGCGGCAGGCAGTTCGAGCGTGAAGATATGGCGCAAGAACAGCGTGGTGTAGCCCTGCTGCATATCGCCGAGGGTCGTGCCGTACGGGCCGTCGCCGTAGCCGAACGCGGCGGGTCCGGTCTCCCATGCGCCGTCGTCGAACGCGCGCGTGCGCCATGCCGTCGCCGGGCTGGACGGCGGGCCGGTTCCGCGCCGGTAGCGCCAGGTTGCGCCGTAGGCGAGCGCCGCGTCCGGCTCCGCGTGGGTCGTGGCATCGGAAACGGCGGAATACGGCGAGTTGCCGGCGGGGTTCCACGCCTTGACCTTGTAGTAGAACCGGGTGGCGGCCGGGAGCCCGGTGTCGGTGTGGCTGGTCGTGTCGGGGCCGAGTTCGACGATCCGTATCCAGTCGGGCTGGCCGCTCCGGCGCCGGTCGATCTTGAAGCTGTGTTCGTCGTCCGCGTTGTCCGTCCAGGTCGTGCGAACACTGCTCGAGCCTTGTTGCTCGGCCGCCAGGTTGGTCGGCGGTTGCGGTGCGCCGGATGCAGCGTGCTTGCCCTGCAACGGGAACACATCCAGGATCGTGCCGTGCTCGTCGTATGTGGTGCCGGTGCCCGTTGCCGTGGCGGGATCCAGATCCAGGACGGTGAAGTTGTGACGGTCCGTGATCGCGACGTCCGGTTGCGGTTCGAGCGCGTTCAGATCGTCGAGCCGCGTCGCGCCGGAGACATTCGAGATCACCGGCAGCCGATGCGTCCAGCGCGGATCGTAGCGCGTGTCGACCATGCGCCGGGTGTACAGGTGGTCGTGGCCGCACAGGTTCAACGTGACTTTGTGGTCGTTCAGAATCTGCCAAAACGCATCGCGCGAGCTCGAAGAGTAGTCAAGCCCCTCGTACTCGTGGCCCACGCCGTTCGAATACGGCGGGTAGTGCTGCATCACGATGTCGAACGCGGTCGGCGCGTTCGTGCCCGATACGGAACGCAGCCATTCGCGTTGGTCCGGCCCGATCCTGCGGATGGACGGGCTCAGGGAATTCAACGTGATGATCCGGACATCCTTGATGTCTACGTAGTACACCGAGCCATGCATCTCGGACGGGCCGTTGTCCGGGAACCAGTAGAACGTCTCGGCCCAGAACGTGCCCTTGTACGAATCGTACGGATCGGCGACGCGGAAGAAGTCGTGGTTGCCGACGCAGTTGTAGTAGGGGATCCCGTTGTCAAGCAGCGGCTGCATCACCTGCAGGTACACAGCCCAATTGCTCTCCGTCCAGCTCAGTACCGCGTCGCCCGCCATCATCACTGCGTCCGGCAGCGGCTCCAACGCGAGCACACACGCAACGATGTTGGACAGAACCGGGACGTTTACCGGCTCCGCGCTGCTTCCGCCACGCGAATCGGCCATCGTCACGATGCGCGTCATGGCCGATGCCGGAAGGAGCCAGCAATGCGTTAGGCATACGACAAGTGCGATTCGTTTCATTTCATTGAACCGTTGCTTGACCCCACCCAAACGTTTCAAAACCTACCTGTATACTATCTTGTCTGTTTATGTTTGTAAAGCCCAAACTGGGCGCCCGGCGTCTGATAGGAATCAGAGGTGTCAGCGGTCCGGGCCGTGCGGGTTGGCGGGATCGGCGAGTGTCCGGGTGTTGGCACGCATGGTGCGAGGCGGGAGACCATAGGCTTTTTTGAAGAGCGCGCTGAAGTAGGCGGGTTTGCGGAGTCCGACGCGATGTGCGATTTCGGCGATGGGTAGCTTTGTTTCGAGCACGAGCGTTTTCGAGCGAGCGAGGCGCAGCTGCGTGAGTGCCTGGTGAGGGGTTTTACCGGTAGCCGCGGCGAAGACGCGAGCAAGATGGAAGCGGCTCAGTCCGGCGTGCCGGCTCAGCGCGTCGAGCCGAACCTGCTTGTGCAGGTTGGCCTGGAGGTAGTCCCAGACCCGCTCGACAGCGTCTTCTTTGCCCTTTCGTTTGCCCAGAGTCAGAAGCCGGCCATCGGCCTTCAGGCGCGAGAGGCGCACGAGCAGCTCGCGCAGCCCGTTGGCGGCCAGGATCAGGCTCTCCGTGTCGCCCAGGACCGCCTGGCTGACGATACTGCGCATCAGTCGCACAAACGGCTTGCGTGCCTCATCGTCGATTCGGAACGCGTTCTCGAAGCCGATGTGGCGCGGTCCTTGGCCCGGGCGCAGCACAAGCGGGGCGAGCGCGAACTTGATGCCCAGCGAGTTGATCGTCGCGCTCGGAATCGGATCGATTGCATGCGTCTGGCCCGGGCACGACAGGAAAAACCTGCCGTCCTCGATTTCGTACACGGTCCCGTCGATCTCGTAGCGACCGGTACCGCCCGTGAAGTAGTCGAACTGGTACATCTCGTCATGGTGATGCGGTTTGACCGCCATGCCGTCCCAGCCTCGGCTCTCGCCGTGACGGAGCTCCGGGGGATGTGCCATCAGGAGCTTGAGGAATTGCTCTCGGCTCGGATACGCGAGTTCAGCCATGTTCTCAAATATGTCTCTATTATGCTCAAGACCGGTACCGATGCTTAAAACATACCCCTGTAATGCTGAGAAGTCAAGGTTGATGTTCAATATAGGCATAATAGGGGTTGATCGAATTCAGGGGTGCGGTATAGGATGTAACGCGACGGAGCAGTGGGGCAGGTTTCCGGGCCTGCCTCCTTCGGACGCAGGCGTGAGATGGCGGCCATTGTGGGACAGACAACCATGTTTGCGACGAGGTTTACGACGAGGTTTGTCTTTGGAGGGGGATCGTCATGAGTGCGGGAGAGCGGCTACCGAGTGTGGAATGGGGAGTGCATCGGATCTCGCGGTTGTTGCTTGGTCACAACCCGCTGAAGAGCGGTTCGCATTTTTCGGAAGCGTTGAGTGCGGAGATGAAGGCGTGGTATGCGCCGGAGGGGGGGGCAGGATCTGGCGGTGTTGCGCCGGTGCGAGGCGCTGGGCATCAACACGGCGCAGTTCGGCGGGCCTGCGATGCACGATGTATTGCGTCGCCACAAGGCGGCGGGTGGCGGCATGCAGTGGATTGCGACGCTGTATCATCGAGAGGGCACGGATCCGGAGGAAGAGCTCGAGGCGATTCTGGCGGTGGACCCGAAGCCGATCGGGATCTACTACTACGGCGGCTGCCTGGACCGGTTGTTTCTGCAGGGCCGGCTCGCCGAAGCGTCGGACATGTTGAAGCGTCTTCGCGACACGGGGTTGTTGGTTGGTGTGGGCAGTCATTTGCCGGAGACGATGGAGCAGATCGAGAGCGAAGGTTGGGACGTGGACTTTTACGAGACCTGCGTGTACACGGTGTACGCGGATCGCAAGACGGGCAAGACGGACCGGAACAACGAGCGGTTCGACGACGCGGACCGTGACAGGATGCTCGGGTTTGTCGGTTGCGCGTCGAAGCCGTGCATCGTGTTCAAGGTTCTGGGCGCGAAGCGCAAGTGCGGCTCGGAGGCGGAAGTCGAGGCGGCGTTCAGGTACGCGATCGAGCGGATCAAGGACAACGACGTGCTGTTGGTCGGCATGTGGCAGAAGTACAAGGACCAGGTTGGCCAGAACGTGGGGATCGTGAGCCGGCTGCTGGCGGCTGCGGCCGAGGCCGCAGCCGAAGTCGGAAGTCGGAAGTCGGAAGTCGGAAGTTGAGCCCCTCTTTGAAGCACAGAGGTCGCAGGTGTCCGCCCGCGTATATCCGCGGCTTCTGCCTCTCTCATCGTGTCTTCGGCGAGATTTCCTCCGGGCTTGCGATTTCCGATTTCCGACTTCCGGCTTCAGTTGCGGTGGGCATCTTTGCGGATTCGTTGCGGTATTTCCGTGGGCTCTTGCCCAGCATGCGCCGGCAGAACCGGGAGAAGGCGAACGGGTCGGGGAATTCCATGTGGTATGCGATCTCGCTGATCGTGAGGTCGGCGTAGTGGAGTAGATGCGCGGCGACCTCGGCGCGTTGGCGGTCGAGCCAGGCCTTGAGCGTGACGCCTTCGTGTTTGTGGAACTGCACCGAGAGATGGCCGACCGAATAGCCGAGTATCTTGCTCAGGGCACGGATGGTGATGGGCTTTCCGTGCAGAGCAGCGACGCGGCGTTTGACGGCTGCAACCAGCGGATGGCCCGCGCCCGTTTCGGCCGCGGGCCCGGTCGCCGAAACGTACACATGCAGGAACCCGCAGAGCAGATGTTCCAGTATCGCCCTGTCCAATGCGGAAGGAATTGCCCCTTCCTGCAGCACCCCACACACGGCGTTCTGCAGCGTCTCGGTGTATGTTGAGCACGGCAACACGCGCGGCGTGAAGCGGCCGGGCAGCCCGTGCACCACGAACTTGAACGTGGCCGTGTAGCTGCCGTGCGCAGGATGCGCGAGGCGGTGCCGGACACCGGGCGGAAGCACGATCGTCTCGCGCGACCGGAGAGTGAACGTTTCGTCATCTGTCCCGATCTGCATGCCGCCTTTGCCCTTGAGCAGCATCTCGATTTGCCAGAACGGATGGGAGTGGTCTGGAACCCGTCTGTTCGGGGTGCGTGGTAGCATGAACGCATTGAGGATGACGCAACGCAGCGCCGCCCGTTCGGCCGTCGGCTCTTGGATTAGTGAATGGTTTGACATGTTTCTTGTACGATAGGCCATGTGCAGACGGTAGGCAATCCCGTTATGATTGTGTCAGACAGGAATCGGGCTCCCGCGGTCCTAGACGTCGTAATGGTCCCAATCGTCCTACGGAGCGCGTGGTTGGACGACGTGGGATGCGACCCGCCGCAAGGCCCCGGCTCGGAACGAGGCCGGGGCCAAGCATGCAGGTGGGCAAGTGTTGATATGGGAGGCAGGATAGGATGAGCACAGTGACGGCGCAGAAGGTGGCGTTTCGGCGGTATACAGAGTGGGATCCCGCGGTACCGGTCTGGTGCATCACACCGGGGTTGGACCGCTGCATCCATCGATTTTTCGACACATCACCGGTCAGTCCGTCGGGCCGTTACGTTGGTTTGACGCGTTTACCGTTCGAGGATCGACTACCGGGCCCGGGCGACACGGCGCAGATCGTGGTGGTCGATCTGTCGGAAGGCACGGAACAGGTTGTCGCGGAGAGCCGGGGCTGGGACACGCAGTTGGGTGCACAGGTACAATGGGGCGCGGACGACACGTGTCTTGTGTACAACGACATGGATCCGTCGGACTGGCGTCCGTACGGGGTGATTCTTGATCCGTTCACGAAAGACTCGCGACGTTTTGAGCACGGCGTGTACATGGTATCGCCGGACGGTCGCAATGCGGCGGCGCCGTGTCTGTTGCGTACGGCGCGCACGCAGGCGGGCTACGGGGTATTGGTTCCGGACACGGCGCTGCCCCGCAACGCGGGCGCGCCGGCCGACGACGGGGTATGGGTAACGGATCTTGCGAGCGGGCGTTCGCGTCTCGTGGTGTCGTTACGCGAGATTGTGGAGACCGCGCTGGATCCGGATGAGTATACGGGCGGCACTTTCTATGGTTTCCACGTGAAATGGAATCCGCAGGGCACGCGTTTGATGTTGGTTTTGCGGTGTCTGTTCCCGGCGGGCTCGCCTATCGGGCGGAAGAACAACGTGATCACGATGAACGCGGACGGTTCGGGGATTCGGGTCGCGATTCCGGCCTCGGAATGGGGCAAGGGCGGGCATCATCCGAACTGGTGTCCGGACGGCGAGCGTGTGTTGATGAACATCAAGTATCATGGTGACGAGGGCGGCATGCGTTTCGTTACGGCCCGCTACGACGGCAGCGAGTACGGGATGTTGACGGACGCGGTGCGCGGGTCGGGCCATCCGACGCTGCATCCGGGCGGCCGTCACATTCTTACCGACGCGTATGTGGGCGAGCCGGTTTCGTTCGGCGACGGGACGACCCCGATCCGTTGGGTGGATCTGCGCGAGGGCACGGAGCGGGCGCTTGTGCGCATCAACAGCGTGCCGGACTACAAGGGCGTGAAGAACGAGCTGCGCGTCGATCCGCATCCGGCCTGGGACCGGCGCTACGAGCGGATCGTGTTCAATGCCTATCTTGGCGGCACACGCCGCGTGTTGCTGGCGGACCTGTCGGAGCTGATCGGCAACCGGTAGGACGATTCGGACGAGTGGGACCTTTGGGACGGGTTGGACGGCGCGGCCGGCCCTCTGTGTCGCCGGTCCCGACGCGTGCCCGGGCTTGCGTCTGTTGCCGCTTCGTGCTACACAGTCCCTCTTTGACCGGCTGTGCGAGGGGCTGGATCGATGATTGCATTTCTCGAGGGCACGATCGAGTCGAAGACGCCGACTTCGGTGCTGTTGAATGTCGGCGGGGTCGGCTACGAGGTGTTCATCCCCCTCAGCAGCTACGACCGGTTGCCGGCCAAGGGCGCATCCTGCCGCGTGCTGACTTATGACTATGTGCGTGAGGACCAGCATGCGCTGTACGGGTTCATGACGGAGCAGGAACGCGCGATGTTCGTGGTTCTGCTGGGCATCACGGGGATCGGCCCGAAGCTGGCCTTGAGCGCGCTGAGCGGGATGTCGGTGCGCGAGCTGAAGATGGCGGTGGTCGACTCCGACGTGAAGCGGCTGAGCGCGATTTCGGGGGTCGGCAAGAAGATGGCCGAGCGCATGGTCGTGGAGCTGCGCGACAAGATCGGGCCGGGCGAGGCGCTCGAGGCGCTGGCCGGCGCCGAGCCCGGGACGCCGGAAGACATGCGTTCGCGCGACGCGGTGCTGGCCTTGATTTCGCTGGGCTACAAGCAGGGCCAAGCGCAGAAGATGGTGAGTGCAGTGGTCAAGAACGGCCCCCCGGAGATGGCGGTGGAGGAGATGATTCGGAAGGCGCTGGCGGGCTGAGGGGGAGTGGGGAGAATGATGAATGATGAATGATGAATGATGAATTGGGGAGAACTCGGAATTCTGGGCTGGCTGAGGCCGGACCGGAAAACGCTTTTAGCTGGAAGCCCGACACCCTACGGGGTCGGGATCTTCGCTTTGCTCGACCTGGAAACTGGAAACTTGAAACTGGAAACTGAGACATGAAGGCGAAGGACATCAAAGTTGGTGTGATTGGGTACGGCGGCTCATACAACATGGGCCGGGGCCATTTGCGCGAGATGCGGCGTGCGGGCATGACGCCGACTTGCGTGGTCGAGCTCGATGCGGCGCGCCGCAAGGTGGCCGAGGAGGAATGGCCGGGGATCGAGACGTACGCGTCGGTTGGGGCGATGTTGAAGCGTTCGTCGGTGAACCTGCTCGCGATCATCACGCCGCACAACTCGCATGCGCGGCTTGCCTTGCAGTGCTTGAAGGCGGGCCGGCACGTGGTTTGCGAGAAGCCGATGGCGATCACGACGTCGGAATGCGACGCGATGATTGCGGCGGCGCGTCGGAAACGGGTGATGGTCTCGACCTACCACAACCGGCACTGGGACGGCTGTGTGATGAACGCGCTGAAGATCATCAAGCGCGGCGCGATCGGGGACGTGTTCCGGGTCGAGGCGCATTCGGGCGGCTGGCGCAGGCCGCGCGACTGGTGGCGTAGCAGCCGCCGGATTTCGGGTGGGATTCTGTACGACTGGGGCGTGCATTTCCTGGAATACACGCTGCAGATCATGGACGCGCCGATCGCGGAGGTGACGGGCTTTGCGAAGACCGGGTTCTGGTCGGACAAGACTCCGTGGAAGCGGGACACGAACGAGGACGAGGCGTTTCTGGTGGTGCGCTATGCGGACGGGCGCTGGTCGTCGCTGACGATCACGAGCATCGACTCGCATCCGAAAGAGGGTTCGCTGGAGGTCACGGGTACGAAAGGCACGCTGCTGTTCACGAACAAGGGCTACAAGCTGATCTCGCAGAAGCGTGGCGGGCCGGTCGTGACCGAGGGCGAGAACCCGCCGCACCAATGGCCGCGTTTCTACAAGAACATCGCGGACCATTTGGCCAAGGGCACGCCGCTGGTGATCAGCGCGGAATGGGCGCGGCGCCCGATCCACATTCTGGACCTGGGCATCGAGAGCGCGAAGAAGGGGCGGGCGCTGAAGGCGAAGTACAGATAGGGGAGTACCGCGGCTGGGAATGGCTGCGGTGTGGATCGTCGGCGCTTACGACAATGCTTACGACAACGTCTTGACGGGGGACGCGGTGATGGACCAGATACGGATTGGTGTGATCGGGTGTACGGGCCGGGGCAAGATGGCGAAGGCCTGGCACAGGCCGGAGGGTCGTTCCGTGGTGGTGGGTGCGGCGGACGTTTCGGACGCGGCCCTGGCGTGGTTCAAGGAGAACGTGAACGCCGATGGTTTTGTGACGAAAGACCACCGCGCGTTGCTGGAGCGTGCGGACATCGACGCGATCGTGGTGACGAGCCCGGACCACACGCATGAGCAGTACGTCTGTGACGCGTTCGATGCGGGCAAGCACGTGTTTACCGAGAAGCCGATGGCGATTACGACCGAGGGCTGCGACTGCATGTTGCGGGCGTGGGTCAGTTCCGGCAAGAAGTTCATGGTCGGCTTCAACATGCGCTACATGAACATCTTCCGCGTGCTCAAGGACGCGGTGGATTCCGGCATGATCGGCGAGGTCAAGGTCGTGTGGGTCCGCCATTTCGTGGGCAAGGGCGGGGACTGGTACTATCACGACTGGCACGCGAACAGAGAGAACTCGACCGGGCTGTTGCTTCAGAAAGCCTCGCACGACATCGACATGATCCATTGGATCTGCGGGCAATACGGCACGAAGGTCTCGGGGATGGGCGGGCTCGACTATTACGGCGGCGACAAGCCGAACGACTTGCGCTGTCCCGACTGCGCGGAGAAGGACGCGTGTGTCGAGTACCAGTACGACGACCGGCCGGGCAGCAACAAGCGTGACCTGTGCGTGTTCCGCAAGGAAGTCGACGTCGAAGACAACAGCACGCTGATGATGGAGCTGGACGGCGGGATCAAGGCGACCTATATGCAGTGCCATTTCGCCGCGACCTATTGCCGCAACTACCTGTTCATCGGGACCGAGGGCCAGCTCGAGTGTTATTCGGACGGCAAGCGCGTAAACATCCGGATGCGCGACCGGTCGAAGCGTTGGAAGAACCTGGCCCGCTACGACATACCTGTCAAGGCGGCCGAGGGCGGGCATGGCGGTGCGGACCCGCTCGTAAACAGGGATTTCGTGGACATGCTCGTTACGGACAAACGCCCGGTCTCGACGCCGTTGGCCGGCCGCATGAGTGTCGCGGTCGGCGTGTGTGCGACCGAGTCGATTCGGAACGCGTGGCAGGTTGTGCAGGTCCCGCCGGTGCCGGAGGATATTCGGGAGCAGGTGTTCTAGAGGGACTGAAATCTGAAATTTGAAATTCGAAATTCGATTTGCCTGGGACACAGTCTCTTCCCTGAAACCTATAGACCGGAGACACGCACATGGACGCGATCCAGACAGAGAAGGCGCCGGCAGCGGTGGGCCCGTATTCGCAGGCGGTGACGAGCGGGGGCATGGTGTATTGTGCGGGTCAGATCCCGTTGGACCCTGCGACGGGCGAGCTGGTAAGTGGTGAGATTGCCGACGAGGTGGGGCAGGTCCTGCGCAATCTGCAGGCGGTGTTGGAGGCGGCGGGTACGGGTTTGGACAAGGTGGTACGGACCACGATTTACGTGACGGACCTGTCGTTGTTTGGGGCCGTGAACGAGGCGTACGGCTCGTATTTCGAGGCGCCGTATCCTGCGCGCGTGACGGTGGGCGTTGCGGCGTTGCCGAAAGGCGCGCGTGTGGAAATTGATGCCGTGGCGGAGTTGTAGAATACCTTCGGAGTGCGGCAGTTCGACTGCCGCCTTCAGTCGACGTGCGTTGCCTCAAGTCCTGCCGAGTCCCCGAGGAACGCTGAGGGCATCGACAAGGTTTGCGACGAGGTTCGATTCGTGGGAGCGGACGCATTGAGAGACCGGTTGCTTGACACGTTGAAGAAGAGCACGGCCGACTACGCGGAGGTACGGTTCGAGACGGGCGAATCGACCTCGATCCGGTACCGTGGCGAGGAGGCGGACGAGCTTTCTGCTTCGCGTTTGCGCCGGGGCTTGGTGCGCGCGTGCACGCGTGGTGGTTGGGGCGAGGTACAGTTTGACGATCTGGCGAGCCTTCCGGAAAGCGTAGCGGAAGCGTGCGAGAGCGCGGCGGCGGTGGGCCGCGAGAAGACGGAGCTGGCGGATCGCGAGCCGCAACCGGACACGGTTGTGGAGGCGCGGTTGGATCGCGATTTTCGGGGTGTACCGCTTGACGAGAAGCTTGCGTTGGTCTCGTCGTACAACGACATTGTGTTGGGCTTGGACCCGCGGATCGAGAGCTCGATCGTGATGTATCGCGACTTGTTCCGGACCGTTCATTTTGCCTCGTCCCGCGGCGGCTACTACTGCGAGGAGCGCCCGTATCTCGCGTTGGTTGTCTGGGCGACCGCGCGGGACGGGAACCTGGTCCAGAACGCGCACGACAGTGTGGCCTCGGCACTCACGTTTGACGCGGCGGTCGGTTTCGGGCAGCGCGCCGAGGAGACCGCACGCCGCGCGGTGGCGCTGTTGGACGCGCCGCAATGCGAGGCGGGCACGTACACGGTGCTTCTGGACCCGGGGCTTGGCGGCGTATTTGCGCACGAGGCGTTTGGTCACCTGAGCGAGGCCGATTTCCTCTACGAAGACCCGAAGATGCGGGATCTGATGCAGCTTGGCCGTGAGATGGGCGCCGGCTCGCTGAACATCATCGATGACGGCACCTTGCAGGGCAGGCTCGGCACGCACGCGTTCGACGACGAAGGTACGCCGCCGCGCAAGACCTATCTGGTGAAAGACGGGGTCTTGGCCGGGCACCTGCATTCGCTGGAGACGGCGGCGAAGATGGGTGCGGTGCCGACGGGCAACGCGCGCGCCGTGAGGGGCGGTCTGCCGCCGATCGTGCGGATGCGCAACACCTACATCGACAAGGGCGATGCATCGTTTGAGGATCTGTTGGCCGGCGTGGACCGCGGGATCTACGCCTGCGACATGATGGGCGGGCAGACGTTGAAGGAGATGTTTACGTTTTCGGCGGCCTATGCGCGCCGGATCGAGAACGGTCGGCTCGGCGAGTTGATCCGCGACGTTGTGCTGACGGGTAACGTGTTCGAGACTTTGCACAACATCGACGGGTTCGGTAACGATCTGGCGATTCACGAGATGGGCGGCGGTTGTGGGAAGGGCGGGCAGGCGCCGTTACCGGTCACGCACGGCGCGCCGCATCTGCGGATCCGGGACGTGGTTGTGAGTGGGCGATGAGAGAACGATGAACGCTGAATGCTGAATGATGAACTGGGGAACGGACAACGCGGAACTGACGGAGGTCCTGGAGCGCGGGTTGGCGGCGGCGCGTCGCGCGGGCGCGTCGGCAGCGAAGATCTTGTGTTCGCGCGACCGCGCGACATCGTGCGCATTCGAGGCGGGCCGCTTGAAGCGGACGGGCTCGGAAACGACAGCGTTGTACGAAATCACGGTCGTGAAAGACGGGCGGCGTGGTGTGACGCAGTGCAACACGACGTCGGACATCGACGAGATGGTTGCGCGTGCCGTTACGCTCGCGAAGGTGGGGAGCATCGCGCATTTCGAGCAGTATCCGGCGCCCGGCACCTGTGTGGCGCTGAACCGCCATGCGCGGAGCACGGCATCACTGTCGCGCGCGGATCTGACGGCGGCGGGCCAAGCGATGACGGATGTCCTGGCCGCGCATGACGCGGCGCTTCACATTGAGGCGGAAGCGGACCGTTCGGAGACGGCGACGCTGCTTCTGACGAGCGGGGGCGTGCGTTATTCCGGTGCGCGCACGCAGTGGGGGCTGGGCGCGGGCGCGCAGCGTACGGAAGGCACGGACATGCTGTTTGGCTGGTATGGCCGTGCGTGGGGCGAGGTGAACGCGCACTACGACCCCGGTGTGATTGGCGGGCGGGTGTGTGAGGATTTGCGGCTGGGCAGCAAGACGGTTCCGGCGCCGGAGGGTAAGACGATGTTGTTCGTGCCGCCGGAGCTGATGGCGCGCGTGCTGGAGCCGCTCGTCATGGGCGTGAGCGGCAAGAATGTGGCCAAGGGCGACTCGCCGCTGCGCGGTCGGCTCGGCGAGCAGGTGCTGAGTCCGAGCCTTACGCTGCGCGACGATCCGCATGTGGACTACTGTCCGGATGCGGCGGCGATCGACAATGACGGGGTGCCGACGGGCCCGTGCGATATCGTAAGGGACGGGGTACTCACGAACTTTCTGTACGATCTGGACACGGCGGGGATGGCCGGGGTCGAACCGACGGGTCACAACGGGTGTCGGCCGTACAGCCCCGAGTTGCGGCCCGGCAGCAGGACACACGAGGCGTTGTTGGCCGGGATCGAAGACGGGATATATCTTCGGTTCGGGATCGGGTTCGGGCAGAGCAACATGATGAACGGGGATGTGGCGTGCAATGTGGGGTTGGGTTTCCGGATCCGGCACGGCGAGCTGGTCGGGCGCGTGAAAGACACGATGATCGCGTGCAACGTGTACGACGTGCTGAAGTCCGGCATCGAGCTGAGCTCCGACCTCGACCCGTTGCTGCGCATGCCCTACGCCGTGCTCGAAGGGGTTACCGCGAGCACGGCCGGCTGAGCGGGCGGGCGGACGTCGCCCTGGGTGCGCCACGCATTTCTTGAGAAAAGGAGGGCGGCCATTTGGCGCCATCTGCGGCCTTCTCGCAGCTCCCGCGCACGAGCGTGCAGCGGCAGCCGCGGCGCGCCCACATCTGGCACCAACTGAGCACCCTCTTTTCTCAGCCTTTCAGGCGGAACATGCGTGGCGCGATCCCGCAAAGTCCGCCGCGCGCGGCGGACTTTGATCTGGAGCTGCATTCAGGTGAACACTGAGATAGACACGATAGCGGCGTTGGCGACGGCGGCGGGCGAGGCGGGGATCGCGATTGTGCGGGTTTCCGGGCCGGGCAGCCTGGGCATTGCGGACGGGCTGGTTCGCTGTAGCGGGGCGCGTCCGTCTGCGCGCCCGTCGCACGTTGTGTTGCACGGCTGGGTTGGCGCGGTGGAAGCGGGCGGCACGGTGGACGAGGTGGTCGTGGTGCAGATGCGCGGGCCGCGCAGTTACACGCGCGAGGACGTGGTCGAGATCCAGTGTCACGGCGGAGCGGTGGCGGCGCGCCGGATCCTGCGCGCGGTGTTGGACGCCGGCGCGCGGCCGGCGGAGCCGGGCGAGTTCACGAAGCGCGCGTTCTTGAACGGGCGGATCGACCTGCTCCAGGCGGAAGCGGTGCTGGACCTGATCCGCGCGCGTTCGGATCGTGCGGCGCAGGCGGCGGTCGAACAACTTTCGGGCCGGCTCAGCGATGCGTTCAACACCGTCTACGACGCGCTGCTTGCGGTCGCGGCGGATTTGGAGGCGACCTTGGATTTCTCGGATGGGGAATTGCCGGAGACCGTATTGCCCGACATCCGGGTTCGGCTCGGGGCCGCGCGCGGGCGGTTGGGCGAGCTGCTGGCGACGTGGGACGAGGGGCATCTGCTTCGGGATGGCGCGCTGGTCGTGATTTCGGGGCGACCGAACGTCGGGAAGTCGACGCTGTTTAACGGGCTGCTCGGGACCGACCGCGCGATCGTGACGCACGTTCCGGGCACGACCCGCGACACGATCGAGGAGCGCGTCGTGCTCGAGGGGATCCCGCTGCGGTTGGTGGACACGGCCGGCCTGCGCGAGACCGATTGCGATATCGAGCGCGAAGGGATCAGCCGCGCGTTGAAATACGTGGAGAATGCGGACGTGCATATCCGGCTCGTCGATGCGGCGGCGCCGGTGGACGCGGCGGAGCGTGAACAGATTGCCGGGTTGGCTGACGGGAAGACGGTTGTCGTGTTGAACAAGACGGATCTGGGTTGCGTCGCGCAGCCGTCGGACTTTTCGGGCAAGACGGTGCTGCGCGCCGCGTTGATCCGGGACGAGGGTCTGTCGGAGATCCGGGCGGCGCTCAGGTCGAAGCTGCACATCGTGACGGGTGCACCGGCGCATGCCGTGATCTCCGAGCGGCACCGCCAGACGGTGCTCGCGGCGCAGCCGGAGCTGGCGCGGGCGGAATCGCTATTGCGTTCGGAGCGCGAGGACGTGGAGGTTCTTGCGGTCGAGCATCTGCGCGCGGCGCTCGAGACGCTCGGGCAAGTCACGGGCAGGACCTATCATGACGAGCTGTTGGACAGCGTGTTCTCACGGTTCTGTGTGGGGAAATGAGAAGAGAAGTCGGAAGTCGGAAGGCAGAAGTCGGAAGTGGAGATCGGCGGCGTGATGCGTTTTCTCAAGAAGAACTGGTATGTGATCGGGCTTTTGCTCGTGCTTGTTCTGGCTTTCCTGGCGCCCGGGTTTGGGGTGCGGTTGAATGAGGGCAAGCGGGCGAACACGGCCGCGATCGTGATCATTTTTCTGATCTCGGGCTTTTCGTTGCCGACCGAGGCGGTGCTGCGCGGTGTGCGCGAGGTGCGGTTGCATCTGTATGTGAATCTGTTCGTCTTCGTCGTGACGCCGCTATACTTCCTGCTGACGGCCTGGCCGTTTCGGGATGTGCTGGGCGGGTACCTGCTTGTCGGGATCTATGGCTTGGCCTGTCTGCCGACGACAATCTCGAGCTGCATCGCATTCACGCAGATGGCGGGCGGCAACGTCGTGGGCACGGTGTTCAATGCCGCGCTTTCGAATTTGGTCGGGGTGTTCATCTCGCCGCTGTTGTTGACGCTGCTGTTGCGTGGCGGCGCGTACGGGATGCCGTTCGCGGAAGTGACCAGAATCTTCATGAAGTTGTTGGTCAAGGTTTTGCTTCCGTTTGCCGTCGGGCAGGTCGCGCATGCATTTGCCGGCGGGCTCGCGGTGCGGCACAAGAAGAAGCTGAATGTCGCGAGTTCGCTGATGGTGCTGCTGATCGTCTATTTCGCGTTCTGCGGGGCGGCCTCGAACCCGAACTTGCGCGGGCAGGTCGCAGGCGTGGTGGTGCCGCTGGTGTACCTGGCGCTCTCGAACGTGATCCTGGTCCTGCTCGCCTATGCGGGCGCGCGTGCGATCAAGCTCAGGCGCACGAGCGTGATTTCGGTCATTTTCTTGGCCCCGCAGAAGACGCTGGGTGTGGGCGCGCCGCTGCTGGCAACCTATTTTGCGGACAGGCCGGAGCTGTTGGGGATTGCATTGCTGCCGCTGCTGTTCTATCACCCTTGGCAGTTGTTTGTGGCGGGGGTGGTCAGTCATTCGCGGTTGGTGAAGGGGCGGGCATCCGATTCGAGTTGGGGCGCTTAGTCGGTCCCATCCTTAGTCGTTTTCGCTTAGTCGACTCAGACGGGGTCAATCGACCATGATCGATTCCGTTGAAAAACCCCCACGCGGAGCGCGAGTGAAGAGCCGTTGAGCGCTTGCAGGAGCAGGTTGGGTTTTGTTTTGCGGCGGCAGTTTGGCGGTTGCGTTGAGGC
>Ga0272441_10008035_pt1 | contig 16877 bp, 13 predicted proteins | sample SSMProp6N_FD_193582 | JGI IMG/M metagenome (GOLD analysis project Ga0272441, IMG submission 193582) | Marine sediment archaeal communities from Little Sippewissett salt marsh, Falmouth, MA, United States - SSM-Prop-6N | ecosystem: Environmental > Aquatic > Marine > Wetlands > Sediment ...
ATGCACAGTCAGTACATCCAAAACCACAATTTAGTCCAAGCCAAATCATTGCCTGCATTTTGATATCAGCCAAAGATAACAACCGATTTATCTGTTTAGAATTGAAAATAAATCTATCCTGATGAATGACCTATACTCTTGAAATTGCATCGATGTTCGGAATATTCTTGAGAATATCATTCTTTCTTGCCCAATGAAACATTGCCTTCATAATACTAAGATGTAAATTTAATCTACAAACAGAACCGTAATGTTTTTGAAGACTTCTTTTATAGTTCTGTAGGCTCAATGTGGATATGCTTTTGATTCGGCAATTCTCACCCAAAAAATCCATTAATTTCTTCAGACTTCTTATTTGATCATTATGGTGACGCGCAGTAAGATTGTTTGCCTGTAACTTTGTGTTTTGATACTTTAAATACATATCACAAATCTCTTTCAGTGTCATATTCTCGTTAACTGATTTTTGCATGGTGCTATTATATCCATGTAAAAATATTGCTTGATCAAAATAACTTTCGAGGGCCTGTTTTCTGTCAGAGCCAAAATAGTAAATATGTCCCCTGATCTTTTTACAGTACTGTCCTGTGGGGTGAAGTGTAAGTGGAAATTTGTCTGAACGTGTTTTTCTATTTGATCTTTTCATGATTTTCTCCTCCTGAAAATGGCCTATTTTAAAACGATATTTGCGTTTTAGTTGTAGAAGTGGTTGTAGATTTCTCATAAAAAAATTCAGCACGAAATTCATAACAATTTTTATGGCATCATCTTATGAGTATTATAAGAAATGAGAGGAGAAAGGTCATTTGAACCTGTGACTATTTCACGTTGTAAAAACCAGTAGATCATAACAAATTGTAGTGCATCAATTTATGGTTAATATAAGAAATGATAAGAAATAGGCCATTTGAAATGTTTGCATATTTTTCGACTTTTTAAATGGTTGATAGTAAAGCGCTTATGGAATAGACATCTTTAAAAACCGGGAGATAACAGCCTTTCTGGTTGTAGGTTGGTTGTATTAATTTGCGAACAAAAAAAGCCCTGTTTTAGGCAATTCGATGTGAGATATTGATGCCCCTTTTATGGCAGAATATTGTGGCACTCCTCAATCGAAAGAGAGTAGCAACAGAGAATACAAAGCATGCCTAAGTGAGAGAGCTATATTACGTCTATTCGACCTTGAAATCATAGAAACTTCTGGTGTTTCGAATGTCACGGAAAGGGCGACATAATATATGTTTTTCCAGTAGCAAATTCAGCGAATACAAAGCCACAATCAATGTTCTCTAAAACAGGTTTGGGAAGCTTTTGTTTGTATTCCATGTATCGCTTGGTACTGGTAATTAGGATAATGTGTTCTTTGCCTGTATCTTTTGTAATCAATTCTTTCAAACAATTGATATTAATCAGACGATGTTTAGAAGGGTCGTCGTTTTGGAGTCCATAAGCGAATTCTCCCGCTTTGTCGAGAAGGAATACATCATTACGTTTATAGCACCAGCACACAGCAGGAGTCAAATAGTTGTCGGAAACAAGTATAGTACTTTGACTGATCCTATCTTTATATTGACTTAAAAAGTCAATTGGTGCTTTTTTCTCTATCAACTTGTCCGGGATAACAAATGGTAAACTAAACATAAACATTAAAGGTGCCAAACAGGAGAAAATAAATTTTCTCGATTGATTCGCGGAAGTATCGGCCTGAAGGAGTAAGACTACATACGCCAAAAATCCAATTATGATGAACAGTATCTTCCAAATCTCACCCGGTCGGTATATCTTCGTTTCAGGTACGATTGTTTGAGTCACTATTAATGCAAGAATTGAAATTAAAATTAATATTATTGCGATCCTGTTAGACTGTTTGAATCCTGCGACTGCTCCCGTTTTGTATTTCTCACGCAGTCCGATCGTAAAAAGCACTATTAAGGGTGGGAAGCATGGTAATATATAGGTTGCCAACTTTCCGCTACAGACAGAAAAAAACAGAAATGGAAACAAAAACCAGCAAATAGAAAAACGCAGGAGAGGATCGTCAACTAAATTTTTCCGGTGCCTGTATATTACACTAATGATTTGTGTTGTCCATGGCAGCGTTCCTCCCAGAATAACAGGGATAAAGAACCAAAAGGGATATGGATGCTGTCCTCCATTGGGTGATATGAAACGGTCAATATGCTCTACCCAAAAGAAATAATGCCAGAAATCAGGCTCTTTAAGATGAATCATGATACCCCAGGGAAGGGCGGTGAGGACAGCAGTGATTACCGGCAACCAAACAACACGAAGTAATTCTTTCAATCGATGTTGCCATATCGAAAAGGGAACAAATACAATCACAGGTATCACAAATGCCAGGAATCCCTTGGTTAAAAATGCCAAACCACACGCAATGCCTGCACCGGTGAGAAATATAGTTCTTGCTATTGGACGTCTCTCCATAAAAGCAAGGAAGAATGCCGCCATAGAGGCCGTAATGAACATGGAAAATATACTGTCCAGGACACAGAACATCCCCACACAAAAAACTTCAAGGCATGTAAGAAAGACAGAAGCCGCCATAATCGCAGAGGTTGCGTCGCCTGTAAAGCGGCGAATAAAGAAAAACAGTATTAGAGCCGATAATCCGACAGCCAAAGCCGAAGGCAGGCGCACTGCAAATGCATTTGTGCCCAATATCTTGATACTCAGCGCATGGAGCCAATGACCAAGAATGGGTTTTTCGAAATAACGCAAACCGTCAAGTCGAGGGACAATCCAGTCGCCGGTTTCGATTATCTCTCTGCCAATCTCGGCGTACCGTGTCTCATCCGGAATAACCAGAGGTCTTACATATAGCGGCAATATATAAACTAAAATGAACAATACAAATATAGTTATTGAGACTTTTTTCATAATATCAAACTGTAACTTTCAATAAAGCCTGCTTGTAATTTCGATCAATCCAGTTTCGATGAAAATGGTATATATGTAAAAGGCACCTGGATATAATCGAAAATTCCCCCGGCCCGATGTCCGGTAAGTTGCTCCAGAATGTATGTTACATTTAGACCAACTCCGATATAAGTGTAACGGTTTTCACCGTTGAAATAACGGTTATCTTCCCCGTACCCACGGCTGTAATACCCAAAGTGTATTTCCATTGCTTTTATAAGGGAATTATCTCTTTTAAGTAAACCATCCGGTTTCAAAGCTATCAGGTATTTTTGCCCGGAATAATCGGTAAAAGGATCCGACTGATCTCCATGTCGAAAAGCCGGCGAAGGAAACCACTCCATACGAAAATCAAACATCTCCTTAAGTGGAGGATATCGATGACGCAGATAGGCCATGCCTACTCCTAAAGTGTTCATCACCTCATCTTCCCAACTAAAACCGTAGTTCTTGCTGAAGCCATCCCCTAATTCAATGATTGTCATCAGAGACCAGCTGGTTAACGCTCCCCCCAAAATTGCCTGTTCATTAGAGTATCCAAATCTTCTGTAAATGTTGTTGTAGAAACTTGTAAGTGCGTATGCACCATAAGCATGTCCAAGCTTGTCGGCACCGCCATATTTGGTATCTGGATCAAACCACCCTTCATCTTGCAAATCAAAAGCAGAGCTGTAATAGTCCCACGATGACGCCCCCACCAATACTGTAGTACTAACTGAAGCTACATTAAGTGCAACAACTTTCTTTTTTCGAGGCCAGTCGTTAAATGACCGTAAGGAGGTGAAAAATGAATCGCTTTCCTGCAAGCCGGTACAGGATTTGTCTGTGTTCTCGGTCGTGAAAAGGTTGTACGAGCCATAGGGTTCAATAATATTCTGGGCAACAAGTTTAGTTTCAATTCCCAAGCAAATTGAAATAACAGCTAATAACCAATAATAAAATTCGATTTCCATCTAAAAAGTCCGGTTTTTTGTTGATAAACAAGATAAATTTGACTGGCAGCAAACCCATCCTTCGCGACCCGGTATCTCCCCGGTAACTATTCTTGCATGCTTTTCCGGAGGATGATTTTCCAGCAAATTCCCAAGAGGGACAAATAAAATATTTCTGGAGTGCGCGTTAGACAGGAAATCATCAAACAATTTTTCACAAACAATCCCTTCAACTTCTGCGTGTATTGTTAATACATTGAGTTTGTCTTGCCTCATCAGTGATAAGAGGTAATCATTGTAATTATCATTGGTAATTCCGTTACGACCGACAAGCTCATCATAGGTTGGCAGTGTAACAGGTATCTGCGGCTGATTAAGCTCCATGCCATTTACAACAGGACGAAATATACTATCCCCTCTGCAATCACTGTTGTACCGAAAACTGAATTTACTCTTTTCCTTCAAAACAAGATCGTTACATTTCCAGCCAGGAACGGCGGAACAGTCGGGCGGTTTATCAAGAATCTGTGTGAGTAAGGTTACCCCTTTATTTAAAGAATCGTAAATGGCTTTACTATCCATATCATCAATGTGAGCCTGCCAGGCATAATGATCCCAGGCATGGAGACCTGTTTCATGTCCGGCATCAGAGGTTGCGCGAATAATCCCGGCAAGTTTTTTGCCGATTAGCGGCCCGGGCCATAATGTTCCTTTGAGCAGAATGTCCCAGCCATAAAGATTGGCAGCTTTCGTTCTCAACATTTTCCACAAAAAGGTCGGACGAAGTAACCGCCACAAATGGCGCCCCATATTATCCGGCCCTACTGAAAAAAAGAAGGAAGCCTTTACGGAATGCTTATCCAGGAGTCTGCATATATTTGGAACGCCCAACCGCGTTCCTCTGAAGGTATCAACATCAACTCGCAGGCCGATTCTCATGTGACACTTGATTGCTTTTGTCTTTTACGTATTGGAGAGGTAACAGAGATTATTGGTACTGCCTTTCGAACCGGTGGTCTTGCTTCGGCTTTTTCCTTTTCAAGGATTTGAATATCTGAATCAAAGGTACTTTCCATTATTACTCCATTAACTGCTTCTCGCAGGAAAAAATCAAGGGTTTGTTCTACGGATTGTTCCATACCTATTTGTGGCGACCATTCAAGGAATTTTTTTGCATTCTTAATACTGGGTCTGCGATATTGAACATCCTGATAACCGGCACCATAGTAAGAACCACTTTCTATTTCGCGAAATCCGGCAAAGGGAGGAAACTTTGGTCTTAAAGGATGCCCTTCAAATTTGTTAAGTACCATCTCACTTAATCTCCTGATACTCATCTCATTGTCAGGATTACCAATGTTAAAGATACGTCCATTGCAGATGCCATTTTTGTCTTCAATGATTCTAAAAAGAGCCTCAATGCCGTCAGAAACATCAGTGAAACAGCGTTTTTGGCTGCCGCCGTCGATTAGTAAAATCGGTGTTCCTTCCACAAGATTAAGAATCAATTGTGTTATTACACGAGAGCTGCCGATTCGTGCGGAAGTCAGGCTATCGAGCTTGGGCCCTATCCAGTTGAACGGCCGGAATAATGTGAACTCGAGGTTTTCTTTCTGGCCGTAGGCCCAGATAACCCTGTCAAGCAACTGCTTACAGCAGGAATATATCCACCGCTGCATTCGGATCGGCCCCAGAATCAGCTTAGAGTTGTCTTCGTCGAACTCGTCTTCATCACACATGCCATACACTTCTGAGGTGGACGGGAAGATGATCCGCTTTTTGTATTTGACACAATAGCGTACGACACGCAGGTTTTCTTCAAAGTCCAGCTCAAAGACTCGCAGTGGATTGCGTGTGTATTCAATTGGCGTGGCAATTGCAACGAGTGGCAGGACAATGTCACATTTCTTGATGTGATATTCGATCCATTCGCCGTGAATAGAAATGTCACCTTCCTCAAAGTGGAAATTCGGTTTGCCAATCAGGTGCTGAATGTAGTTTGATCGCAAGTCCATACCATGGACCTCGTACTTGTCGCTATCGAGCAGTCGCTGGCTCAGGGCATTGCCAATGAAACCGTTGACACCAAGAATCAGAACACTCTTTTTCCTCGTGGCCTGGATACGAGTACCGGCATGGGGCCCGAATTTCATACCTTCGGAGAGATTTAGCTCCCTGGCGAGTTGCGTGCCAGTTATAAATACACCGTCCTGGGATTGACCGGAATCGACACGTATCGATCCATTGCCGCATGCAATAATCAGGGGGTCGGTTGATACGACGGTTCCAGTCGTGGCATTCAGGTTTTCGGTTGGCACTTCGGTCACCGACCAGAATAAACACTCCCTATCGCCGATAAAACTGAACGCACCGGGATAGGGTCGCGTTACGGCACGGACCAAATTGCGGATATCCTTTGACGACATTGACCAATCGATTTCACCGTCCTTGGGACGACGGCCTCTGTAATATGTGGCTTGTGAATGATCTTGAGGCTTTCGCGGAGCAATTCCTGCCTTAACTTGAGGGAGTATCTCGTCGAGCATTTCAACGGACAATCCGGTGATTTTCTCATATAGCGTCTTTGCCGTATCATCATCCGAAATTGCAACCTTCTTTTGACCTACAATGTCGCCATCGTCCGGCTTGGGGGTCATGTAATGCAGGGTGACTCCCGTTTCCTTCTCTCCATTAACCAGCACCCAGTTGACAGGACATCGTCCTCGGTATTTGGGAAGCAGTGAACCATGCAGGTTAAGGCATCCATATAATGGTATATCTAGGATAGCGGGCTTCACCATTTTACGGTAATAGAATGAAAAGATAATGTCGGGATTCATATTTTTAATTCTTTGAGTCCACAGAGGATGGTTTATGTCATCCGGTGCGAAGACAGGGATGTTTTTCGATGCCGCCAATTCAGCCACCGAATCGAACCAGATATTCTCCTTCGGATCATCTTTATGAGTAAAGACAGCAGTAATCTGGAAGCCGTTTCGCAACAGGCTTTCAATACCTCTACAACCAATATTATGATAAGCTAAAACAATTGTTTTCATGCTGTCACCTTAACATTCTTTCTCGTGTGAATCTGTTCTTCTTTAGTATTTCTGCCGACAACCTGCTGCACAAAGTAACGCGGGCGCCCTCTGACGTCGTAATAGATCCGCCCAAGATATTCCCCAAGTAAACCCATCCCGATAAACTGTGCGCCGACGAAGATAAAGAGAATCGCAAAGAGGGTAAAAACACCTTCTGCCGCCCATGTAGCGCCATATATCAATCTCATAACAAAAAGGAGTACGCCGAATCCAATCCCTATAAGTGATATTAATGTACCGATAACACTTAAAAGTCGCAGTGGGAACGTCGTCATACTGGTGAGCAGATCAAATTGCAGATTAATGAGTTTCCACAAACTATACTTGGACTGGCCGTCAGAACGTTTGTCATGCTGCACTTCGATTTCGGTTGCATGCCGGGCAAAACTATTGGCCAGAACAGGGATAAAAGTACTCCTCTCGTCACAGGCAAGCATAGCATCTACGATGTTCCGGCAATAAGCACGTAGCATACAACCGTAATCATGCATGATTACGCCCGTTGCTTTCTGAGCGACCTTGTTGACTATAGTGGAAGCAATTCTTCGGAAAAAAGTGTCACACCTCGGGACTCTAACACTTCCGACAACATCAAATCCTTTCTTGATAGTTTCGACAAGTTTGGGAATTTCCTCCGGGGGATTTTGCAGGTCGGCGTCGAGAGTCACAATAATATCCCCCCGTGACTCGGCAAAGCCCGCCATGACTGCAGCATGCTGTCCATAATTTCTATTGAGTAATACTCCGACGATATTTCCGTCACTTTGTTCCGCTGCCTCGTTAATGATATCAGGGGAGGAGTCTCTGCTGCCGTCGTCCACAAGAATAAGCTCGAATGACCTTTCCATGCCGTCGCAGGATTCTGTGCATCGCCTGATGAGCTCCTTCAGGTTTTCCTGTTCGTTAAACACGGGGACAACGATTGAGATTAAACCTGGATTGTACATTTGCTTATGACCTCCTTAATAGCCTCGACAACATTATCCACGTCATCGAATGTCATATCCGGGAAAAGGGGAAGAGAACATATGCGGTCTGAATTCCACTCGGTATTCGGCAACATGCCGCGATGGGTTCCCATTGATTCGGTGTAATATTTTTGAAGATGCACTGCTCGAAAGTGCAGTCCGGTTCCGATGTTTCTTTGTTTCAGCTTCTGCATAAAATCATCCCGGCTGAGCTTTACCTTGTCTATATCCAAACGTACGATAAATAAATGCCATGCGTGCTTTATCGGATACGAGGGATCAGAAAGCGGGAGTATCTCATCAACCTCATCGAGACGTTCACGGTATATCATAGCCAGTTCGGCCCTGCGACTATTGAATTTGTCCACACGCGACAGTTGACTTGTCCCCAGCACAGCCGATATATCCATCATGTTATATTTATATCCCGGCTCCAGCACTTCAGCTTGGGGGGATCTTCCCTGGGTGTGACGGTCATAGGCATCCACTCCAAGACCATGAAATTTTAACCGTCGCACACAATTCACCAATTCAAGATCATCTGAGCAAAACATGCCGCCTTCTCCGGTAGTAATGTTCTTAATCGGATGAAAAGAAAAAATCGAAGTTCCCCTGCGACCGATGGGTTCGCCCTTGTATTCTGTGCCCAGAGCATGAGCTGCATCCTCGACGAGAAAGACATTTTTACCGGCAGCCAGTTCCCGAATTAATTCGATATCCACAGGCGCCCCGGCAAAATGCACGGGGATGATAAGCCTCGTTGAGTTTGTTAGAGATGCTTTTATAGACTCTGGCGAAACCAGTAGTGTGTCGCGATCCACATCGACAAAGACGGGTTTAGCTCCGGCAAGGACTATCAAATTCACGGTGGATACCCACGTCATCGAGGGTGTGATAACCTCATCTCCAGCTCCGATATCCAGGGCTTTAAGGGCCAGGTGCATTCCGGCTGTTGCTGAGGACAGCGCGACTGCACCGGCACATCCTGTATAGTCACAAAACGCCCGTTCGAACTCAGCCGTCTTAGGACCCGTTGTAAGCCAGCATGAACGAAGCACCTCGCTAACGGCGATAACGTCCTGTTCTGTTATTGATGGCCGTGAAAATGGTAAAAACTCATCTCGCATAATTAATATTACCCTCGGCTGACACGGCGGATTCTTTATCACACTTTTGTTCCCATAGCCACGCGACCCATTTCTCTTTCTTTGAGGACTCAGATTCCCATGACAGCACTTGCTCTTTAAAAGTCTGGCACCTTTGTAAGTTTTTTATAATTTCGGATGGCACATTGGCAATATATCGAGCTTGTGAGATCACTGCCCCGGATGGATTATTTTCAAGGAAGCTGTGCAGTTCATCAAAATTCTTAAGTATTTTAACAGGCTTTTCCTTAGATAGATAAAATAACATATTCGGGTTGGCCTTATGAAAGATAGCAATACTTTCGGGGGGTATGTTAGCAGATCGAGTCTGTATCTTTCTGGCAAATGGTCGTTCCGTTCGATTAATTTCAAGAATATTCTGTTGCCAGCAAAAATACCCTCCGAGCACTACAACTGCTATAGCAATCGATGAGATAGCAAGCCGATCAGTCTTAATATGGATTTTTAGCCAATTTTCAGAATTGTATATGACCCAACCAAGAATTAAGGCAATAAAACCTATTGTTAAACTCGCTATGGATAAACTCAAAGGGACTTTAATGCCGGTTATTCTCTTTGTGATGACATGAAGAAACGGCATATTAAGCTCTAATATAATCAACCCGAAAAATATTGTTTTTTGGGCTTCCATTCCAAAACGTCGGATTCTATGCACTTTTGGCTGATTCACCCAAACTATAAAAATAGCTATGAGAAGTGCACAGAAAGGAACGATAGGTAATATATAGTAGCCACGTCTCGAGCCGGAAAGGGTAAAGAACAAAAATACAAGGATAATGGCCTTAATGAGCCATCGCGTATTGCTGTCGAGTTCTTTCCAGTTATTAATCATACCGACGACTGCCACTATGAAAAGCGGAGCCCACGGCAATAAGAGTATCGGTAATGCATAAAAGTACAGGTAGAAGGGACCTTCGTGATCAAAGGGTTTAAAAAAACGCTGAATATTTTCCTGAAAAACCAACGTCAGTCCGCTGGATGAATAATTCTCCGGGCGTGTCAGAGAAGCAATGATAAAAGGCGATAAATAAATCCCAATCGCAAGAGCCAGCGCCAGAAAATGAGCCGGCTTGAAGAGAGCCCGCCAACGTTTTTCTTGAATAATATCCGGCACGACAACAAGCACCGGAACAACAACGGAAGTCAATCCCTTGGTTAACGCCCCGACAAAAGCAATCAGGTAGAAAACGAGGAATGTTACAAAATTGGGTCTGTCTCGTCTTGCCCAATACCAGGCCACAGCCAGGATAATGGCCGCCATATTTTCTGCCTCAGCAGTTCCGGTTCGAGACCAGAAGAGAAAAGCGTATGTTGTTAGAAGTATCCAGCCGGCAATCCTGCCAATTTGTGCTGACCAAAGACGTGTTCCGATTCTGACTGTTGCCCATATTGATAGGACTCCTGCAACAGCACTGGGTATGCGTACAATCAACTCATTAATAGTGCCGCTTATCATGGCGATAATGCCGATTAACCAATAGCTTAAAAGCGGCTTATCGAAGTACGGTTCACTACCAATCACCGGATGGAAAAAATCTTTTGTTAAAAGCATATTACGAGTAATTTCAGCCCAACGTCCTTCAGATGCCCATAGACCTCGGTCCCCGAGTGACCAAAACAAAAGAAATACTACTACCACGAACAACATGAGTTTCTGCTGCCGATCTTCTCTTTTAAATGTCTTTCTTTCTATCCACATCAAATTACTTCTTGCAAGCTCCCCCCATCAAAATCCTGTACATTTAACACGTGTCATCCTGGGCATTTCATATACACGGGTACATATTGTCTGGTAAAAGTATATTTCTTGAACCTTAAGCTAAACTTAAGACTTTAAGAAAATCTTCTTGTCATGGAATGAAAAACTAGAGCTGAATAAAGATCGGGCTTAGCTATGTGCGGACTAATCTAATGCAAACAAGCGTACCGGAGTCAGGACTAGAGGTAATTGATATGGCTCCATTATGGCGACGGGCAATCTCCCGGGCGATAGCCAATCCCAGTCCGGCTCCACCAGTGTTTTTAGACCGAGAGGGGTCCGCCCGATAGAAACGATCGAACAGATGGGGGAGAGTATCTTTTGGGATATTTCCTCCCTCGTCATGAATACATATTTTAACATTACTATCCGATTCCGGTTCGAGTGATAAACTAATAGTTCCATCGGGTGGACCGTATTTAACTGCATTATGAAGCACATTACTAAATAGACGGATTAACTCATCTATATTTCCCTGGATGGATATATTTGGGGATTCTTCAAAAACCACTTTTCCTCCAGAGCGTTCCATCTTTTTGCCGTAGGTTTCTGCAAGTTCTTGCAGTAACACATCAAGCTGCACCTCACCGCTAATAGTATTTCCATCAGCCTCATCTAAGCGGGTTAAGACCAATAGCTGTTCAATGAGGTATTCCATACGAGCAATATCTTCCAACGAGTCGTCGATTGCCTGCCTGTATTCAGCCGGCTGTCTCTCGTGTATTTGTGCCGCCTGGAGGGTACTTTTAGCTAAACTCAGGGGAGTGCGAAGTTCGTGTGCGGCATCGGAAGTGAATTGCTTTTGTTGCCGTAAAACCCTATCCAGACGGTTAAGCATGTCATTTAATGCTTCCATGAATGGGCGTAATTCCTTAGGTACCTTTTTATAATCAAAGACAACCTCCCCGATATTCGGACGAGTTATGTCCTGTAATCGTTCTGCAGTCGTATCAATAGGGCGTAATCCGCATCGAACAATCCACATTGTCGCTACAATCGAGCCGATTATCAGGCTTGATCCAAGAACGAGAAGTAACCACAGAAATTCATTCATCTCATGATAGGTGAAATAGCTTGAGCCAGCTACTACAATATTCACAATGCCTTCATCGATCTTATGACGCAACCAAACAGCTCTGTATTCATTGTGTGGAATACCTATATTCAAGAAGTTTGATTCCTCAAGTAAAGGCTTGTTTTGTTCCGAAAGTTCGTGTAACCAGTGTCCATGTTCGCTATTCGGTACATCACTCATAAGCATATCCACAGATGAACCATCCAACCAGATTCGGTATAAAGTCGAGGGATTTTCGTTAGAGCTTCCTGTGATCTTACCGACTTTTTCTGCCCATTTCTCTTTATTCGAACTGGTATCTAAGCTTGAAACAATACCGTTGGCCATTGCTTTTAATGTTAGGTCGATGCTTCGAAGGTGGGATTCTTCGAACTCAGCATATGCCGCGTATGATATGATGGCGATAACAGCTATCAATACAGCAGAAATCCAAAGAGAAATACGCCATTTTAGGGAAAGAGGTTTCATGTTGGTAATTCTCCAAGTACATAACCCTGGTTTCGAAGGGTATGAATCACTTCACCGCTTTGTCCTGAGCCAAGTTTCTTTCGCAGAGAGCAGATGTAAACTTCCACTACATTTGAGAAGTTTTCTGAGCCAAAGCTATACAGATGTTCCACGATATCGGCTTTGGAAACTACTTCTCCAGCTCTCATAGCCAAGTATTCAAGCAGGCGGTATTCCATGGCAGACAACCGTACAGATTTTTTTCTGTATATTACCTGATGTTTGGCAGTGTTTATGCTTAAACCGGCGATTTTAATTACAGGATCAACGCGACTGTACGAGCGACGTACAAGCGCCTGGCAGCGGGCCATCAGTTCCCTCATGTCAAAGGGTTTGACCATATAATCGTCGCTGCCTGATTCAAGCCCCTGAACGATATCTTGGGTATCGTCACGAGCAGTCAGGATAAGTACCGGCGTAGTTTTACCATTTTTACGAAGGTCTCTGAGAATCTCGATGCCATTAATTTTAGGAAGTCCCAGGTCAAGAATAATCAGATCATAGGGATTAGTCATAGCCATGTGACGGCCATCTTCACCATCTGTAGAAATATCGACAGCCCATGAGTATTCCCCGTCCAGCACCCTGGTTATGTTACGGGCTATTTTAATCTCGTCTTCAATAATAAGTACACGCATATCTATTTAAGATAAATCATCTTATTTGCATTTGTTCTGTTTGCTTCCTTGATTTTTGAAAACATAATTATATCAAAGATTTCGATATTAAAAAGAGGTTTTTTCGGACTTCTTTTTTTGGTTCGAGTCTTCAGCTTATTTTAAGGAACAATTTGTTATCATAGTAGTTCTGGACATGGACTTGTCGTCTGACAAAAAAGTTATTTTTATCTCTGGATTCAAAATGGGGAAAGTAAAAGACGTTAAGATAATTCGGTCTTTAAAAAACTGTGAAAAACCAATAGGCGCTTTTATGTGGAATAACTTCGATTCAGGGCGCGCAACTAATTCCGGTAGTAAGCATAGGACAACCATCCGACATGTCGCACCTTACTTGCGATTTATGAAAGAACGATGTGAAGAAAGGTACATTACCAGAGCTTTGTCAGGTGTGCCTCGCGGCACATCTGTATTGAATTGGCCCTGTGGATGCAGCCGGTTGTTACCCCTTCTAAAAAAGTTAGGTTATATTGTCACATCGGCAGATTCTTCACCTGATGCGGTTAGCCGGATTCGTCTTTACGGTGGTTTGCTTGGTGAAAACTGCATTGATGAAAAAGATGACTTCAAGGTCGTGGATATTTTCCAAACCGGTTTTGATGATGACTGTTTTGGAGCAGTGATTGTAAACCAACTTTTTCTTTGTCTGCCTGAAACTCAAATACGTCAACTGATTTTGAAAGAGCTTCGAAGGATATGTTCCGGACCGATCATCGTCTCTTTTTTCTGTAACACAATGATTCATGGACTCAAACTGTATGAAGGGCAAGAAAACCATATGGATGGAATAAACTACAACTTTCGGCCGAGTCGGAAAGTTTTTACAGAAGAAGTCCAAAAATGTGGTTTGACTGTTGAGAAATGGGTGCCAAGATATAGTATTTTCTCGAAGCTTGCATGTGTTGTATTAGTCCGGAATAAAAGCTGCTAGAAGTCTTTCATAACTGCATTGGAGCCATGAGTAAAATTGAAAGTTGTTGTATACACCTTTCGGTCCACATATTATACAAGTGGAGAATCTCAGCATTGAATAGAGAGGATTAAATAGGAAATAACCAGATAAAAAAAGGAATATATTATGAAATCGTACTCAGGATGGCTATATACGATACCTCTTGCTGTTGTACTATACAAAATGTTCATGAAAACACTTTTCTCCTGTCATTCCATGGCACAAGAGAATAAGGTTGCTGTCCCGCCATTTGAGTTACCTGTTGTTATAAGAAAAGCAATAGAGCAAGAATTTCCTGAAGGCCAAATCATAGCAATTCATAAAGAGGTTGAAGGGGAATATCCGGGTCAGTATGACGTGGAAGTACATTCTGACGGGAAAGAGTACGAGGTCGAAATCTCTCCGGAAGGAAAGGTCATTGAAATCGAAGAAAAGATACTGGCAACAAAAACTGGAGGGGGCAGGAAATGGACGGATTCGTTCGATCAGGAGAACTGCACGTTTTCTTCAGTCGGCAGAAATCGATTCTTTGTTCTTGAGCCTGGTTATCAATTAGTGCTGGAAAACAATGATGAAAAGGTAGTTATTACTGTTCTGAACGAGACAAAAAAGATCGGAAGCATCGAAACAAGGATTGTGGAAGAACGGAAAGAAGAGAATGGGGAACTGAAGGAAGTATCGAGGAATTTCTTCGCCATTTGCAAAGAGCACGGGGATGTATTTTATTTCGGAGAGGAAGTGGATGATTACGAGGACGGCAAGATAGTCAGACACTCGGGCGCGTGGCGAGCCGACGAGAAGGATTCCAAAGCGGGCATTATTATGCCTGGTACGATTCTTTTGGGAGCCAGGCACTATCAGGAGATTGCACCAAACGCCATGGACCGGGCCGAGATCAATAGTGATAATGTGACAATGAAGACGCCGGCGGGTACATTTAAGAACTGTATAAGAGTGGAAGAGACCTCCGGAATAGATCCAGACGATAAGTGCTATAAAACGTATGCACCCGGCGTGGGTCTAATTCAGGATGAAGATCTGCTGCTGACTGGATATAGTAATCCAACAAAATAAACAATTTTATTCAAGGATTTGCCTTGGACGATACGCTAAGGGACATGCAGTCAGAGAACTCATGTAAGCTGTTCTTGAAGATTTTTTTGTTCCTACATTAAAATAGTACAAAACCGAGTACATATAGTCAGCAGCAGACTGATAATACTAAAGTCTATGTTGGAAATTCATAAACAGAAAAGAGATTACATCCAGTCATCAAGGGGTATTTGTTCAACTGCATGTCGTAAAACCGGATCAACATTCGTATATCCTTTATTTGTCAAAGTCGGTGAAGAGTGCTCTAATAACCTTTGTGTAACAGATGTGGAAATCCCGTTCTGAGCAAGCACTGAGCCAAAGGTCTTGCAGAAATCGTGAAATTTCAAGTCAGATTTTACTGTAGTATTTTAAAATATCAAGTTCTATAATCAAGCATTGTTCTGACAGATATACATTCTGCTGTTTTTAATAACTTTATCCGTCTGAGCAGAAACATCCTGTACATACCTCGTTGCCATAGCTAAATTTGCATGGCCAAGTAATCTCTGAACAGCAAATGGATCTCCTGATCTTGCTGCCATTGTAGCAGCAGTTCTCCTCAGTGAATAAAAACCTGTTCCCTTAGGTACATCGAGATTGGCTTTAAGAATCAGCCTACGGAATTGTGTTGATATTGTATTTGTAATCGTATACTTTTCATTCCCGTTGACATCGATTTTTCTATTTGTCTGTATATATGGATTACCCCTTGGGGTATAAAAAACAAGGCTTCCTTTTCTTTTTATCTTTCTAAGCGAATTAACTGTCTCCGGCCATAAGGGCAAATCCCTGTAAATTCCTGTTTTTCTTCTTGGTAGGATTACTCTGGAATTTTTAAGATCCAAATCGGTCCATTTAAGATATGCACAATCAGTACATCCAAAACCACAATTTAATCCAAGCCATATCATTGCATACATTTTTGCATCAGCCAAAGATAACAACTGATTTATCTGTTTTGAATTGAAGGTGAACTTATCCTGATGAATTTCTTTTGCTCTTGAAATTGCATCGATGTTTGGAATATTCTTCAGGATATCATTTTTCCTAGCCCAGTGAAACATCGCTTTCATAATACTAAGGTGTAAATTTAATCTACAAACTGAACTGTAATGTTTTTGCAACTTTCTCTTGTAATTCTGTAAATTTAGTGTTGATATATTCTTAATTTTGGTGTTTTCACCAAGAAAGTCTGTCAGTTTTTTCAAACTTTTAATTTGGTCATTGTGGTGACGTGCTGAAAGATTATTAGCCTGTAACTTTGTATGCTGATACTTTAAATACATTTCACGAATCTCTTTTAATGTCATATTACCATCAACTTTTTTTTGTAAGGCGCTATTATACCCATGTAGAAATATTGCCTGATCAAGGTAGTTTTCAAGAGCTTGTTTTCTATCTGAGCCAAAATAATAAATATGTCCCCTGATCTTTTTACAATACTGCCCTGTGTGGTGAAGTGTAAGTGGAAATTTGTCTGAACGTGTTTTTCTGTTTGAGCTTTTCATGACTTTCTCCTCCCAAAAAAATGACTTATTTCACAACGATATTTTCGATTTAGTTGTACAAACGGTTGTACTTTTTTCATAAGAAAATCCAGCACGAAATTCATAACAATTTTTAGGACATCATCTTATGAGTATTATAAGAAATGAGAAGAGAAAGGTCATTTGAACGAATGGCATTTCCTTAAGCAAATTAACAAAAA
>Ga0272441_10008036_pt1 | contig 16875 bp, 10 predicted proteins | sample SSMProp6N_FD_193582 | JGI IMG/M metagenome (GOLD analysis project Ga0272441, IMG submission 193582) | Marine sediment archaeal communities from Little Sippewissett salt marsh, Falmouth, MA, United States - SSM-Prop-6N | ecosystem: Environmental > Aquatic > Marine > Wetlands > Sediment ...
CGCCTGGAAGAAGGAACGACGTACACCGTCGAGCCGGACCGGATCGAGCAGTTCGACGAGCGCGACACGGTCTTCGCCCGCGTTCACTGGGACGAGGAAGCCTCCTTCTTCGATCAGGAGTACCGTACGGGCGCGAAGGCACGGATGGAGCGGGGAGATCAAGGCTATTCGCGACTCGACTTCGCGCGGCTTCTCGCTTCCTGGACCGTGCACGACTGCTTCTCCGGCGCCTTCTCCTGGCGTCGCCTCGGCGAGGCGAATCCGGCATTGGTGCAGCTTGGACGGTATCCCGTCGACGATCGATCTGCGGTGAGCGCTGAGGTCAAGAAGACGGCGCGGATGTTCGGCGCCGATCTCGTTGGGATCGCACGCGTCGACGAACGGTGGATCTATTCGCACGACCGAAGCGGTGATCGCGTCGAGATCCCCGCGCACTTCACCCACGCGATCGTGATGGGGATCGCAATGGACCGGGACGACGTCGCGACGTCGCCCTCGTATCTGTCGGCTGCGGCGACCGGGGTCGGGTACTCGCGGATGGCGTTCGCGATCGCGTGCATGGCGCAGTTCCTGCGCAACCTGCGGTACAACGCGATCCCGATGGGAAACGATACCGCGTTGAGCATTCCGCTTGCGATCGACGCCGGACTGGGGCAGCTCGGACGCAACGGGCTCTTGGTGACGCCGGAGTTCGGACCGTGCGTCCGGCTCTGCAAGGTGTTCACCGACTTGCCGCTGGAAGCGGATCGCGCGATCGACTTTGGTTTGGCGGAGGTCTGTCGGACGTGCACTCGGTGTGCCGACGCGTGCGAGGCGGAGGCGATCAGCGCCTTGCGTGATCCGACCTACGAGGTCGCCTGTTCATCGAACCGCACCGGCGTTCTGCGTTGGGCGGTCCATGCGGACCGCTGCTTCGACTTCTGGATACGGAATACCGCTGCCTGCTCCAACTGCATTTCCGCCTGTCCGTTCGCGCAGGGTTCAGTTGCAGCGCGTTCGTGCGATCAGGCACGGGCAGCGTAGTCCGCGCCCTCCTTGTATCCCTGGCCGATCGTCTCACCGGCACGCGAATAGCGGTTGCCGAGGTCGTAGAGGATCGGATCGAGTTCGCGCAGCGGGGCAACCGTTCGTCCATCTTTGTCGATGAACTGCTCCTCCACGTAGGTCTGCACGACTGCGCCGATGAAGATGCAGCGGTGCTGGACGCGAGCTTCGTGCACGACGCGGCATTCCATCGCCACCGGGGCCGACTCGGCCATTGGGGCGGTCTCGAGCTCGCCGAAGAAGGTGGAGACGAGCTTCGACTTGTCGATCTCGCGACCGGATACCTGACCGAGGTAGTCGATGAGGGCAAGATCCTTCGCCTGCGGGATGCTGATGCCGAACGCTCGATGTTCGAGAACACCCTTCGTCGTGTGGTGTCCCGCCCCCAGTGAGACGGCGACAACGGCTGGATTCAGGCCCATGATCGCGCAGTCGCCGACGGTCGCGTAGTTCGGCCGGCCGTCGACCAGCGCACCGACGAGAACGATGGGGACGGGGTACACGTACGGGACGGCTCCCAGGGTTCGCTTTACCAATCGACTCTCCTCCTCAAACGGATGGTTCCAATCAACCTCGCGGACCGGCGTCTCCCGCGCATCTCGCCCGCGGACGCGGCATCGGCCCGCGTCGAGTGGTTGTACCGGAACAGCCGCTGTAGACTCTCCACCAAGCTCAGACACGTGGGAGGTTGGATTCTGATGGGGCAGATCGAGTGAGTCGAGAACCGGATCGAGAGCACGTCGATTTCGTTCGACAGGCGGTCATCGAGGACGTCGCGGCCGGGAAGAATGACGGCCGCGTGCACACGCGGTGGCCCCCCGAGCCGAACGGCTACATTCACATCGGGCATGCCAAGGGGTTCCTGCTCGCGTACAGCATCGCGCAGGAGTTCGGCGGGAAGTTCAATCTCCGCTTCGACGACACGAATCCGGTTGCCGAGGAGCAGGAGTTCGTCGACGGGATCATCGAGGATTTGCGGTGGCTCGGAGTCGACTGGGAGGATCGTCTCTTCTTCGCCTCTGACTATTTCGAGCAGCTCTACGAGTGGGCAGAGCATCTCATCGAGCAAGGGGACGCGTACGTTTGCGACCTGACGGCGGATGAGGTGAGCGAGTACCGAGGCACGGCGTCGACCGACGGCGATCGCACGGTCACACCGCCGGGCCGGGAGAGCCCCTACCGAAACCGCTCGGTCGAGGAGAATCTGGACCTCTTCCGGCGGATGCGCGCCGGGGAGTTCCCCGACGGATCGCGAACGCTCCGCGCGAAGATCGACATGGCGCATCCGAACCTGAACATGCGCGACCCTGTTCTCTATCGCATCCTGCGGGCGACGCATCATCGTCAGGGCGACGCGTGGTGCATCTACCCGACGTATGACTGGACACATGGGCAGTCGGACGCCATCGAGGGGATCACGCATTCGACGTGCAGCCTCGAGTTTGAGAACCACCGACCGCTCTACGATTGGTTCCTCGACCATCTTCCGGTGCCGTCGCGGCCTCGCCAGATCGAGTACGGGCGCCTGAACCTCGGCTACACGGTGATGAGCAAGCGATGGCTGCGGCAGCTCGTCGAGGAGGGTCACGTCCGCGGTTGGGACGATCCTCGGATGCCGACGGTCTGCGGCATGCGCCGACGCGGCTACACGCCGGAATCGCTCCGCACATTCATCCGCGAGCTTGGGGTAACGAAGTCGCAGGGATTCGTCGATGCGACGTTCCTCGAGTACTGCGCACGGCAGGACCTCAACCGAACGGCACCGCGGGTGATGGCCGTGCTCGACCCGATCAAGGTCGTCCTGACGAACTACCCGGAAGGGCAGACGGAACTCCTCGAGGCGATCAACAACCCTGAAGACCCGGCGGCCGGGACGCGAGAGGTCCCGTTCGCACGCGAGCTCTACATCGAGCGCGGCGACTTCATGAAGGATCCACCGAAGAAGTTCTACCGACTGGCGCCGGGGCGAGAAGTGCGCCTTCGCTACGCCTACTTCATCCGATGCGAGAAGGTCGTTCGCGACGCGGACGGCCAGATCGCGGAGCTGCACTGCACGTACGATCCGGCGACCAAGGGCGGAGACGCCCCTGACGGCCGGAAGGTGAAGGCGACGCTTCACTGGGTGTCCGCCGAGCACGCGGTGGGCGCCGAGGTTCGCCTGTACGACCGCCTGTTCGATCGAGAGGATCCGAGCCAGGCGGACGAAGGGAAGACGTGGCTCGACAGCCTGAACCCGGACTCTCTCGCCGTGAGCACCAACTGCAAGGTCGAGCCAAGCCTGCGCGAGGCGGCGCCGGGCGAGCGGTACCAGTTCGAGCGGAAGGGCTACTTCTCCGTCGATCCGGACACGAGCGCCGATCGCCTTGTCTTCAATCGCACGGCGACCCTGCGCGACACGTGGGCCAAGGAGAAGAATCGCATGAAGGACGCCGGGAAGGCGACGTGACGTCACTCCGGTTCAGTCCATTGCCGCCTGCTGAGGAGATTGGGGAGGGGACATGAGAGACTTGAAGCGAAAAGGCCCGTGGATCGTCGTTCTGCTTGCCGCACTGGGACTGTCCGCGGCCGCGGCACAGGGAACCTACCTCGACGTCACCGTCGAGGCCTTCCAATCGTGGGGATTTCTCGGTTTGGGCCGATGGGTCGAGATGGTCCCGAGCCTCGTTGCGGTCCGGATCGAACACCTGGCGGACGAGGACGCGGGACGCGTCGAGGAGCTGCAGACGGCGTGCGACTCCGGGGACCTCGATCAGGCGGCGTGCGGACTGCTGGACGATGTCGCGTACGGGATCGTTCGAAGCTTCGGGATTACGCCGAACCTCGACGAAACGTATCGCGTTCACCTCACGAATCGAACCGACGCGCCGCTCGGCGTTGTGCTGGAGATCGACGGGCTCAACACCAACGGAAGCGCTCCGGCTTCCGGGACGAGCGAGGACAAGAAGTGGATCCTTCGCCCAGGCCAGGAGGCGACGGTCTCCGGCTGGCAGGTCAGCGAAGCCGAAGCGCTCGCGTTCCGCTTCGAGATCCCGAGCCTGACGCACTCGCCGCTCGTCGAGCTGCGGGGAATGATCCGCGTGTACGTGTACGTCCCGGATCCGATGGCCGAAGACCTGCCGAAGGGCACGGCGGCCGGCGAGCTGATTGATCAGCCGACGGTCGTGATGCCGTTTGCCTCGGCGACCGAGCAGCCGGTCGAGCAGTTCTTCTTCTCCTATGCGCGCGGGGACGTCGGCCTCGGATTCCAGTGCGAGGAGACGGACGGCGCCGGTATCCGCATTTCGGAGGTCACGCCGGGCACGGTCTCGGACGTCAAGGGGCTCGAGGCGGGCGACGTCATCACGTACATCAACGCCGTGCCGATCAACAGCTGCGCCGACCTCACGAGCTTCCTGGCGTCGAAGCTTCCGGGCGACCGGGTCGTGCTGAAAGTCCACCGAGAGCGGCGGGCGTTCCTCCTGACGCTGGAGCTTCAGGACTAGGCGAACCTACGACTCGTCATTGCTCCGCACGGTGCGAAGCGCATCACCGACGGCAGGAGTGCCGGTGGCTTCGATGACGCGGCAGTTGGACGCGTCCGCACCGAGTAGCTCGATCACCTCGACGGTCGCCGCGTCGTTCTCCTCGCCGAGAACCACGAAGCGATCGCCGAGAGCGAGCCCGTTCTGAGCGCCGAGGGAGATGATCCAGCCCTCGTCGGAGGGCTCGAGGATCCGCCCCGGCGCTTCGACGGACAGCGTCAACGTCGAGACGGCGTCGGCTCGGCGAACCGACAGCGTCACGTCGTAGGTGCCTGCCAGATCGTAAACGTGTGTCGGATGGCGCTCCGTCGAGGTGTGGCCGTCACCGAACGTCCAGCGTTCGACGTCGTGGTCGCCTGCGGTCTCGTCGCGGAAGGCGACGGGCCCCCCTGCGTAGGGGACGGTCGGGGAGTACGCGATGGCCGGAGCAACCGGATCGACGCCCTGAGCGACCAGAACGCGCACGTCTCCCTCACCAACGATCTGCGGGATCTGCTCCACGCCGCGTTCCGCCTTGGCGAACGCAGGCACCTCGACGAGGAGGTACTCGTACAGCTCCCAGGCGGTGATCCGTCGATCACCGTTGAGGTCCGCCGCGCCGCGGAGCCCTTCGAGAACGAAGTGCGTGAAGATCCCGTGGCCGAGCGCGTCGGACTCGAACGCCTCCTGCGTCTCGTCGGCCGCGGAGAAGACCAATCTCCCTTCGAGCGAGAAGTCCTGGAAGATGTCGTGCACGCCCTGGATCGGCTTCTGCCCATTCGGAAGGGAGCGCGCCAGGCCGCCGGAGTGACATCCGTCGAAGAAGACGAGCACGTGCTCGGACGAGAGGCGATCGAGGAACCGCCCGAACTCGTCGTCGCGGAGCGCGGTGTCGTCGACCGCGCCTTCCACCGTGTCGGCGAGGACGAAGAACTCGTCGACGCCATCCCGCTCGTCCGTCCCGTCATCGGCGCCTTGATAGCCATGCCCGGAGAAGAAGATCAGAACCAGGTCGTCCTGAGACGTGACACGCCGCAGCCAACCGAGCGCCTCTCGGACGTGGAGGAGCGTAGCTCGCTTCGTCTCGACCGGTTCGGAGATGTCGGTGGCGTCGCCCGTGTCGGTCAACAGGCGAATCTGCTCCGCCGGAATCCCGGCGTCGAGCGCCCACGCTACGACGGCTACGGCGTCCTGCCGGCCGAACTGCAGGTCGGGGACGTTGTCGTAGTCGGACAGGCCGATCGCGAGAACCCAGACCTCTTCCACAGGCGTGATCTCCGGGACGAGCGCGACCTCGAGAGTCAGCTCCTCGGTGTCCGTTAGGCCGTCGTCGTCGGTGACGGTGAGGCGGACGATGTACGCCCCCGGCTGGTCGAACCGATGGGTCGGTTCCGCGGTCCGTGCGGTGTGTCCGTCCCCGAATGACCACTCCCACGCGACGACCTCGCCGTCGACGTCCTCGGACTGGTCAACGAAGCGAACCGGGTCGAGCACGGACGGAGTCGCCGGAGTCGCGGCAAAGCCCGCTGCCGGAGCCTTCGGGCTTCCCACGACGAGGGCGTGCATGATCGCGTCCGCGAGGCCGTCCGCATTGAGAACTCGCAACGTCACCGGCCTCGACCCGGCAGCCATCGGCTCGACGACGACGATCGCCTCATCCGTCGTGATCTCGAAGGCGCCGTCGGAATCGAGGTCCCAGTGGTACTCCAGCGCCACGCCGGCAGGATCGTACGACCCGGTGGCATCCAACCGGATGCGATCGCCCTCTCGCAACGGCCGCGGCAGAAGCGTGCCCTCGGAGGAGACCGGCTCCCAGGCGAACGAGGCAACGGGCGTGCGGCTCCCGTCGATCACCGTGACTTCTTGAGCGAGCGTCGCCGTCGCGCCTCGGTCGTCGACGACGGTCAGCGCGACGTCGAACGTCCCCGGTTCGGAGAACGAATGGGTCACCGCCGTGCCGATTTCGGCGTCGCCGTCGCCGAACTCCCACCACGCCTCTACGATGTCGCCGTCCACGTCAGACGAGATCGACGCGTCGAACGTCACGGGGTCTCCAGCCCGCGGATCGGACGGAGACACGGAGAACGCCGGGACGGGAAGGAGGTTCGGAGCGAGGGGCGGCCGTCCGCCGAACGTCGCCCCGATGCCGGCGAAGGCTCGCGCCAAGCCGTCGCCGTCAAGGCCAAGCCCGAGGCGAATGTCGGCGGGTCCGAGGGAAAGCTCGACGGAGATTGCTCCGTCGGCGAAGACGCCGGCGGCGAGGCTGCCCGTGAGCTGCAGAGACGCGCCGGCCGAACGCTCGTCGACCTCGAGCACCGCGCTGACGTGGTCGAGCGCGTCGACGTACGTCTCGACACCGATCCGGACCGTCCGAGCGTCGCTCGTCCAGGTCGCCTCTGCCGCGCACGTGGCATCCGCTCCGAAGCCGATGGAACCGGAGAAGGACGCCGATCCGCGAGCGGTTTGCGCAACACGCTCGATGGCCAGCGTGAGCTGTCGGGGAGACCAGGCGAACGCCCGGGCAAACACGCGCAAGCGCAGGCCCCCGCCGAGCGTCAGCCCCGCCTCCTGCTCCCAGGACGAGGACGGCCACGCGCGCGCGAGGCCGGCGGACAAGCTAATCCCTTCCGCACACAACGTGCCGGAGAGCGCCACGGACCCCCAGGATTCGATACCGTCGAGGACCCCGGCCATCGTCAGGCTACCGCCCAACTCGACGCCGTCACCCACCCACGGGCTCGGCGTGAGCGCGGCGCGCCCGGACGTGCGAGAACCCCACGTGCCGGCGAGCGACGTCCGAAGCGAAAGCTCGATGAGTTCGTCCTCGTAGTCGGCGGAGACCTCGGCCGTCTCAAGGGTGAACGGAGACGGTTCGAACCGGACTCGGGCGCCGACATCGAGACCCGGGAGAAGGTCCTCCCAAACCGGTTCGAACTCGATCAACGCACGCGACTGGGCGTCGGGATCGGGGTGTGCGCCGATGGTCGAGCCGTACGTCCCCCCGCCGATGCAGGCAGACGTCGGCCGGAGGCTCAGATCTCCTCCCACGAGATCGACGAATTCCGGAGGCGCAGACAGGTCAGTCGGACGCGGCACGGCACCGGTGTACTCCCCACCTCGGTTCGCCCAGACGTCGTTGCGGGCAAGGATGACGGTCCCCGAGACGCTCGGCGTGGGATCGACGGCGATCCCGGCGCCGGTGTTGTAGGCGACGATGCTATCCGTGACCGAGACGTCCGGCCCGCCCACGCGGATGCCGGCCCCACCGCTGCGAACGACCGTCGCATGCTCGATGACCGACGGCAGCGTCGATCCCAAGCGAATCCCGTCCGAGCCGCACTCGTCGACCTCGATCCGCTGCATCGAACAGGAGGCATCGGCGCCGACGTCGATGCCAATCTCGACGGCGTCATGGACGGCGCATCGCTCGATCGTGACCGAGCTCTGGCCGAGGAGCGAGATCCCCGTCTTGCCTGAGAAAGAACTGCAGTTGCGAATCTCGACGTGCGCGTCCCCGCTCGCGGAGAGGCCGCCGTCGGGATTCGCGTCGAACGTGCATCCATCGAGATCCAGCGCGGAGCGGTCGCGCACGTCGACGCCCCACCCACCGCAACGCTCGACGTCGGAACCGAGGAGCGAGGCCTCGGCATCATCGATGAGGACGACCCCGCCACCGCGATCCGAGACGAATCGTGTGTCACGCACGGTAGCGGAGGACGCGTCTTCCAGGAGGAGGCCGACGCCCTCATTGCTTTCGATCTCGCACCCGCGAACCTCGACGCGGGCGCCGTCCTGCGCGTGGACGCCGTGAGAGGCGCAGCTTCGGATGGTGCAGTCCTCGAGAGCCGGGCTCGACGTCGACGTCGCGATCTCGACTCCGGTCCCGACGGCACTCGAGATCGTGCAGTCGGCAAGCGTGATCGATGCGGACGAAAGCTCGACGGCGGGAGCGGGAAGCGTCGTCCCGACGCGCTCGATCAGGAACCCCTCGATCCGCCCAGCGCTTGCGTGTGTCGCGCTGACCGCGGGGTCGAATCCGTACCCGTAGCGGATGACGGTCGTGGCCGGGCCGGCACCGATGAGGTTGACGCCGTTCTTGAACTGCAACCCCTCCTCGTAGACTCCGGCGGCGACGTAGATCGTGTCACCGAATCGGGCTTCGTTGAGCGCGCCCTGGATCGTCGTGTGCGTGCCGGTGCCTGCCTGCGAAACAAGGAACTGCTCACCTGCGACCGGGACGGCGGCGCACGTGAGAAGGAGGGCAGACAGGAAGAGCAATCGAAGCCTTGCGCGCATGTCGCGATTGTACAGGCTGCACGGGCCGCTCCAAGCCGTCGAGCGGACGCAACGTGAGGTAAGATTCGCCGGGAGGGAGCATGCGAACGTTCTTCGCGATTCCGCTGCAGGAAGGTGTCCGCGAGTCGATCCGATCGGCCGCGGGGCAACTTCGGGCCGCGACACAGATGAGGGCCTCCTGGGTTCGACCGGAGAACTACCACCTGACGGTGCGGTTCCTGGGGGACATCGAACCGATGCTGACGGTCGACCTGACGAACTTGGCGGATGAGCTCGTCGCAGACAGGAAGCCGTTCGAGATCCCTCTCGAGCGCATAGGCGCCTTCCCGTCATTCGACAGAGCGCGTGTGCTCTGGATCGGGGGCGACGCTCCGGACACGTTCGTCGACCTCGTCGGGAACCTCAACGCGCAGATCACGCGCCTCGGCTTCAAGCCGGAGCGGAAAGCGACGATCGCCCACGTCACGATCGCCCGGGTCAAGGGCCGCTTTGACGAGCAGCTGGGATCGATCGTTCGCGACCTCGGGCCGCTCCGATCGGAGTCCGTGCACGTCGACCGGATCGTGTTGATGCAGAGCGAACTTGCGCCCGGCGGGGCGATCTACACACCCCTCGCGGAGGCACACTTCGGACGACGTGAGAGGCAGGAAGGCGGATGAGCGGATCGTTCGAGCAACTCGACCACACCGCCGATCTCGGGTTGCGCGCGCGCGGCGACACGCTCGAGGAAGCCTTCCGGCAAGCGGCCCGCGGGCTGTTCGACGCGATGGTCGACCTCGAACGGGTCGCTCCCGACCGCCGGCACACGGTCTCGTGTACGTCGCAGACGGTCGAGGGGCTTCTCGTCGAGTGGCTGTCCGATCTGCTGGCGCAGAAGGACCTCTCTGGACTTCTGTTCGGAGAGTTCGAGCTCGAGATCGCGTCTCGGGAGGACGGATTCGCGCTACACGGAACCGCGCGAGGAGAACCGCTCGCGCCGGGAAGGCACGATCCGAAAGCGGAGGTCAAGGGAATCAGCTACCTCGGCCTGCGCGTCGAGGAGACAGCAGACGGTTGGATCGCGGAGTGCGTGCTCGACGTCTAGGAGGTGAGATGCCGGAGAGATTGACGCTGGAACCGGTGGGACCGGCGAGGTTTCGTCTGCAGCGGAGCGGGGGCATGCGCGTGCCCGGCCTGGTCTTCGCCGACGAGGAGACGGTCGCGCAGCTGCACGAGGAAGCGTCAAACCCCGAGGCGTGGAGCGCCCTCCGACAGGTTCAGAACGTCGCCTGTCTCCCGGGAATCGTCGGCGCCTCGCTCGCGCTTCCCGACGTGCATCCTGGGTACGGCTTCCCGATCGGCGGCGTCGGCGCGTTCGATCTCGACGAGGGCGTCGCGGTCGTCGGCGGGGTCGGGTTCGACATCAACTGCGGCGTCCGGATGCTGGCGACACAGCTGAGCCGCGGCGAAGTCCTCGATCAGGTCCAGTCGATCGGCCGCGACCTATTCGAGACGGTGCCGGCAGGCCTCGGATCGAAGGGCGAGCTGCGCCTCTCCGTCGCCGAGATCGATCATGTGCTCCTCGAGGGCGCAGCGTATGCCGTCGGGCAGGGATTCGGCCTCGACGAGGATCTCGCCTTCATCGAGGAGGGCGGTCGGATCGAGGGTGCCGATCCGACGTGCGTCAGCGCGCTGGCGAAGAAGCGGCAGTTCGGGCAAGTGGGCACGCTGGGATCGGGCAATCACTACCTTGAGCTGCAGTTCGTAGAGAAGGTGCTGGATGCGGGCGCCGCAGCGGCGTACGGACTCGGCCTCGATCAGATCGTCATCTCGATCCACACGGGATCGCGAGCACTCGGCCATCAGATCGGGCAGGACTATCTCAAGGAGATGGCCGACGCCGTCTCGAAGTACGGCCTGGACGTTCCGGAGCGGGAACTGGCCTGCGCGCCCATCGGAAGCGCGGAAGCAAGGCGATACCTCGCCGCGGTGGCATGCGGAGCCAACTGTGCGTTCGCGAATCGGCAGGTCATCGCACACCTCGTCCGCACGTCACTCGAGCGCACTTGCGGGACCGAGCCGGACGCTACGCGGACGGTCTACGACATCGGCCACAACAACGCGAAGATCGAGGAGCACTCGGTCGACGGCGAGCGACGGCGCCTTCTCGTTCACCGGAAGGGCTCGACTCGCGCGTTCGGGCCGGGTCGGCCGGAGGCGCCGGAACCGTACCGGCATATCGGGCATCCGATCTTCGTCGGCGGGACGATGGGCACAGCTTCCTACGTGATGCGCGGAACCGACGTGGGCATGGAGACGACGTTCGGCAGCGGCATCCACGGCGCAGGGCGTGCGCTTTCACGGAAGAAGGCGGCGAAGCGGTTCTGGGGGGACACCGTGATCTCCGACCTCGCCGGCTCCGGCGTGCTCGTGTTTGCCCACAGCAAGCGGGGGGTCGCGGAGGAGGCGCCGGGAGCGTATAAGGACGTCGAACGGGTCGTTGGCGCGGCGGAAGCGGCGGGCATCAACCGCGCGGTGGTCAAGTTGCGACCGCTGGCCGTGATCAAAGGGTGAGCTAGCCGGCGCGATCCCTTCGCCAAACCGAAAACGCGCGTGTCTCCCGAACGAGCGCACGAGCGAGCTTCCTCGGATCGTGCTTGATGGTTTCCTTGCCCGCCCACTCGGCCGTGCCGACAAGATCGGTCCGGAGGACGGCAAGCCCGTACGGGTTCGGCGTGAGAAGGTCGTCCTCGACCGGGAGCGCCGCTTCGTCTCGATACCCTGCGATGAGAGCCGCGTCCGGCTCCGCCTCGTTGACGAGGACGGCGTCGAACCGCCGCAGATCGATGTAGTCCGCCAGTGCTTCGAGATGGTCGCTCAGCGTGAAGCTGTCCGTCTCTCCCGGTTGCGTCATCAGATTGGACACCAGCACCTTCTCGGCAGGCGCTCGCTCGATGGCCGCGGAGATACCCTCGACCAGGAGGTTCGGCACGAGGCTGGTGAACAGGCTTCCCGGTCCGAGCAGAATCAGATCTGCCTCGGCGATGGCCTCGAGAACCTCCTCGTGCGCGGGGACGGGCGACGCGGCAAGCTCGACGCGGAGGATGCGGCGCGGGTCGGTCGCCAGCTTCGTCTCCCCTTCAATGCGAGCGCCGTCCTGCATCGTGCCGATGAGGTGGGTCTTGGTCAGCGTTGCCGGGAGGACGCGGCCGCGGATGCTGAGGAACTGGCTCATCGCAGCCACGGCGCCGTCGAAGCCGCCTGTGGCCTGTTCGAGTCCGGCGAGGACGAGGTTGCCGAGCGAGTGGCCGCGGAGCTCCGCGGGGGCGACGAATCGGTACTGGAAGAAATCGGAGAGCTTCGTCTCGTCCTCGGCGAGCGCGAGGATGCAGTTTCGCACGTCTCCCGGCGGGAGGACGTCGACCTCCTCGCGAAGGCGGCCGGAACTCCCTCCGTCGTCTGTCACCGTTACGACGGCGGTGAGATTCGAAGTCTCCTCCTTGAGACCGCGGAGGAGCGTCGACAGCCCGGTCCCGCCTCCGATGGCGACGACGCGGGGGCCGCGCTCGAGGAGCCTCGTGCGATAGATCATGGTCGACGGCTTGAGGCGACGATCGGAGGAGACGCTCCGTGCGACGGACCGAACGAGTCGCGCCAAGGCGAACCCGAATCCCGCCGCCCCGAGGGCGAACACGAAGACCATGATCGCGACTCGTGCCGCCCCGCCTTCGGGGAGGGTCCGGTAGACCCAGCGGACGAGGTCGGTCCCGACCGCATAGAGAATGGCGACGACAAGGATCCCCATCGAGAAGACCGACAGAAGGATCCACCGCTTGACTGCCATGCCCGGCGTGAGCCAACGCAGCAGGCTGCGGAACTTTGCGTTCACGTGCTTCTCCGGAACGACGCGTCGACGACGCCCGGAACGGTGTTGAGCGTGCTGCGCAGCTCGTCGCTCGGGGCGACGGAGTATCGTTCGTGGGCTCGGACAACGACGGCTCCCCCCGTGTCGACGAGGCGGAAGCAGACCGGAGCCTCGCCGGCGTGCTGCGTCAACTCCGTTTGGACTCGCGCGAGCGCGTCGGAGTTCAGATCTCCCATCTCCATCGTCAACAGGAGCGAGATGGTCATCCGCTCGGAGACGTCGCCGAGCGAGAGGATCTCCTCCGCGATCAGGCCGACGTCGCCGTTGCGGCGATCGGCGACCACGGCGACGCCGATCAGCGCATCTTCCTGCAGGAGCTGCGCGCCGGCTTCGAGCACGCGGGGAAAGATGGTGATCTCAACCTCTTCGGTCCCGTCTTCGATCGTGATGAAGGCCATCGGATCGCCTCGCTTCGTGTCGATGCGACGGATCTTGTTCAACCGTCCCCCGACGATGCCCTTCCCGCCCTTCTCGAGTTCCTTCGCCTGGTGAGCGGAGAGGCAGTAGAAATCGAGCGCCTCCCGGTGCTCGTCGAGCGGGTGGGCGGTGACGTAGAGACCGAGAAGCTCCCGCTCGAACGCGAGAAGGTCGCCCCGCTCGAATTCGGGCTCGGCGACGACCGGATCTGTCGCGTCTTCCTCTTCGAGACAGCCGAAGATCGACTGCTGGCCGGTTGCACGCTCGTGCCGCTTGCGCTGCATCAGCTCGAGACCCTCGGAGAGGTGCCGCAGCAGGCCGCGTCGGGACGCCCCGAGGCCGTCGAACGCGCCAGCCTTGATCAGCGCCTCGAGCGCCTCCCGATCGAGACCCTCCTCGTCGACTCTCCGGCAGAGGTCGAAGAACGAGTCGTACGGCTTGTCCTTGCGCGCGTTGACGATGGCGGCGACCGCACCGCGACCCACGTGCTTGATCGCGCCGAGACCGAACCGAATCCGGCCTTCCGCCACGGGCGAGAAGCCGAGGAGGCTCTCGCTGATGTCGGGCGGCAGCACCTCAATTCCCATCTCACGACACTCGCCGATGTACTCGGCGACCTTGTCCGAGTCACCTTGCACGCTCGTCAGGAGCGCCGCCATGAAGTGCGTGGGATGGTTGGCCTTGAGGTACGCGGTCCAGTAAGAGACGAACGCGTAGGCAGTCGTGTGTGACTTGCCGAAGCCGTAGCGTGAGAACTTCTCCATGTCGGCGAAGGTGCCTTCCGCCTGCTCACGGGGCACGCCGTTGGCGAGACAGCCGTCGATGAACTTCGTCTTGAGGCTGTCCATGATCGCCTTGTCCTTCTTGCCCATCGCCTTGCGGAGAATGTCGGCCTCGGCGAGCGTGAAGCCCGCCAGCACCTGCGCCATCATCATGACCTGATCCTGGTAGATCGGCAGGCCGTAGGTGTCTTCGAGGATTCCCGCGAGGCTCGGATGCGGGTAGCTGATGGATCGACGTCCGCTCCTCCGCTCGACGTACTCGTCGGTCATCCCGCTTTCGAGCGGCCCGGGACGGAAGAGGGCGAGCAGAGCGATCAGATCTTCGAATCGATCGGGCAGCACGCGGCGGATGAGCGACCGCATCCCCGAGCTCTCGAGTTGGAAGATTCCTGCAGTTCGCGCGTCGCGGATCAAGGCGAACGTCTTCGCGTCGTCGAGCGGGATCGACTCGACGCAGAGGTCGACGCCCGCTTGCTCCTTCAGCGCATCCAGCGTGTCGTCAATCAGCGTGAGATTGCGCAGTCCGAGGAAGTCGAACTTGAGAAGCCCGACCGCCTCCACGTCGATCATGTCGAACTGCGTGACGAATTCCCCTTCACCGAGCCTGAGCAGCGGGACGTGGAGCGAGAGACGATCGGGCGCGATGACGAGTCCGGCGGCGTGGGTCGATGCGTTTCGCGTCAATCCCTCGAGCCGCTGGCCGATATCGATGAGTCGCTTGATCTCCGGATCGTCCTTGTAGAGCGTGGCCAGCTCGGTGACCCGCTCCACGGCCGCCTTGAGCCCCCAGCCGAACGGGATCAACTTGGCGACCCGGTCGGTCGTGCCATACGGAATGCCGAGGACGCGCCCCACGTCACGGACGACGCTGCGCGCCGCCATTCGATCGAACGTGGCGATCTGGGCAATCCGCTCCCACCACCGCTCGCCGCCGTACTTCGCGCGCACATAGTCGATGACCTTGTCGCGTCCCTTGATGCAGAAGTCGATGTCGAAGTCCGGAAGGCTGATGCGATCCGGGTTGAGGAAGCGCTCGAAGATCAGCCCGTACTTGAGCGGGTCGACGTTCGTGATTCGCAGGGCGTAGGAGACCAGGCTTCCGGCCGCAGAGCCGCGACCGGGGCCGACCGAGATCTCGTGCTCGAGCGCGTAGTGCACGAAGTCCCAGACGATCAGGAAGTACGTGCTGTACTCCATCTTCTCGATGACCGACAGCTCGAAGTCGAGCCGCTCGCGAACCTCATCGGTGATCTCGCCGTAGCGCTCCGCCGCCCCGGCCTCCGCAAGCGTGCGAAGGTACGCGTTGGAGTCCGTCTCGCCCTCCGGCAGCTCGAACGGCGGGATCATCGGCTTGCCGAAGGTCAACTCCACGTTGCAGCGATCCGCGATCCGCCGCGTGTTGGCGATCGCCTCGGGGACGTCGGCGAACAGCTCGGCCATCTCCTCGGGCGTGCGGAAGTGATAGCCCTCCCCGTCGAAGGTGCGATGGTCGGGATCGTCAAGCGTGCGATTCGCCCGAATGTTGAGGAGCACCTCGTGAGCGAGCTTGTCGTCCGCCGAGAGGAAGTGGACGTCGCTGGTTGCGACGAGCGGGATCTCGAGCTCGCCCGCCAGCTCGCTCAGCTGGCGCCGGAGCCGCGCGTCCCGCTCCGTTCCGTGATGCTGAATCTCGATGAAGAAGTTCCCCGCCCCGAAGATCCCCTGCAATCTTCGAGCGGTATCCGCGGCGGCGTCCCGCCGGCCGCTCTGGAGCAACCTGGGAATCTCGCCGCTCTCGCAGGCGGAGAGCGCGATCAGACCGGCCGAATACGATTCGAGCAACTCGTAGTCTGCGCGCGGACGGTAGTAGAACCCTTCGGTATGCGCTCGGCTGACGATCGCAAGGAGATTGCGATACCCCTCGTCGTTCTCCGCGAGCAAGACGAGATGGTAGTAGCGCTGCCCGTTCTGCACGTTTCGGTCGCGACGGTCGCCGGGCGCAACGTAGATCTCACATCCCAAGATCGGCTTGATCTCCTGGCGCTTCGCCTGACGGTAGAACTTGACCGCACCGCTCATCACGCCGTGATCGGTGAGCGCGAGAGCGTCCATCCCGCACGCCTTCGCGCGGGCGAGGAGCCCGGCGATCTTGCAGGAGGAGTCGAGGATGCTGTACTCCGAGTGGACGTGGAGGTGTACGAACGGGCTGCTCATCGGGACGGCTCCTCGACGAAGATCACCTTGATTTCGCCCGGCATGACGAGCCCGAGTCGTTCCCTCGCGGCTTGCTCGATCGCGACCGGATCGTCCGCCGAAGCGAGCCGGTCTCTCAGCTCCAGCTGCGTCTGACTCGCCTCGATCTGGGCGAGTTCGAGCTGATCCAGTCGCCGCTCCCGACGAGCAATCTCGAGCTGCCGGCTGACGAACAACGTGACGATCAGAGCACTGACTACGAGAAGAGCGAGCGCGAGCCATAGCCGGGGAGACAGACGGACTCGGCTCTCCCCACGTCGGCGATCCCTCACGTCCTCACCCCTTACGTGGAACGGTCGAGGGGACGCGTTTCGGTGCAGAGCCAGACTTGCCTTGAATCCCGAAGCCCCCCTCGGAGAAGATCCACGATCCCCGCTCCTGACCGCCAGTATAGAGAGCAGCGACGAGGCGAGCAACGGACATTGGCCCCGTGTTGCAGAGGGTACAGACGGGCTCGATAATGGTCCGAGACGCGATGGGAACCGCAGATTGTCTGACATGAAGGAGCATTCGATGCGCACAAGCGACCTCCGAGAACGATATCAGGCGTACTTTGCCGACCGAGGGCACAAGCGACTGCCGAGCTCGTCGCTCGTGCCCAACGACCCGACGCTCTTGTTCACGTCCGCCGGCATGGTGCCGTTCAAGGAGATCTTCTGGGGCCGCGTCGACCCATCCTTCGACCGAGCGACACCTGCCA
>Ga0272441_10008037_pt1 | contig 16875 bp, 10 predicted proteins | sample SSMProp6N_FD_193582 | JGI IMG/M metagenome (GOLD analysis project Ga0272441, IMG submission 193582) | Marine sediment archaeal communities from Little Sippewissett salt marsh, Falmouth, MA, United States - SSM-Prop-6N | ecosystem: Environmental > Aquatic > Marine > Wetlands > Sediment ...
AGCAATAGAAGAAGCACCAAAACCAAAACCAAATAAAATATTAGTAATAATTACATCCTTAGATAAAGTTCCAAATCCTTCAAACAATAACTCATCAGGTATTAAATTATTAAAAAGATAATACAACCCAGCAATTCCAAGTACACCCAAACCAACTACACACATGCCCATAACAGCTCCACTTGAAAAAGCAATAGACAATCCTTTACTCACATCCTTCTTAGAACCCTCTGCGGTTCTTGCATTAGCCATCGTCGCTGTACGCATACCAATGTTACCAGAGATAGCTGAAAAAATAGCACCAACAACAAAAGCAACAGACAAACCCCAATGCATATTAAACTCAGGGATTTTTGACGCAATAAAAAGTAACAAAGCAACAACTATTACAAAAATTACAAGGACTTTATACTCACTTTTTAAAAAAGCCATAGCACCGTTACGAATTGCACTGCTCAATTCTTTCATCTTTTCATTTCCAGCGCTTTGTGTTTTAACAGAGTAATAAAGAACTATGGCAAAAATCAAAGCAACTATTCCGCCTAAAGGGGCAATAAGTGTCTCAACTGTAAACATTTTAACAACTCACCCTACTGATTCTCTGTATCAATGTAACTTATTTAATGATTATGTTTTTTAGATTTGGATAATATTTGTAAAGATATAAATATAAATTATAAAAAATAATTAAATACTTAATAAAATATGTCCTGATGCGAAAATCTTAATGAGAAAATGATAGAAACATGTTTAAAAAAATAGGAGACACCATAGAAAAACGACCATGGCTGGTAATCTCAGTAGTTTTACTAATAACAGTTGGATTTGCAACCTTAATACCATCTATCGAAATGAAAACTGAATTCAAAGATTTCATGCCAGAGGATGAAACAGTAAAAGCAAATATGAGAATAATGCAGTATTTCGGAGAAGGCCAACAGCCTATGTTTTTATATGTACAAAAACAACAATCAGCACATACTCTAACAATAGATTCGCTAAAAGAACAGAGCTACATAATAAAAGAACTTATTAAAATGCCTGAAATCAAAAATGCAACAGATATAACATATTTCATAGATCAAATATGTCAACTAGAATTCGGTCAAAAATTTGAAGATTGCACAGATGAACAAATAAACATAGCAATAAATGATTTATTGGAAGAAAAAAACCCTCAAAAAATAAAGATATTAGATACAGATGACTTCAATGAAAAAATAGAATACAACAGATATCCCAGAATATCAAAGGGTAAATCAGTTGATGAACTAGATATTAAGAATATTGATATCGAATATAATAAAAAAACAATTAATTTTTCAATAGAAGTTTATGATTTATCATCTTTTCAATCAAAAATCAAATCACCAATAAACCTAGTCAACGTAATTGAATGGTATCTAGATTTTGAGAATCTTATAAAACCAGATGAAAGACTAAACATATCATACAAAATAGCAGCTCATATTGAACCAAAACACTCATTATGGCAAGTGGGAGAAGGAATATTAGATAATATTAGGAGAAATCTATTAAATCTAAAAAACCGAGAATTATTCAACGTTTATGAAAAAAGCGTTATCCTGTGGATTAAACCTGATAGCCAGGATATGTATTTTCCTGTAAAACTAGAAACAGGAGAAATCAACTTTAACATTGAGGAAAATCAGATAAAAATTAGCGTTTCAAGAAATGAACTTGGAAACTATGGTATAGCACCACGCTTCGGAGTGTACGAAATACCAGCCAAGCTAAGTAATTTCAAAGCAGGCACCAGGTTTTATCAGACTCCATTTATAAAATTACCCTGGTTTAGAATTGATTTCAACACTAGTTATCTAATAAACAAACTAGAAAAAATTATAAAACGTCCCTTACTTGGCGGTATCGCTGATAGATTACTAAATAATATTGCTGGTTTATCATGGGAAGATTTTGACGAGTTTTTTGGAACAATAGACGAAAACATGCCTCTACCAGATATGATAGCATTGAAAGATATTGAAAGCTCCTGGTTTAATATCGATGACGCGCCAGACACGGATTTTGTTTCGAAAGTTCTGTTTATTAAATCACCATTGTATAATGATTTGCAGATAAGTGCAAAAGGGTTCATTTCTAAGGATTATATCAAACCTGCAGCCAGTCTCATAATTTTAAATCTTAATTTAACTGGGAATTATGAAGAAGCACTAGAATCAACAAGAGATGTTTTGAAAAACTTAGAAAAAATTGATTCCGCTTATAGTTTTATATCTGTGGAAGCAACTGGTGACATTGTCATATCTGTTCAAATCGACGAAGTTACAACAGAGGCAAATGTCATCATTATGCCAATGATTTTCATCGTCATAATAACTATATTATTTATTTTTTTCAGGAGGCTATCTTATATTGCTATGCCATTATTAGCTCTAGTAGTTTCAACTATATGGCTTTTTGGAACAATGGTTCTGCTTGACATGCCATTTACCACGATTGCTGTAGCACTTGTACCAATTATCATGGGTTTAGGTGTCGATTACTCAGTTCATCTTTTACACAACTACCGGACAGAGCTTTCAAAAGGAAGCACATCAGCTGAAGCTATTAAAAAATCTATCCTTGAAATTGGCACAGCTATGTTCCTAGCTATGCTAACAACAGTAATAGCATTCTTATCATTTTTAAGTGCTAGTTTACCGCCAATAAGAGATTTTGGGTTGTTACTAGCTCTCGGTATACTCTATACATTTATCACCGCTATAACACTGCAAGCAGCTGTTCGTTATGTAACTGATAGAGGGAAAAAGAAATACAAAAAAGGAAAAAAGAAATCAATTAAACTAGACTTACTAATGAGAAAAGTTGCAAAAACTATTTTATGCCATCAGAAAAAGATTTTGACATTAATTCTTCTAATAACAGTGATTAGTGCAATAGGAGCAACACAAATTAAAACAGGTTTTAATTTTGAATCATTTGTACCGGAGAATAATCCTGCAGTAGAGTTATTCGGAGAAATTGAAGAAAACTTTCCTTTCGCAAGCCAAAGCCAGGAATATATATTGATAGAAGGTGACGTTGCAACAGTTGAATCTCTAAAGGGCATTATAAGAACTCATGGTAATCTCGAAGACGATAGCTATATCGAGAAAAACTTTGATGGCTCAGCAAAAACCATCAGCATATACACAATAATTAATCAAGCAGTAAAGAACAATGACACAATATTGGATAAGTTTAATCTTGATAAAAATACAATGATACCACAAAAAGATCAAGATGTAAAAAATTTATTTAATTATCTATATGAAAGTGAGGAATATGGTATACTAGTTAGAAATAATATACATAAAACAAACGGTGAATATGATGCATGTATAATCAGGGTATTTATTGACATGGCCGCTGAAAACATAGAAACAGAAGATCTGGGGGAATATTTAGAGCTTTTAACCGAAGAATTAAATGAAGATATTGAAAACTATGGAAATGCAGAAGCAATAGCAACTGGGCAGTTAATAATAACTAATAAGATTACTAGCTCATTAACTGAAAGTCAAGTAATGTCAACAGCGATATCACTTGTTTTAGCAACAATAGTGCTTATCATAGCATATAGGAAACCAACACTTGGACTAATTACAATTATTCCCGTGATGATTTCAATGGTTTGGATTCTTGGTACAATGTATTTCATAGGTTATAGTTTAAACATTATGACAATAACAGTTACAAGTCTCACAATTGGTATCGGAATTGATTATGCAATTCATGCTACAGAAAGATTCAAGTTAGTAGCAGATAAAACAGGGGATATTAACTTAGCAGTATGTGAAACTATATCTAGAACGGGTGGTGCACTTCTAATCGCCGCATTGACAACAACCCTAGGTTTTGCAACTTTAATTTTGGCACCTATTCCACCTGAGCAGCAGTTTGGAGTAATATTAGCTATGACTATAACTTATTCATTTATAACATCGGTACTTCTTTTACCTTTAATTCTTGCAAGATGGGCTAAATGGAGAAAAAAACACAAAGGATTCATTATATCTCCAACGCCTGCAAAAAAAGAGGAATCAGAAGATTTTGATAACTGCGAATTTGAAATAAAAAAATAACTTTTCTCTATGAATTTGAATTAGTATATAGACATTATACCAAATATTTATTTATTATATCTTAATTCGGGTTACATACCCAGAGGGGTGTTTAATTGTCAAATACTTTAGTTAGCGAGTTGAAAAAAATGAGTGAAAAAAAAGAGAAGATTATAAAATCTGTAGATGGTAACACAGCTGCGGCGCATGTTGCCTATGCTTTTAGTGATGTAGCCGCTATATATCCAATTACTCCTTCATCTTCTATGGGAGAAGTAGTTGATGCATGGTCAGCACAGGGAAGAAAAAATATTTTTAATCAACGTTTAAAAGTTGTTGAAATGCAATCAGAAGGTGGTGCCGCTGGGGCTATACATGGTGCTTTGAGCGGTGGCGCTCTTTGTACTACTTTTACTGCATCGCAAGGTCTACTACTCATGGTTCCAAACATGTACAAAATAGCCGGAGAACTAATGCCCACTGTTTTCCATGTATCCGCCCGTGCAATAGCCGGGCAAGCTTTATCAATTTTTGGTGATCATCAGGATGTTATGGCAGCTCGTGCTACTGGTTTCGCCCAAATAGCATCAGGCTCAATACAGGAAATAATGGACCTCGCTCTTGTTGCACACTTATCAACAATACGATCTAGTATACCATTCGTACATTTCTTCGATGGTTTCAGAAGTTCACACGAAATCCAGAAAATACAGATGCTAGATTACAATGACGTACCTAAACTAGTGGACTGGGAGGGAATCAAAAAACACCGGGAAAGAGCACTTAACCCTGAAAAACCACATCTACGTGGAACCGCACAAAACCCAGATATATACTTCCAAGTAAACGAAGCAGGAAACAAATTCTATGAAAAAGTTCCAAAAATAGTAGAAGAAGAAATGAAAAAAGTAAGTAAACTAACAGGTAGAAACTATAACCTATTTGACTACATTGGAGCACCAGATGCAGAACGAATAATAGTTATGATGGGATCTGGAGCAGAAGCAGCAGAAGAAGCAGTTGAATATCTAAATAAGAAAGGAGAAAAAGTTGGTTTAATTAAAGTAAGATTATTCCGACCTTTTTCAGTAAAACATTTCTTAGAAGCTGTACCTGATACCGTAAAACGTATAGCTATTCTTGATAGAACTAAAGAAAACGGTGCATATGGTGAACCACTTTATCTAGATGTATCCGCAGTTTATCAACATCTTAAAAAAGATATGATAATAGTTGGTGGAAGATATGGTCTTGGCTCAAAAGATTTCACACCAAGCATGACAAAAGCAGTATTTGAAAACCTTGCAATGAACGAACCAAAAAACAATTTCACAATTGGTATAACAGATGATGTAACATTCACCTCACTCCCAATACGCGAAGAAATTGATGCTACGCCTGAAGGAGTTGTTCAATGTAAATTCTGGGGACTTGGTGGAGATGGAACAGTTGGTGCAAACAAAGATGCAATCAAAATTATTGGTGATAACACCAACATGTATGTACAAGGATATTTTGCATATGATGCTAAGAAATCAGCAGGAGTAACTATTTCTCATTTACGTTTTGGAAAAGTACCAATAAAATCAACTTATTTGATCAAAGATGCTGATTACGTAGCATGTCATAACCCATCATATGTCGATAAATATAATCTTCTTGAAGGTATAAAAGGAGAGGGTTGTTTTGTTCTTAATTGTCCATGGTCTCTTAAAGAAATGGAAAAACAACTTCCAAATTCATTAAAGAAAACTATAGCTGAAAAGAAACTTAAGTTCTATACAATCGATGCGGTAAAAATAGCTGAAAAAGTAGGCTTGGGTGGCCGTATAAACATGGTAATGCAAACAGCATTTTTCAAACTAGCAAATGTGATACCTGTAGACGATGCTATCAATTATCTAAAAGAAGCTATTAAGAAAACCTATGGTAAAAAAGGTAAAGATGTAGTAGAGATGAACTGGAAAGCAGTGGATAACGCATTAGAGAATGTTAAAGAAATTAAATATCCCGATTCATGGGCACAACTTAAACCTGAAAAAACTAAGGAAAAAGATGAACCTGAGTTTGTAAAAAAAGTTATGCGCCCAATGCTCGCACAACAAGGTGACAAGTTACCTGTTAGTGTATTCACACCAGGAGGATTCTTCCCAACAGGTACTACGAAATATGAGAAAAGAGGTGTAGCTATTAATGTTCCAGAGTGGCAGATTGATAATTGTATTCAATGTAATCAGTGTGCAATGGTCTGCCCACATGCTGCAATAAGACCAGTGCTTGTCACAGATGAGGAGCTTAAAAAATCGCCAAAGGGATTTGAATCAAAGAAAGCTGTTGGTAAAGGCGTTGAAGGGTTATCATTTAGAATACAAGTTTATCCTGAGGATTGTGTGGGTTGTGGTAATTGTGCAGATATCTGCCCATCAAAGGAAAAAGCACTCATTATGAAACCATTTGTTTCACAATTAGAACAGATTCCGTTACAAAAGTATGCTGAGACTATTCCTATTCGTACTGGTGACTTTGATAAATTCTCAGTTAAAGGATCTCAATTCCAGAAACCATTACTTGAATTCTCAGGAGCTTGTGCTGGTTGTGGTGAAACACCGTATATGAAACTAGTAACTCAACTATTTGGAGATCGTATGATGATTGCAAATGCTACTGGTTGCTCTAGTATATGGGGTGGCTCTGCTCCATCTGTACCATACACAGTAAATGAAAAAGGACATGGTCCTGCCTGGGCAAATTCTTTATTTGAGGATAACGCAGAATATGGTTTTGGAATGGCACTTGCTGCTATACAGCGTCGTGCAAAACTCGCTGATTTGATTAAAGAATCTATAGATCAAAACAAAGTATCAGGCGATCTCAAAGAAACATTTAAAGGATGGCTTGAAAACAAAGATAACGCTGAAGGATCAAAAGAATATGGAAACAAAATAAAATCACTACTTAAAGACAATCATGATGATAAATTATTAAATCAAATATGGGAAGCAAGAACTATGCTCACTAAGAAATCCATCTGGGCATCCGGTGGAGATGGATGGGCATACGATATCGGATACGGTGGTCTTGACCATGTACTCGCAATGGGCGAAGACGTTAATATAATAGTATATGACACAGAAGTTTACTCAAACACAGGAGGACAATCATCAAAAGCAACCCCTGTTGGCTCAGTTGCAAAATTCGCAGCATCAGGTAAAAAAACCAAGAAAAAAGACCTAGGAATAATGGCTATGACCTATGGATATGTCTATGTAGCATCAGTTGCAATGGGTGCAAATAAAAACCAACTCATAACAGCCTTTAAAGAAGCAGAATCCTACCCTGGCCCATCACTAATAATAGCATATGCACCATGTATCAACCATGGAATAAAAGCAGGTATGGGAAAAACACAAAACGAGGAAAAACTAGCAGTCGAGTCAGGATACTGGCCATTATATAGATACGACCCGAGACTTGCTGATGAAGGAAAGAATCCATTCCAACTTGATAGCAAAGAACCAAATGGAAAACTAAAAGAATTCATCATGGGCGAAGTAAGATACAACACGTTAACTAGGTCTTTCCCAGAAGAAGCAAAAAGATTACATAAAAAACTTGAGGAAGATGTAAACGCGAGATACAAGAAATACAAAGCAATGTCAGAAAAATAATCAAACCTCTTTTTCTTTCTTTATAATCTTTTTGCATAAGACTATTTTTACCTAAAATGTATTACACTTTGTTGTGGTGCATTTTTAGTGTTAAAACGAGCAAAAGAGATAGGTAGTTTAATTAAAAATTCTAAACAAATACATATAGTTACACATATAGACGCAGATGGTATAGCCGCAGGTTCTATAGCATATCTAACCCTAAAACGCCTAGGAATAGAATGCTCTATAGATTTCGTTAAACAACTTGATAAAAAAGTTTTAGAAAAAATAGAAAATGAAAACCATGAACTTGTATGGTTTACAGATCTAGGCAGTAGCATAAGTATAGATTATCCACGAATAAACAAAGTCATAACAGATCATCATTCATGCCCGGACAATTCAAATAAATCTTTTCATCTAAACCCACATCTTTTTGATTTAGATGGAGGAATTCAGATAAGTGGAGCAGGTACAACTTATCTAGTTTCAAGATCTATTGATAAAAAAAACATGGATTTATCTCATCTAGCTATTGTTGGTGCATGTGGAGATTTACAGGATAAAAGATATGGTAAACTATTTGGGATGAATAGAACAATTATCAACGATGGGGAAAAAAATGGTGTTGTACGAGCAATAACGGATATTCGTTATTTTGGTAGAGAAACAAGACCTGTTTACAAATTGTTGCAATACTCAAGCGATCCAATAATACCTGGTTTAAGTGGACGTGAAGCAGCATGTATCAAGTTTCTACAAGAAATAGGAATAAAGATGAAAGATGGGGATAACTGGAGGAAATGGATAGATCTTAACAAAGATGAAAGAACTAATATAATCTCAAATATAGCGCAATTACTATTAATGAAAGGTTTTGGGCATAGTTTAACTAAAAGAATTGTTGGAGAAGTGTATTTCTTAGAAAAAGAAAAAATTGGAACTGAGTTACACGATGCTAAAGAATATGCTACTCTTTTGAATTCTACTGCACGTTATGGTCAACATGAAACAGGGCTCGAAGTCTGTCTTGGTGACCGTGATAAATGGCTGAAGAAAGCTCAAAACCTGCTTAGAGGACATAGACATAACCTAGTAGAAGGGTTACAATTTGCTAGAGAAGAAGGAATAGTTAAAAGAGAATATTTGCAATATTTCCATGCAAAAGATGGTATAAGAGATACAATTGTTGGAATCGTAGCAAACATGTTACTTAACTCTGAAGATACAGCTAATGACTTACCATTAATAGGATTCGCTAACAAAACCAAGAGCGAGGTTAAAGCATCTGCTCGTGGTACACAGCAACTAGTTGAAAAAGGTTTGAATTTATCCATAGCTATGAAAAAAGCTGCTTCTGCTATTGATGGTGTGGGTGGTGGCCATAATATAGCGGCTGGTGCAACTATTCCGAAGGGAAAGGAAGAAGAATTTTTAGAATTATTAGAAAAAGAAATTAAAAGCCAGCTTTCACTAGCTTAAGATGTTTTAAGAATTTCTACAACTTCTACTTCGAAAATTAATGTTTCCCCAGCTAGTTCATGTACGCTAAGACCTTGTTTATCAAGATCTTGACCAAGAAGTAACTGCTGATATTGTATAGTATCATACTCTGAGGGTATATCCCTATACATTCTAGGCATAGTAAAAGACCTATTGAAAGATACTGTCCTATTGAAGTCCATATAGAAAACCTGACCGTAATATTCATATGACATGTTTATTAGATTTTCAGTGACATGATTAACAGTATATGTCAAATTGAAACCAAGATATGTTGGATATTCATATTGTGAACCAATAGAGGGATTACTTGTTATAGTTATCACTGTATCATTCCACTCAGCAGTTGTTGCATCTGGTAATATAAAACTATTCTGATCTCCTAGATTAAAGGGATAGAATTCTTCATATAGATTTTCACTTTTCGTAGGAGTAGTATAAACTGTTACCTCCTCATCAGAAATAGAAGTTATCTCGGTAGAGTTCTCCCAGATATAATGAATAGGGGGATAGATAGCTATCTCATCAGGGTCATCATTTCTAAGATCTTTTACAATATAAATAGGCATAGTAAATTTACCAAAGTCTTCTAAATCTATCCATTTTAATGTAAGGTTTTCACCATTATACTCGAGTACCTCTACAGTTTGATTCAAGCCACCTGCCATACCTGTTGTCCAAAAAGTATCCCCGACTTTAAGTTTAATTCCATATGCCTTTTCAGGAGATATAGGCCCAATAGTTTTCATCTGCTTTTGTTCTAATCCAACAAGCCCTTCTACAAAACCAGTAATACCAGTTGCATAACCAGATGGTGGCTCTGCATTTTTATCAAGACTAACATATATTGAGATGGGTGTTCCACCAGTTTTGTTTTCTACATCAGAATAAGATGATTCATAGAATGTTTTATTATTTTCATCTTCATAGATGTAAAGTATATAATGTACATCAACACTGTCTCCCAATTCTATCATCTTTCCCTCTATTGTTATATAAACATGGGCGCTTGAAGTCCTATTATTTTCGTCCATTATCTTATAAACAAATGAATCAGAACCCGTAAAATTTACATCAGGTGTATAACTAATCGTAGTGCCATCAAGTGAAACCGTACCATGTGACGGTTGCGTAACATTATATATCATCAAATAATTGCCACTTGGCCATATATCATTTGATAAAACATTTATAACATTAGCTGAGGAATTTTTGTAATAAGTAAAGTTATCATCTTTCGCTAACAATTTTCCAAGTTCATCTTCATCATCAAAAATATCAAGAATATCATCACCATATGTTACCCATAAGTAAACTGATAGAGTTCCAGCTATTATTAGCGCTAAACCAATTACAGCTATCTTTTCATTTTTCATGAGAGGGTTGAATGAGATAATGATATATTAACCTAATCGTAACATAGAGCTCATACTTCACCTAGTAAATGCCTAATAATCTTAGCAGCTAAAATCGCTGTTTCACCATGATCATATGAAGGACAGACCTCTACAATATCAAACCCAACCAGCTGAGAAGAAAAAGTTTCTACAACTTCAATTACATCAAATGGTGTAAGACCAAAAGGCTCAGGAGTACTTACAGCAGGTGCATATGCGGGGTCGAAGACATCCATATCTAATGAGAGATAAATTTTTTTATTTTTAAAACGCGTTTTTATTTCTTCTACCGCTTTTTTAATACCATCGTCTCTGACGCAAAAAGAATCTATAAAAAAAAGTTTGTTGTTTTTTGCATCTTCAAATTCTTCTTTCTCCGCTGATCTAACACCCAAAACTGCTATATTTTCTATATCAATTAAATCTGATATCCGTTTTACAACACAAGCATGATTATAAGGCTCATTTTCGTATTCATTTCTAAAATCCATATGCGCATCTAGTAATAAAACACAAATATCATCGGGGAACGATCTGATAATACCCGGAGTTATAGAATGTTCACCACCAACAGCTATAGAAAACTTATTTTTTCCAATTAAAAAAGAAACAAAATTATGCACTTTTTCAACCATTGATTTAGGCGAATCCTTTGTAACATCCAGATCACCATGATCATGAAATTTGATATCTCTTAGATCAACCCCAGTTTTTATGTTGAAAGTTTCAAAATTCCAACTAGCCGTACGAATCTCTTTAGGAGCTTTAGATGCACCAGGTCTAAAAGATGTGGTTTTATCATATGGTACACCAAATATTACAAAATCTGAATTTTCAAGATTAGCTTCGGCGTCTGCAAAATAATTTGGGAATTTCATATATACAGCAAAATGTAATTATACTCGAGTGATCTTTTTTCTACCAAGTGCTTCTAGATATGATACTTCTTTACCAGGTTTCAATTCATTTTTGAATTCATCAGGTATCTGCATCTCAAAAGTTTCATATGTTTCCAAATCCATGAGTTGAACATTGCTGCCCATTAAAGCTACAACTTGCGCCGTTCTTTTGTCAATAATTGGTACATGAACTTTATGTTTAACTGGGTGAACAACGCTACGTTTCTGTCCATCGAAAACACCTATTGCTTCAATTCTAGCTTTTGCTTCACCATGTTTCCCTGGTTTAGAAGTAGATATACTCATAATCTTACAGGGTTCATCATCAACAATCATATATCTATTTACTCTTAGTGTTCTTACTTCTGCTAGTTGTTTCATGTTTTATTCCTCAGGTACTTTGTAGACCACATCATGTTCTCTAACCCTGTCTTTGACTTTGATGCCAACGTCATCACCGGCTTTGACAACTTGTACAGGATTTCTATCAATTTCCATAGTATCTATTTTTTGTTTAAAATCAGTATGAGCACCAACAATATGTATAGTGTCTCCTACTTTGAGTTCGCCATTTGTTATTTTTATTGCAGCTACGCTAATATGTGTAAAGAAATGTTCGACTAAACCAATTTTTTCCTCTACCATATTATATGTCACCAACCATTAATGCAACAAGTTATACTTAAAATCACACCATTAATCACTTTCAACTAGTTCATAAATAGCTTTTTTACCATGTTTCACACATATGAAAGCTTCCCATTTAGAATCCCATTCCATAGGGTTTCCACATTCAGGGCAGGCGAGATGATCAATTACTTTACGATGTTGTTTTACTCGGGTTTTTAAAACCTCTGCTTTAAATTTTTTTGTTGGATCAAGTGAATTCATTACATAAACGTTGCCACTAGGAGGTAAAAAAGGAGTATTATCCTGTACCATTCTTTTTTTTCTATATGCTTTCATCTGCTGCTTGTATTTTTCCATCATCGTTTGTCTTCGTCCCATGATATCACCTTAGGAACTATCTTGAACCTAAATAAGGCTTTTGTTTTATAAGGATTTCTTGGAATAGTTCTTAGGTAACCTCTTCTACTTATGAATTTTGGGCGGTTGGTTCTATTCTAACTAAAAAACCTCAATTTATAAATAAAACAGGGTTAAATTAGAAAATTGCACCACAATTTTTATATATTATTAGAAATAAAAATAATATTGTAAATAATTTCTCTAGGAGAAGAGGTGATACTATAAAAATAAAAATATTTGTAATACTAATTATACTAGCTATTGCCAGTAGTAATTTTGTTGTTTCAGTGGATATCGATGTCTCAGATGAGGATTTATTTGAAGGATACATCCTATTTTCCCCATGGCTATCTAAAAAAATATATTTAATGGATAATCATGGTGAAATTGTGAATCAATGGCGAAGTAGACATATTCGAGCTGGACCTGTCTATTTACTAGAAAATGGAAATCTTCTTAGAGCAGGTTCTTCAAGTTATGTTCCTTTAAAGTTTTTCTTTACAGGGGGATGTTCAGGAAAAATTGAGATGTTTAACTGGGCTGGAGATTTAATTTGGTCATTTAAATATGTAGATAACAAATATTGTCTGCATAACGACATTGAACCATTGCCTAACGGTAATGTCCTAATGTTAGTCTGGGATTATAAAACACATTCTGAAGCAATAAATGCTGGGATGGACCCAAATGCTTTGGCGCCTTTTGGACCTGTAATGATTGATCGAATAATTGAAGTTGAACCAATATATCCAATTGGAGGTAATATTGTTTGGGAATGGAGTGCGTGGGATCACCTTATACAGGATTATAACCCAACCAAAGATAATTATGGAAATGTATCTGAACATCCTGAACTAATCGATTTTAATTCCAAAGGTCGAACAATTTATAATTTTAGGAACACACCAGTATCCCTGGAAGCATCTGATTTTACTCATTTTAACTCAATTGATTATAATGAAGAATTAGATCAAATTTTAATTTGTTCACGTCATCTTAATGAAGTATTTATCATCGATCACAGCACTACGACTAAAGAGGCAAAAGGTTATACTGGTGGAAGAAGTGGAAGAGGTGGAGGTTTACTTTATCGATGGGGCAATCCACTAAATTATCGAAGGGGAAACAAAAGCGACCAACAATTCTTTTCTATACATGATGCTCGATGGATTGAACCAGGATGCCCTGGAGAGGGCAATATAACAATATTTGATAACGGATTCGCTCGCGAAGATGTAAAATATTCTTCCGTAATTGAATTTACACCGTCTCCTACAGATGAGAATGGGGCTTATTATCTGGAGGATAACTCTTCTTATGATCCAGATAAGCCCTCTTGGGTTTATATGGCAGAAAATCCTACTGATTTTTATTCACATATGATGTCTGGCGCTCAAAGACTGTCTAATGGAAATACTTTGATTTGCAGCGGAGTAGAAGTTAGATTTTTTGTAGTCACACCAGATAAAGAAATTGTATGGGAATATTATAATAAGCTACCAGTTCCTTTTTTCGGCATAAATTATGTGTTTAAAACGCAGATGTATTCTGCAGATTATCCGAGTCTAGAAAAATTAAATATTGAATAATGTCCTTCTTTTTTCTCCTGTAGAACGGTTCATGAGCTAGGAGAGATTTGAACTCTCGACCTCCTAGTCATCAGCCAGGTGCTCCAACCAATCTAAGTTATAGAGTCAATATACCGGCCATAGGTCCTAGTTACCTAAGGTCTATTCCACGCAATACTTTTGTTTTATAACCTCTTTCCTCATACAGGAAACGCAAATGAAGTTAGAGAAATTAGCAGTTGATAAAGGAATAATTGATATTCTAAAGGAACACGAGATATCTGAGTTTTATCCTCCACAGGCAGAGGCTTTACCATATGCAGTAGATGGAAAAAACTTGGTCCTATCCATTCCAACGGCCAGTGGTAAAAGTCTTGTCGCTTATCTTGCTATAGTTCATAGATTGCTTAAACAAGGTGGGAAGGCTCTTTATGTTGTTCCTTTGAAAGCTCTTGCACGTGAAAAATATGAGGAGCTTAAACTTTTTGAAAAACTTGGACTAAAAGTTGGGATTTCAACTGGTGATCTTGATGATTCTGATCCAAGGCTTATTCGTTTTGATATAATTGTTTGTACTTCTGAAAAAGCTGATTCTCTTTTACGACATAAGATTACTTGGGTTGATAAAGTTAGAGCCCTTGTCATTGACGAAATACATCTGTTCCATGATCCAAGTCGTGGTCCTACCCTAGAGGTTATTATCTCTCGCTTTAAAGCTTTGAATCCTAATACACAGATTATTGCTCTTTCTGCTACCATTAAGAATGCTACTGAGCTTTCTATCTGGCTAGACGGCAAACTTATTCAATCTGATTGGAGACCTGTTCCATTAAGAGAAGGCGTATGTCTTAAACACGAGATAAAATTTGATAATGGTAAAATTGAGAAAGTTGATGGCTCTGAGAAAAAATCTCTTGAACGACTAGTTGAGAACTCTATTTCGAATGGTGGCCAGGTCCTTGTTTTTGTTAATACTCGCAGATCAACAGTTTCCCTTGCAAATAAACTAAGCGTTTTAATGGAAAAAAATCTATCAAACAAAGATAAGAAAAGTTTGAAAAAACTTCTTAATTCGGCTAAGAAAGATTTGTCTGAAGTAACATCTATTGATCGGGATTTATTTTCTTGTATTGAAAAGGGTGTCTCATTTCATAACGCAGGCTTGTCTAGTAATCAACGTAGAACTGTTGAAAAGGGTTTCAAGAATCGTATGATTAAATGCATTGTTGCTACTCCTACTCTAGCGGCGGGTGTAAATATTCCTGCTCAGCGTGTAATTATTCGTGATCTATGGCGTTATGACCCAAATTTCGGTATGCATCCTATTCCAATTTTTGAGTATAAACAACAGGCTGGTCGTGCGGGTCGTCCTCGCTATGACAAGTTTGGTGAAGCTATTACCATCGCTAAGAATGATGAACAGATGGAAAAAATTTTCAATGAATATGTTCTCGGCGATATGGAATCAATTTTTTCTAAACTTGGTAGCCAATCCGCGCTTCGTACACATCTATTAGCAGCTATAGCTACTAATTTCGTAGACGATCTAGATGGGATTTATAGGTTTATTGATAGTACTTTTTATGCATATCAATCCGATGTTTTTACTCTGAAAGATGAAATTGATATTGCTATTGATTTCCTGATTAGTAATGGTTTCATAGAACGAATCAATGAAGACAAGTTTATGTCAACCTTGTTTGGAAATAGAACTTCATCGTTGTATATTGATCCACTTTCTGCTTTACAACTTAAAAAAGCTCTTGAGGAATCCTGTAAAAAAGATCCTTCCACTTTATCTTTTATCCATGCAGTTTGCTCCACTCCAGATGTCACATCTCTTTATCTTAGGCGTAGTGATAACTGGATAGAGGATAAAGCAGAAAAAAAACGTGGAGAATTTCTACTTGAACCACCAGTTTTAGCTAGTGATGAATATGAATGGTTTTTAAGTGACCTCAAAACAGCGTCATTAATTGAAGACTGGGTTCAAGAATTACCAGAGGACAGAATTGTCACCAAATACAATGTTGGACCTGGGGACATACATGCACTTGTTGAAAAATCACAATGGCTACTACATGCTGCAAGAGAATTTGCTCGTATGTATAACTTTGACTGCGTCTCAGATATAAGCGACTTATTAATCCGCGTTCAATATGGCTGTAAAAAGGAACTACTCAACCTTGTATCCCTCAAAGGAATTGGACGAGTTAGAGCACGAGCTTTATTCAACGAAGGATTTAAAACAGTTGGCGATTTACGCGGTGTACCCCTAAGGAGACTTGCTCAGATAAAAACAATAGGAGAAGGAGTTGCTAAAAACATTAAAAAACAAATAGGAGAAAGCATCAAAGGCGAAGAAAAGGAACTGACTGAGTTTGTTAATAAAAAAAAGTAGAATGATAAAATATGATCAAGATAGCTGGTGCAGAAGGAAATATACAAAATGTTGACAGTTTTTTAAAAAAAATTGAGAGTTTTGAGAAGGACCATAAACTTGTGATTCAAGTTTTTAACGCGGATTTAATATTTGGAGAAAAACATATTATATCTGCAGTTGAGCATGCGGTTAGAGCAGTTAAGAGAAAAACTAATACCACTAAATCATTGGGCATGGAGATTTTGTTATATGCATCTGGTGATCGGCAGTTAAAACTTGCCATACCAAAGATGGGGGTTATAAAAGGCAAAAACGGTGTTGCTTTTGTTTTAGTAAATAAAATAGGAGACGATACAGA
>Ga0272441_10008038_pt1 | contig 16874 bp, 10 predicted proteins | sample SSMProp6N_FD_193582 | JGI IMG/M metagenome (GOLD analysis project Ga0272441, IMG submission 193582) | Marine sediment archaeal communities from Little Sippewissett salt marsh, Falmouth, MA, United States - SSM-Prop-6N | ecosystem: Environmental > Aquatic > Marine > Wetlands > Sediment ...
GACTCCCGAAGACGCGCCCCACGTCAAACCTTAACAACGGCAATTGCCAGATGTTACTGATCGTCTTGGCCATCAAGCTTTTGCCGCAACCCTGCACACCGAGCAGCAAAATGCCTTTCGGGGCGGGAAGACCGAAAGCCCTCGCCTGGTCGGTGAAGGCCACCGACCGTTTCAACAACCAATTCTTCAGCGCGTCCAGTCCGCCGATGGACTCCATATTTTCTTCGGTGTCGTAATATTCCAGCAAACCGCTCTTACGAATAATTTGTTTCTTCTCGCTATGGATGACCTCGAGACTTTCGGCGCCGAGGCCGCGATGTTGAACCAGGGCTTTGGCCAGGACGTTCTCCGCTTCCGCCAGGGTGAGACCGAGCAGGGCGTGGATGATCTGTTCTCGCATCGTGGGACTCATGCGTACATTCAGTTTCGGGTTGTCCCTGACTTGCTCGACGATCCGTCCCAGAAGCGCGTCAAAATGATGTTCCCGCGGCAGATCGAAATCCACGATCGTCAAGTCCTTTTCCAGTTCGGGCGGAATCTCGAACATGGGACTGACGATGATAATCGTCTTATACGTATTTTGCATCGACGCGGCCACTTCCCTGAGCCGCCGAATCACGGACATGTTCTGGCCCTTGAGGAAGGGATGGAAGTCCTTGAAGACGTAGAGGGCGGGTTCGACGTGTTCGATGACGTTGCCCAGCGCGATGAGTGGATCTTCGGTAGCCGTGTCGCGATGCTTTTGCGATTGAAGTGACGAACCCGTCGGGACAAGCCCGGTAGTGATCGACCACTCGAAGACGGCCTTATCCAGGCGGGAGGCGATCTTCACTACGTCCCTGACGAGCCTCTGCTCCTCCCAGCTCACGACGTAGATCAGGGGATAGCGCGCCCGAATTAGCACTTCCAGCTCGCTCATCTGGCGGGTCTGGCCCTGATTAGTCGTCGTTGTCTTGTTTGGCTTCGGTGTTTTCTCTTGTGGCATCGTCCTGGGTCTCCGTGTTGTCGCTGCGCTCTACATGACGGGCAATCTCGATAAGCTCCTCATCCGGAGCGACCATCACGATGCGCCCATCGCTCAAGATGCGGACCTCGAAATCGCCGGGTTTTCGTTTATAGGGTTTCTTGCTCATTGGATTACATTCAGGCCCATCTGCCGCGCCATATCAAGGGCGTCATGCAGATCGGTTTGCTCTAAGTATGCATTCGGAGCGGAAGTTTCCTGGGCCGGCGGCGTGTAATCGCCGCGAAGGCTGACCTTCACCGCCGGCAAGGTTTCCGCCAACCATTGCAATATGGGTTCAAGGCAACAATCGCGATGGCCCGGAAGAACCAGGTGACGCACGATAAGATCTGCGTGACAACTTGCCTTTACGATGTTTTCTTTCACGATTTCTACGTAGTCGGGTGCGTCAAGGAGACTCTCTGCGCACGAACTGTTTCCGCACTTGAGATCGGCCAGATAAATATCGATTAATCCATCCAATAATTTATATACGTGTATCTCATAGTACATGTTCGAGTTTAGGATGACTTGAGTCGAGGAATCGAGATGCGAGAGCAATTCGATGATACCTGGTAAACTCAATGTCGGCTCGCCGCCGAGGAGATTCAATGTCCGAGCGCCCTGACTCTTTCGATAGGAAATTCTTTCCTTTAAGTAATCGATATCCAATATATCGGCCGCCTGGGGTTCCTCGTTCCATTCGGCTACGGTACAAAACGCGCATCGTAAATTGCAGCCTGTGAAATAGATCTGGTGGGAGGGATTCAGCGGTTCCTCTTCTCCGCAATAGAGCATTTCGCGGAAACAGCGAGCCGATCCGTCAAGTCCGCAGTATCCCTTTTCGCCTGACATGCGGTCCACGCCGCATTGTCTCGGACATAAGCGGCAACAATGGAGCATCTCTCTGGCGGACTCGATTCGGTCGATGACTTTATTATGAGCGATAGGATTCATGTTCTCAGTCGATATCGACGAAATCCCCTCCCCGGTCTCGACCCGCGCTATGCCGGACTTTTGCTCGACCAACGTTTTGCTGTTGGCGAAGTTTAATATAGGCGTAACCTACCGCTGCCCCTGAGACCCAAATCCATGTAATCGGCTGCGGAATCCCCAGGACGATTCCAACCCCGATCAGGAACCATGATACGTATTGGGCTTCCACCGTCCAGAGTATTGTAAAGACAAGCCGGCGATAAAAAAGCACACCGAAAGCCGCGATCAATCCGTAACCACCGGCGGACATCCCTAAGCCAATATAAATCCCCGGTAACAGCAAGTCCACAATCACCCAGAGCACACCGCACGTCACTGAGACCACGAGCAGAAAAAGGATAAATGGTCCGGTGTGCCATTCTCGCTCGATGGCGCTACCCACAAGTAGCAGGAGAACGCCGTTAAAAGCGAGGTCTCGACCGCAGCCGGCAATAAAAGGGTATGTAAATAGTTGCCATATCTTGCCATGAATGACACCGGTTCCGCTTAGCGCTAGATGTTTGATTGCGAAGTCCTGTGCATAGCTGGAAATCGCGTATCCGATAATCATTAGGACGATAATCGCCGTAATGGCCGGCGTGAACAGCTTCTTGGGCGACGGCAGAGCTAATTGCAGGTTCCTCTCTTTATCCAGCATGATCCAAATCTCCCTAATTGCACTGCCATCTATCGAGATGTCTATTCACTTGAATTCTTTTTTAAATATACTGGAATGCCATAACTCTGTCAATATAAAGATTGCTCAATCTTGGCCGGATGTCCCTTCAATTGAGGCAAATTCTGCTTGAATTCTACGGCCTGATATGGTATAAGGTATGGTGTATTCGATAGACGTTTTGAACCTTTAGGAGGAATGAAAACATGTCTGAAAGAACAAGAAAATCAGCCGTTTTGTATGTTTTGATAGGATTCATATTCTTGGCGGGAAATGGTGTGCAGGCCAATTGGATAGAAACCTTTGATGGAAACGCGTTCGATTTATCAACCTGGCAATTCCATAGCTATCCCGACTTAACCAATTCGTTCAGTGGAACCCTGCAGGACGGGGCGGATGATAATGATTTCTTATTACTCAATGAGACCAGCACAAGCGCGATCGGGGGATCGCAGTTCGGTATTGCTCTGGGTTCGGAAGAGGTTTTTACGGATGTTCGCGTCGGGGCTGTCGTGAACGTCACCGGAGACCTCCGGAATTACCACGGTTTAGCGGCAAGGATATCACATTTCATCGATGATGGTTCCATCAGCGGCGCCCCCGGCATCGTCGCCAGTACCTACCTCATGCTCGTCCACTGGCAGGATGGCCCGGCGAATCTCAGGATTGAAGTGTTCAAAACCGTTAACAATCTCACGGACATTATGAAGAAATATCATGAGGAGCCGGTGCCCGGTCTCGGTCATGCCAGAAGTTACTACGCGGAATTGGATGTCGTCGGTTCGAATCCAGTGTATATCACGGGTAGTCTCTATGAATACAAGGGCGGCCCCCTTTTAGCGAGAACGCCGGTCTTCATCGATACGAACAGCAACGATCCCTGGGAGAACGAAGGCGTAAACGATACGGTCTATACGAGCGGAATCAGCGCCGTCTTTGGGATGAACCAAAATGCGGACCCGCCCGGTTACAGTGCGAGCTTCGACGAGGTTTTCTCCGTTTCGGATGGTCCCGCGGCGGTGAATCCCAAACCGTCTATCGGGGCGACAGATGTCCCCGTCAACGCCACCCTGAGCTGGATCGAGGCCGACTTCGCAACGGGGCGCGAGTTGTGGCTTGGCAAAGCCGGGGCGATGGAGAAGGTTGATCCGGCGCCGACTGGGATGACATATACGACCGGCCCGCTCGAATTCGGCCAGACGTACGAGTGGCGCGTCGATCAAATCGGCGCCTCTGGTGCGGTGACAGGTCATACGTGGACGTTTACGACGGCGGATTACCTGACCGTAGAGGATTTCGAGTCGTATGGCTCGGATACGGAAATCCAGGCGGACTGGCCTCACAATATCGAGGGATTCGACTATATCTTTTTAGCCGCGGATGGCGCGGGCGATAAATCAATGCGGCTCTATTATCAAAACCAATACGAACCCTTCTTTACGGAAGCCACGCGTACCTACGATAGTCCTCAGGACTGGACGCGGCTCGGTGTCGAGACGTTGTCGTTATCATTCGCGGGTCAGGTTGATAACGTCGAACAACTCATGTATCTCAAGGTGGAAGATGCCGCCGGCAATAACGCCACTGTGGAGCATCCTTTCAGGCATGCCTGTCAATCACGGCGATGGTTTGACTGGACCGTCGCGCTGTCGGATCTCAGTACATCCGGCGTAAACCTGAGTCAAATCAATAAACTCTCGATCGGTTTAGGGGATGGGACAATGTCCGGGCAGGCCGAGGAAGATTTGGACTCGATATATATCGACGATATCCGGCTGTATCCGACTCGGTAATACAGTGCAAATCAGCCGACAATTGCTCTAATCAATGACATATATTCGGACTCGATCTGGAATAATTAGGATTTATAGTGTCAGGATGCTGTAACGTAACCCTACAGCTCGCTCAGTAACTCCGCTGCTTTATCCTCGTATAACGTCTGCCATTCCGGTGCCAAAAGGCAGTCACTATCCTCTTGAGCTTCGCCCACGTTACGAAGCTGTTCTGCGGTAGGTGCATAATAGATGTAGCCATTGGTATAGCCGGCCACAAAAGTCAATTTATGGGGAGACTTCTTTTTGATGTTGAGCCCAATTTGCACACTCAGTTCTCCCGGAAAGGTCAGTAGCACGAAATCTCCGACTCTCAGACCCAGCAGTTCAACGTCGATCGTTTTCTTTTCGGCGGCGATATTGTTCGCCTGGTGTTTCCGTAACAAAGCCAGATTCGTTCGGATCCTCGTCAGTTGCTCCATGGTGTAGATGTTGCGAATGTACTGCTGCATATCCCTAAGGTTCCGGGCATCCATTCTTTCCAAATCGTCTCGCCCCATCGTTTTGTCGTGTAAATACCGGTGGGAATAGTAAGATGGAAACTCGCCCGACAGATTGTACTTTATGAATAAAGAGATAAACGTCTTCAAGTTTAAGCTTGTTCCTCGCAAAGATTGAACCAATCTTTCCTGTTCAGCTTCCATCTCTGTAATGCGTTGTCCAACGTCGGCTCTCGGCAGTTCGATGACCTCGTTGAGCATCCTGAGCCGGTTATCGTTTCTCACTTGTACCTTTCTCAATGCCTGCAAGGTACTCAATCCCAGCATGTTTCCCAATGGCTCTGCATCTCGGGGGTGGTCAACATCTTTGTACCAGACCGGATTGATGTCCCCGGCGCAGCCCTGTAGAAACAGAGCGATCGCACCCTCGCTCAAATTGTCTTCGATGACTCTGGAGGCAAAACCGGTAATATCTGCGGTGTTTCCGTCGCTGGGGACGCCCTGGATAGGATGGCACGCAAAATTATAGACCACCGCCAGGGTCCGCCCATCTGTTCTATCCAGTCGAAGAATGCCAATTTGAGGATCAACCGGACCAACTTCGACGACCTCTTCGTCCGGGACAAGTGAATATGCATGGCGGATATCAAGCTCCTTGCCGTTTCTCAGCTTAAGCCTGCGGTTCTCCATGATTCGGTCTTCATATCCGGTACCGGCGCCGACTTTTACGGCAACCAGGTTCTGCGAGGCTTTTTTCACTGCCTGGAATGTCCGCTGATCAACATCCGGGCATACAACTCCGTGACAGTGACTGGCATTGATCAGAATATTTGCTGGCTTGATGTCGAGTTCCTTTTCGATGCGCGAACGGATCTTGTCAAGAAAGTCGTTACCTATATATCCGATCTCACCGATTGCGACTGCGTCAACCGTTATGATGGCTATTGTCGTAGTGTTGTTTTTCAGTATGAGCGCTTTTGCATACAAGCGGTCATTAACCGGGCCGGCCTTTGTATTGGTAATGTCGACACTTGCGACTCCCGCCGAGAGCTGAGATGCGTCCGCAACGTCGGTCTGGAATGATCCAACGATCATAGAGACAGCGAGGGTCAGCGCTAGTGACATTCCGTTGCAAGCCTGCTGGAAGATTGTAGGAGCCGGGCCGGAACAGCTTAACAGTGCATTCATCATTGCAGTTGCCTTTCTTCCTTGCCATAATCGATTATTACAAGAACGAGCCGACATACTATCAACCGGGATTTTTCTTATGGGTTGAATGGGCTCCATAGACTCTATATTACGAAAACCATGCCTGTTTGTCACCCACTATTAGGGAAGGCTTGGTTTATTTAAGGTTATTGCCGGTCTCGTCAGTCTGCTCGTAGATTAAGGCGATCTTGCAGAGTAGCTTCTCGAGTTTGGTATAATACTCCTCTTCAGAGAGGTTCTCTTTTGCGTCGCGTAGTTTGATGACGTCCAGTTCCAGGCGATCGCGTTCGGCCCGCAATTGGGGTGGCATTTTACTTTCAGCCTCGCTATGGATAAGATGAACCTGATGGGCGCGATATCCATCCAGGGAAGCGCCGGCCTCAGCTTTCTGTACGGGCCGAACGCCTCGGAACCAGTCGGCTCGCGTACCGAGTCCGTCTCCATTATCGTCGAGCAAAGCAAACTCAGTAGCAAGCCGGCCTGAGGACGTATAGAATTCCTGGGTGCGGTATGAAGCGGCCAGAAAGGATTCGAGCAGGGAGGTTTGGCCGTCCTTGTCGATATCCGCGTCCGGCTCGGCCATCGACTCAGCCAGATATTGCCCGAAGCGTGTGAAATTGTGTTCGAAGCCGCTCTTGGTCGCCGTGATCACGATGCGTTCGGTTCCGGAGAGCTTTTTCAGGAAAGGAGCACTTGACGAAGCGGTGTTGATCATCACGAGGGGCCGGAGTATGGGTTGTAACCATTCGGCCAGATCGTCCGTCGAAACATCGGGACCTCGCAGATTAAATTTGGCGGTTCTGCCGTCGAACGTCCCATGCCCGATGAAAACCAGCCACAACGCCGTATTCGTTTGTTTCGATTCTTGTGTTAGGGTATTCTGAAGCAGCGTTCGATCGTCCAGTACTTCTGTTTGATCCAGACCGATTGTGATGAATATCGCTCCTGATTTCTCGCATTTTTCGTGCCAGAGGTCGGCCCATTGGGCGAACTGCGCCCCATACTCCGTAGCTCCGGCGGCTCCCACGACAACGATAATGGTCGGTGCCTCCGTGCTCTGGTCATTCGGATCGAGTGCCGCATGCGTGCTAACAGTGAAAATCAGCATACCGATGAGCCATGCCAATAATAATCGAAAATTCATCACGGCATTCCCTTCCAGCGGCGCAAGGCCCATTCACCGATAAAGCACAATAGAACGAACGCAAAAATCGCGGGTAACATTCCACGCAAATCCCATAGCGGTTTAATCCAGGCTTCGGAAATCGGCGCCTCGACGTGAGGTAAATTCCGAGCGAAACTATCCAAATCTTGGAGTTCAACCATTCGACCGCCGGTCTGGCGTGCAATGGTCTCCAATAAGGAACGATTGGCTTTGATCGACGAGAACTCGTGGGCTTCACGATCGACGACCCACCCGGCTTCCGCCTCGTCAATTTTAAGGCCCTCAGCATCGGTTACAACGGCCTTGGCAAAGTAATGACCATCGTGACGCGGCACGTACACCGCCTCGAATAACCCGGTTTCACTCAGCACGGATTCGGCGGTCAGTTGAATCTTTTCTTCCTGGGTGTCACTTGCCATAACATCTATCACAACCGACGCTTCCTCCATCGGCTCGAAATCTTTGTCCCGAACGCGCACGCGGAAGAGGACCGGTTGATTCACCCGGTCGTGTTGCTGTAAAGCTTGCAACGTGACGCGATGAGGCACATCCGCGACCAGCCATCGCAGCGTCTGTCGCCAGAACTTATCCATATCGTCGTGCATCTCGGTTTTTTTCAGACCCCATCGCCACAAATCACCGACCGTAAGAGCACCGGCGCGCCCGCTTCCGTAACGCTGTACGACCAGGGCGGGGTACGGATCGGAAGCGTTATCGCCAATCGTCGCGACCACCATCGCCCCGGCCTTGATCGAACCGACACGATTGAGCACACGGAATTCGGGCATCGTATCGAGCCGTTCTTCCTCGTCCTGCTCGTTATCGCGCAGCCGGGCCCAGGGTTGAAGCCAGCCCTCCCGGGTCAATTGAAGTCGAGGATGGGAGAATCTTTGGATATCGGGCAACCGATCCAAATGCACGGGTAGAATCCGGCCGATAGGCGTTCGGTGGAATTGCCCCTGTTGAAATGAATCTTTCCCGCCCAACATGAGAAATCCGCCGCCCCGTTCGGCCACGAATCGCCGAATCAATTCCATTTGGTCGTGTGTGAAAAACTCGGCGTCGATGTCGTCGAGAATCACGGCGTGATAACCAAACAATTCTTCCGCGGTTTTTGGAAATCCGTCGCGAAGCTCGGCCTGATCTCGTGTGCCAAGGCGCACGAGAACGGGCTGGTCGTACTGTTCTTTTTGCTCTTCATCCTTGTTATCAAAACCTCGATACAACGGATTGCCCTGTTCGCCGGGGCGTCCCCGCCAGTCGTATTTGGGCTCGCGCTTGGCCACGCGGAGAAGTCCCACGAGCTGGATCTGCTCGTCTTCGCTGATAGCCCGCCGGAGGAATTTGTACTCCCAGTTCGGACGGCCCGTGACATAAAGGATTCGGTAGGGGCCTTTGCCGCGGTCCACGATGAGAGAGCGTTGATTATTGGCTTGTGTTGCTTCTGCCGGTTCTTCGGTTTGGTTAGTGACGTCATCCGGCGGGTCTTTTTCCGCCACTCGAAGGCGATAGAATAAAACACCGCTCCCGGCCGGTCGAAGGCGAAAACGCAGCGTCTGCTCTTCATTGTTCTTACGAATGTTTCGCGTTTGGCTTTCGACCAATCGGCCGGAGGCTTCGAGGAGTTCGACTGTGATGGACTTGCCGTCGTATCCCGATGTTTCGACGTCGGCCTGGATCGTGACCGGGGCATCCTCGAAAACCGTCTGGCTTACGGCAACGTTCGTCAGGGACATATCTTTGGGAGATTGGGGATCGCCGATGACGACCGGGTAGACGGGCGGCACGCCGGACAAGTCGTAGAATTGTTCTCCGGTATCCGTCGCGCAGCCATCCGTCATGAGAAGCACGCCGGCCAGCGGCCTGCCGCGATAGCGTTGTCCGATAGTCCGCAGAGCTTCCCCTATGGCCGAACTCGTACCGTCAAAGGCCAGTGCTGTGAAATTCGTTGTTCGTCGAAGTCGCGAGTCGAACGTGTATTGACGGAGTTGAAAGTTATTCGCCAGTGTGTCCAGCCAGCCGGCTTCTTCATCCTGCAAAGCGGCTTGAAGGATTTCGCCGCGGCTTTGCTCCTCGCCCCGGTCTCGGATCGTCATGCCGTTGCTGTTGTCGGCTACGACGAGAAACAAATTCGCCCCGGATTTGGCGCGCCGACCGCTCCATAAAGGTTCGATTAAGCACAGCGCCAGTGCCAGCACACCTAAAAGCCTGAGAAACAGGGCTATACCATGAATGACACCACGTTCCGGAGATTGACGATACGACCACACTAAGAGAACAACGACCGCGACAAACACGAACGCCGCCGGCCCAATCCAGGGACTTGCAGGGAGAACAATCGATCCAAGCAACATTACTTCTCGCCCCCCAGATTCTCGTAATAGCGGCGGACCAAATCGGCAAAACGTCCGGGCACGGGATCGCGATCGATGGGAACCATGGCTTCATCCGATTCCAGCGCGGATAGCTCCTCGCTGATGCGATCGCGCAATTCGGCCAACGGTTTCGTAATCATTTGCCCAACCAGGTCCCATTGCGGCTCTTTGCCGTGACGTTTGAATTCCGCCCGTATGGCACGGGCGCGGTCCCGGACTCTCGCTGCCTCGGCGCGCATCTCCGATTCGTTAAGCATCTCTTCAACGTCGCGCAGGCGATCCGACCATTGCCTGAAATCTCTGCCGGTAAGCGGCCCGTTCGGATCGGCTTGCTCCCACGGCCCAAACGCCCCCTGATTGCCGCCCCAACCTCTCGGATCGGTTCTTCCGCCCGGTCTGCGATTTCCAGGTTGTCTCCCGGTTCGACCCTCAGCAAGACGACGCTGATTTGCCTGCGATTCCTGGGGCCTGTTGGGATCACTCCCTCGCCCGCCACCCCTTCCTCGCTGTGCGTTGGCTTGCTGTTGCTGATTTGCCTGCATGTTCTCCGGTTGATTGGGATCGGCGCCGGGCTGTCGACCGTTTCCTCGCCGGGCATCGGCACGCTGCTGTTGACTCGGCATCCGGCCCCCCGATTCATTGGGATCATCATCCTGCTGTCCCGGCGCGTTCGCACGGGCGACCTCTTCGTTGACTTCTCTGATGAGTTCATCGAGCTGTTCTCTCGCCAGACGAAGCGCCTCGGTCTCGTCGCCCAGCACGCTTTCAGCGGCTTCTTCAACGCCTTTTCTTAGCTCCTCAATACCCTGCCCGGCTCGCTGTTCAATCTCCTGGGCTTGCGGCAGAAAGTTGCGCCTGATCAACTCACCGGCGACCTCAAGGTCCCGGTCGATATTTTTCGTGTTCGTCTCGCGCACTGTTTCATAGAGCTTTCGTGAGAGCAAGGGTTCCGATGTTTCCGCCTGCTCGCTCACGTCTTTCATCCGGTCGATCAAATTGTCCATGCTCTCTTTTTGTTGATCAATCCGGTCCGCCAGATTTCGAGTTTCGCCCGTATCACGAAGCGTTTTTTGTTCTGAGCCTCTCTGTCCCTGCATCTCGCTGGCAATTTCCTTCTGGCGCTTGTCAAGCTGCTGTGCCTGTTCCCGCATCTGTCGCATCTGCTCGGAGAATTGACTGGAGGTGTCCCGCCGGAATTGGTCGCGCATCTGCTCGAGTTCCCTCTGAGCGCGGGTAGCAGAGGTAATCGCCCGCGAGACCATCCCCCGTTCCAGTTCTTCGGCCGATTGACGGATTCTGGAACGGCTTTGATCGAGTTGCTGCCGTGTATCGGCCATTCGCTGGCGGTTCTCGGGCCTTTCCATTCTCTCTTGCAGCTCGTCCACATCGCGAAGCGCTTCGAGTTGTTCATCTCTGAGCCGTTTAAGCTCGCGGTTGATGTCCTCCCTTTCCTGCTCGTTTTGCGCCTGGCGAAGGGCGGTCTCGGTCTCCTTCAGCTTGTCGCTCATTTCACTTTGTCGCCGGGCCAGATCGCGAAGCCGGTTTTGGACCTGAAGGTCTTCTCGCTGCATTGTCTGCTGCCGGGATTGGGCCAGGCGTTCCGTCTCGTATCGATTCTCTCTTTGTCGCAGTTCTAATTGTTGTAGCTGTCGATCCGAACGCGCCGAGCGTGGTGTGCTGCTCGCATTGGCACTCCGGCTTTGCGTCACCCGGTGCTCGCGATCCTTTAACTTGAGCAGTTCCTGGTAGGCGGATTGTTCCGCGGCCAGGGCCGGCGTCAATTCCGTCGTCGTTGAAGAACTTCCGGCTTCCACCAGGTGATCCAGCGACGTCTCCATGTGTTGCGTTGCGGCTTGTAACGCCTTGATGGCGGGTGGCTCCTGGGTCTGTGCTAAGGTTGATTGTGCCTGTTCCAGCACGTCGGCCTGCGATTGCCGTACGACCTCGAGGTCTTCCTTCTGATCGTCGAGGCGACCCGCCTGATCGGCCTTCCGCTTGATGTTCCACGTAGCGCTGATAATCTGTTTTTGCAACTGGGCAAGTTGCCCGCCTCGCTGGCCTTGCTGCTGACCTTGTCGGTTTTGATTTTGCTGGTTCTGGTTTTGGGAGGACTCGCTTTCCCGGAATATTTCCTCGAAGTGACGAACTTCCGTAAAGTACATGTCACTGGATGTTCTGCGGTTCTTGCCGTCCGGACCGATATCATCGGCCCAGAAGTAATACGTCATCAACTGGTCCGGCTGCGCTCCAAGGTCTTCCAAGGCCAGAAGATGTTGAAAGGTTTGTTTTTGTGTTGAATCTGCTAACGGACCGACTGTAATGTCAGAATCCTGTACGCCGGCAAGGGTATAGCTCACTCCGTAGTGAGTTATACCGTAATCGTCCGAAACTTCGGCCTCCAGGCTCAATTCCTCCAAAGGCGATGCCAGCACGTCGCGATTCGGAAAGACCGGCTTAATTTCGGGCGGCAGGTTCTTGTGAACGTCAATCGTGAACCGCTGGGGTATCTCGTTTTTCAGTCCCTGGGCATCCACCAGATGTAATTCATATCGCCGATTTTCTGTGGCGGTTACAGCCGTCGTATAGACGTTCGGATGCTCACTATCGACCGTCAGATCCAACGAGGGGTCTTCTTTAGAAACGAGTTGTGCCGATGCTACTGCTTTGTTTAGTGTGAACGTCAAAGTGATTTGAGATCCTTCGATAGCACTGACGCGGCGTGTATCTTGAATGATTTTCTCGGGAAGTTTTGTATAGTCCGGATAAACGATCTTTGCATCAGCCCTCGTAAGAGTCGGATGCTGATACACGTTGACGTGAAAATCGCGTGTACTTCGGTCGGCGTATTCGATGCGATAAAGTAGATTGCGATCAACCTGTTGAATGATGCCGCCGAACACCGGGTCCTCAAGGTTCTTGGTGAGTGTGATTTCCTGCGGTTCTTCATCGGGTGCCTCGAACACCAGTGTCGCTTCTTGCGGCACGCGTCCCTCGAACCGTGCCAGGACGACTACCGGCGTGCCCGATTCCACGTCGGTGTCCCCCGGCGTGACGGTGACCTGATAGCCTCTTTGGGCCAGCACATTGCCGCCGGTTCTCAGCAGAAACGGACGCGGGAGAAGGAGTTGTGACATGGTTCCCATGAGCAGGGTCAGCGTCAGAATCCAGGCGATCTGCGCCAATACGAGTTTGGTCGATGAGACGCTCCGCAGCCAGTCGTACCTGACGGCGTGACGAACGGCCTCTCCGATGACCCGCTCCTGGAGATAGTTGAAAGATCCGCCGGGCTTGTCCGGCTTCTGTTCTATCGCGGTCAGGAGCAGAGCTTTCAAATCGGGATGTTTGTGCTCGATATCTCGTGCAACGGCTTTATAGTCCACTCGCAGTCGAAGGGATTGATACAAGATCAAGAGCGTCACGAGCACGGTTGAGATGCAAAGCGCCCAATTAGCCGCTGACGAGGTCCATCCCCAAAGCCAGTAGGCGCCGATCAGGCCGATACCCACGACCAGTGCAACGAACCAGCAGGCCGACAGCCATAGCGCCAGATACAGACGCCTTCGGCGATTTACCGTGGGCTGCAAACGTTTACGAAGAGCTTGTTCGATCATGTCTGTTCCCCTTCAATAACAGAAGGCGCACGCGTCAACCACCCCGCCAGTCCTATCTCGATCATTGAGATGGCAAGCAGCACAATGAACACCCACCGCCACAGTTTCTGCTTATATTCCAGCCCGGCCAGATCGCTACGATGCGTAGCCCGTTCGGATTGAAGTTCTGTGGAGGATCCAAGCCTCTTCGCCGTCAGGTTTGCCGTTTGGCTCAGTATCACGCCATATTGCTCGATATCTTCAATAGGCATCACGGCGGTTCGAGATTCCTTTGCGGGCAGGTTGATCGCAAATAACCGGTTTTCGCCCGGCGACTCGACCGTATAGAAACCGGGCATATCTGTTTGTGTAAAAGCTCTCGCACCCGTGTTGAGACTCGTCTGGGTTCCGTCCGGCTTGCGGATCTGTATTTGTGGAGAACTGGTTCTGTCCATCTGGGGGACGATCACAGGATCGCCGACGAAATACTGTGTTCGCTGCCCGGTGAGAACGCCGCTGTATTCGAGGATCGAATAGAGTAGTGGAACGAACTTGGTGGATAGGGCAAGTTGACTATCCGACGGATGCCAGCCGCTTGTCATAACCAGCAGCGAACCGGCCTCGACATTTAACTCGAACCACGCCGGATCGCCGTCGTCGAATCGGGCCAATACTCTCGCTCCGCGTAGATCGGCGATGTTTGTCCGTCGGTGTTTCCAGAAGTGAATCTGTGTAAAGTCGCCGAAACGCGGTTCCGAGAAAGCCGCCAGCAACGGATGCTCGAAGTCCACCTGGCTGAGCATAGCGTATGTGTTAATATCGGCTTCTTCTGATGTAAGGTTTTCAATTCCTGCCAGGTTTGCTATCGTCGCCGCCGCGTCCGGAGAGGTCATCGTCAGAAGAACGGTTCCGCCGGCCCTGAGATATCGACTTAATGAAGGAGTGTGATTTCGATCCATTGCATCCGTGACGATAACCAGATGTGCCGTTGAGATATCTTCGTCTTTAAGCTTGTTTGCCGGAGGGATCATGATTTGTGGATTGAGCATGGCCGTATTGCTAAAGGCCCGTTGAACGTAATACAGCATACCCTTGGGATCATTTGCATCCTCACGGCCCAGATAGAGGATATTGGCTTGCTGTGTCAAATGTGGCGCCAGATAAAGGGCATTATCGAATTCATGATCGTCGCCGCTCAGAATTAGTGTTTTGGCCGTCGCCTTGTCCGCCGGGTACGGCACACGCACAATCACGCTATGTCCCGCCGGGGCATACACGTCTGCGATGGATTCGGATGTCGTGCCGCCGCCCGCCCAATTCAGACTGAACCGTTCCACGGTCGCATCGGATGAATTGCTCACGCGAATACGCAGCCTTTCATCTCCTTTTGAACGAGTTGCGCTATCCCGGTTTGCCACCTGCTGCAAGGTCGCATTAGTGCTGCCCGTGACCCGAGTTTGTTTGACGATCAGTTGCGTTCGCTCCGGCCATTCGTAGGCCTGTAAGGCCTCGAAGGTCGAGCCTTCCTGCAAGTCGCTGATGAGTACGATCCGGTGCGTCTGGGCGGATTGTTGTTTGTCGTTGATCTCGTCGTCCTCAATCGCCTCGGCGGCATTGACGAGAGCCTGGCCCAAATCAGTCCGCGCCCATCCCGGCGACAAGGTCGATATGTGTTCGTTGGCGACGGATACTCGCCGATCCGGATCGAGTGTTGCCCACTGTTCGAAACCGATCAACGTCTGCGTACTCTGATCGAAGCTCATCACGCAGACGCGATCCGTCGGATCGACGTTTTCCAATACCGACTGCGCCAGACGGGTAGTCTGATCCCACATGCCAGCGCGCCGCATGGAAGCGCTGGTATCGATGAGCAAAACGATCCGGCTGCCGGAATACGTTGGGGCTTTCTCAATGTCTCGTGGGAAAAACGGGCGGGCGAATCCGAACGCCAAAAGGCACAAGATGAGACATCGGAGAATGAGAAGCAGAAGGTTTTCGATCCGGCTGCGATTCTTGAATCGCGGTACCGTCGTATGCAAGAACATCAGCGAGCTAAACGTCACGCGCTTGCGCGTGTGACGGCGGATCATGTGTAAGACAATGGGGATGCCCACCGCTGCAATCCCCGCTAAAAATAATGGAAAAAGAAAATTCATGCCTTCCCCCTGTGTCTTTGTCCCGCCCGGCGACTCATCCGTTTTCTCTGGTGCATCCGATCATGTAAAAAATCCAACAGGGCCAGGTCGAAGGCCCGGTCCGTTGCGAACAGATGATAATCGATCCCGAGGGTCCGGCATGTGGATTCTGTTTTTGTCAGGTGTCGCTCGAGCCTTCGCTTATAGGATGTTTCTGCATCGAACGGGTCGACGTACATGTTACGTTCGGTTTCGACGTCTTGAAAGAGGGCGGGGGAATCGAAATCAAAATTCAATTCGGCGGGATCCAGGATATGAAACAACACAACGTCGTGGCCGCCCGCACAAAGATAATTCAGGTCCGCTTCAAGCCGGTCAATGGAAGTCAACAGATCGGACACCAAAACGAGAAGTCCTCGCTTCGTGAGAGTTTGGGCGATGCGGCGCAGCGGCGGTCCCAGATCTGTCCTTTTCCCCTGAGGCGCGGCTTCTAAAGCCAGCAACAGGCGGCGAAGATAGCCGGGCCGGTTTCGCGGTGGCAAATACTCTCGAATGCGATCGTCGAATGTGGCCAATCCGACGGCGTCCCCCTGCGTGTAGAGAAAATAAGCCAGCGTCGCAGCCAGCGTCCCAGCGTATTGTGATTTGGTATAGGGGCCGGAACCGTAACTCATCGACCGGCTATGGTCGATCAGCAGGTGGCAGCGCAGGTTTGTCTCATCTTCGAATTTCTTGATGTAGTACCGGTCACTCCGGGCATAGACCCGCCAGTCGATATAACGGGGATCGTCGCCGGGGGAATACTGACGGTATTCGCTAAACTCGACGGAAAAGCCGTGATAGGGGCTGCGGTGGATGCCCCTCCAGAATCCTTCGACGATGACCTTGGCGCGCAGTTCCAGCGATTTGATCTTCATCAGCGAGACCGGATCGATCATCCCGCCGGTCACACCTTTCATGTTGGATGACGCCATTTTTGCCGTCATTTCCCCTGACCTTCCTTCACATTCCCGTAGAGTGACAATAAGAAGATGATGTTAATGTTCCTTCACTGATTTTAATAGTCGATCGACAAGGTCCTCGATCACGACGCCCTCGGCTTCAGCGCGATAATTGATCAGAATGCGATGGCGAAGCACCGGCAGGGCGAGCGCCCGGATATCCTCAAAGCTCACGTGCGTTTTACCGTTGAGAAGGGCCCGTGCCTTACCACCGAGCACCATATACTGTGAAGCGCGCAGCCCGGCCCCCCACGTGACCCATTCGTTTATGAAATCCCGCGTATTATCCGCGGCCGGACGCGACGCGGCGGCTATCCTCACGGCGTAACGCACGACGTCTTCGGCAACGGGGACTTTCAGGACGACCTGGTGAAATCGGATCAGGTCTTCACCCGTGAAGATTTGCTGGAGCGGCTCGGGTTCTTTGGCTGTTGTTTGTTGAACGACATTGACCTCATCATCCTCCGGTAGAT
>Ga0272441_10008039_pt1 | contig 16874 bp, 9 predicted proteins | sample SSMProp6N_FD_193582 | JGI IMG/M metagenome (GOLD analysis project Ga0272441, IMG submission 193582) | Marine sediment archaeal communities from Little Sippewissett salt marsh, Falmouth, MA, United States - SSM-Prop-6N | ecosystem: Environmental > Aquatic > Marine > Wetlands > Sediment ...
TGTCCATGAGCTTGAGCTTTTCAAAGAGCACAACGCCCAGTTGTTTGGGAGAGGCCAGGTTGAAATCTGTGTCAGCTTCTTTGTAAATTTTGGACTCCAGCGCTTTTATTTCCTTGTCGAATTCTATGGAGAGCCCGGCCAGAAAATCGGTGTTCAGGTTGATCCCCTCGATTTCCATGGAGGCCAGTACCTTCACAAGAGGTATTTCGATTTCGGAGAACAGCTTGGTGAGGCCATTTTTTTCGAGCTCCTTTTCGAAAAGCTGTTTGAGCTGCCAGGTCACATCGGCATCCTCCACGGCGTATTCGGTGACTTTGTCGAGGGGCACATCGCGCATGGATCCCTGGTTCTTTCCTTTCTTGCCGATAAGGGTTTCGATGGAGACCGGGGTGTAGCCCAGATAGGTTTCTGACAGCAAATCCATGTTGTGCCTCATGTCGGGGTTCAAAAGGTAATGAGCGATCATGGTGTCAAACAAAGGACCCTTGATTTCGATTCCGTAATTGAGCAGGACCTTGATGTCGTACTTGAGGTTCTGGCCGATTTTCTCTATTTCTTCACTTTCAAAAAAAGGAATGAGCTTTTGGAGCCTGGCATTCGCCAGCTTCTCCTCTTCGGGAATGGGCACGTAATAACCCTTGCCTGCCGCATAGGAGAAAGCGATTCCCACCAGTCGAGCTTCCAGGGTGTTCAGGCTTGTCGTTTCGGTATCGAAGCAGACCGATTTTTGCTTCATGAGCTTGCCCAGCAGCAATTCGATGCCCAGGTCGGTGTCAACATGCTGATAAAGATGGTCCCTGGATTCAATGGTATTGTATCCCCCGGTGAAGGAAGCACCCGAATCACCGGAGTTGCCACCCGGTGCAGCCTGAGAAAAAATATCGAGTTGCTGCCCGTCTTCCTGGCCGGAGCCAGTTTGGGTGCCAGACTTTTTTGCTTCGGGGGCCCCCGAACTTGAAGACCCGGATCCTGCTTCGGTGTAGGTGTTTCCCTCCTGGTTGAAGATGCGGTGGAGGTTTTCGAGGGCGCGCCTGAATTCGAGCTCCTGGAAGATCTCGGTCACTTTTTCCAAATCGGGGTGGTTCAGCTCAAAATCCTCCTCATGGAACTCCACCGGGCAGTCCAGCATGATCGTGGCCAACTGCTTGGAAAGAATTCCCAGCTCTTTGTTTTGCTCCACTTTTTCCTTCATTTTGCCCTTGAGCTCATGGGTGTTTTCCAACAGGCCCTCCAGGCTTCCGTACTGTTTGAGGAATTTCTTGGCCGTTTTCTCTCCCACTCCGGGCAGACCGGGGATGTTGTCCACCGAGTCCCCCATCATGCCCAGGAAGTCGATCACCTGTTTCGGGTCTTCGATCTCAAACTTCTCCTTGACCTTGTCGACATCCCAGATCTCGATTCCGTTGCCCATGCGAGCCGGCCGATACATGACGATGTTGTCGGATACCAGTTGGGCGAAGTCTTTGTCGGGGGTGACCATATAGGTCATATACCCGGCCTTTTCGGCCTGTTTTGATAGCGTCCCGATCAGATCATCTGCCTCGTAGCCCTCTTTTTCGATAACCGGAATATGCATCGCCTCCAGGATCCTGTGTATATAGGGGACGGCGATTTTAATGGCCTCAGGGGTTTCAAGGCGGTTGGCCTTGTACTCCGGAAATGCTTCCGTTCGGGCCACCGAGCCTCCCTTGTCGAATGCCACAGCCAGGTGATCCGGGTTTTCCCGCCGTATCACATCGAGCAGGGAATTGGTGAATCCCATGATCGCAGAAGTGTCCATGCCCTTTGAATTGATTCTGGGATTTTTGATAAAGGCGTAATACCCTCTGAAGATCAATGCATAGGCATCCAATAAAAAAAGTCGTTTCTGCTCGGCCATGGGACGTGGGTTTATTTTCCGCGACAGCGGGATTTGATGTGAGTAAAAGTACAAATTTGTGAGCGCTGATAAAAAGTTTTGATTCTTTTGCTAAACCGTTAATTTTTAAGGCCTTTATCAGACTTGTTTGGAGAAAATACTATATTTGTAGGAATTGACAAAAACAAGAGAATGACGAAGTTTGGAGAATTGATTGGATCGAAGACCCCCACGCTGATTGATTTTTACAAAGACTGGGAAGACGACAGGAACAACCTGCATTCTGTTCTGCGCGACGTCGCTGCCGCACTGGGTGATAAGGCAAAAGTGGTCAAGATTGACATCTCAAAAAATGAGACCCTGGCGGCCGCCCTTCGAATCAAGGGGAACCCCACTTTCATCATCTACAAGGATGGCGAGATGAAATGGCGACAGACCGGCCAACAGGATGCCAACACCCTGATCAGCCTGGTGGAGCAATACGTTTAGTATTGATCATTTTGCCTAGTAGAGGGGCTTGAAGGTGTAGTCTCTTTCCTGAAAGTGCTTCAGGATTCTCGGGAGCACATAGTCCAGATTTCTAAAAGACTTATCACTGTCGTGGAACACCACAATGCTTCCATTTTGAATGCTTTTGGCGGTTAATTCAAAGCATTCTTCCTTGCTCAGACGCTGATCAAAATCCCCGCTGAGCACGTCCCACATGACGATTTTGTATCCTTTCTTCCTCAGGATTTTTGCCTGTAAGGGCCGTATGCGGCCATGAGGGGGACGGAACAGCTTGGTGCTCTTTTTCGCACTGCCCTTTTTTGATCCCTCTTTTTTCGAATCTGCCAGGAGGTAGCCTTCCGCCTTCAAAATATTCTTGACATATTTTTGGGTTGGAGTCTTCCAGCCCACGAGGTGATTGAAGGTGTGATTTCCCACGGCATGGCCCGCATCGAGGATATCCTGGTAAATCATCGGGTGTTTTTGAATATTCTCTCCCACGCAGAAGAAGGTGGCTTTCGCATTGTGCTCCTCGAGTGTCTTCAGAACCCAGGGCGTGAAGTCCGGAACGGGCCCATCGTCGAAGGTCAGGTAGATCTCCTTTTTGCTCGTATGGATTCTCCACGAATAGTTGTGGAAAAATCGCTGAACGATCCAGGGGGTTTTTATCAGGTAGGGGCGCATAGGTCCTCTTAAGTTAAGAAAAAAAACGAAATTTTAATCTGTACGTTTATTCCGCCGCCTCAAGAACTTCTTCCAACAAGGTCACCGAATCCATAAAGTCCTGTCGCAATTTTGACGAGTACTCCTCCGTGTCGTATTCCACGCAGGTCGCAATTACATAGCGATAAAGGTCCAGGGTGCTTTCCAGCTCGCCAAAGTTCATGGAGATTTCATAAGAATCCAGCCCGCTGAAATAGAGGATGCGCTCCCGGAAATTATTCACCAGGAACTCGGTAATTTTCCTCGCTTTTTCAGGTCGGTCAATGCGGTAATAGGATTCAATGTGCCCGATTACCAGGTTGAAATACCCATACTTCTCGATCGGCATGTTCTCGATCGACATGTCCAGGATCTCCTCGGCTTTTGCAAAATCATTTTCCTTGATCAGCTCATCGGCAAGTCTTCCGAGGCTGTTTCTGAGTGAGATCCCGTTCTTGCGGGTTTCCGGATCGTGATAGATGTCGGCATTCGAATTCTTCCAGGACCATTTTTTCACATTGTTATACATGATTTCGCTGTCTATACGGCCCATGTCCATAAAGCTGCGATCCGCAATTGGGGTTTTGATCGGTACAAACTTATAGGCGAGTCCGTCGAGCTGCAGGTAGTCCTTGAGCCAGATGTATTCCTTGTCGGCCTGAGCACCGCCAGTGAAGTAGAGGGGTCTTTCCCAATTGTTGTTGGCCAGGATGTCGAGCATGAGAATCCTGTTTTTGATCAATGCCGCATCCGAGATCTGAATGTCAATGTAGGGTTCGATCAGATGGGCGTCTTTTTCAGGAACGATCCCATTTTTGATCACGGCCTCCTTGTCAACAGGGATGCGAATTCGCGTGGTCGGATAGACCTTCTCCGGGTGTCCGTTTTCCTCGAAATCAATATAGGTTCGACTGTCCTTGCTTTGGATCCATTTCATAAAGAAATCGATACTCACAATGGAATCCTGAAACTGCGGAAACGGGTATGGATAATGATAGGCCACGTCAAGCGACCCTTCTTTGTAGTCGTCATGCGTGAGTTGAGAAGGAATCGGATCGGCTTCGTAGGTTTTTCTCTTCTGCTGATCGATATACCAGTCTTTCGCGAACAGGCTTGTGTTGACCAGCTTGATGTCTGTGCGGTAGTTCTCCACTTCCTGCATGTACCACAGCGGGAAGGTATCATTGTCCCCAATGGTGAACATGATGGCATTTTCCTGGCAGGAATCCAGGTAGGCCTTCGCGTTGTTCCAGGTCGTATACTTGCCGGACCGGTCGTGGTCGTCCCAGTTCTCCCTGGCCATCAGAGCTGGCACGGCCAGAAGGCAGACCAGGGTGATCAATATCGGGAGAGCCGGCGTTTTCAATTTCTCTTTCAGGGCGTTCCAGATGGCCAGCACTCCAAATCCGATCCACATGGCAAACACGTAAAAGGAACCTACGACGGCATAGTCACGTTCCCGGGGCTCAAAGGGTTTGGGATTGGTATAGAAGATGATGGCCAGTCCTGTAAAGGCAAAGAAGAGCAACAGGACATAAAAATTGTTCTGGTCCCTTTTTATATGGAACAGCAAACCGATCATCCCAAGGATCAAAGGCAAAAAATAGTACTTGTTCCGCCCTTTGTTTTCGAGCACCTCGGTGGGCAAATTCTGCTGGGAGCCCAGTCTCATTTCGTCTATGGCGTCGATTCCGCTGAGCCAGTTTCCGTTGTTGTCCAGGTTGCCCTGGATGTCATTTTGACGACCGACGAAGTTCCACATGAAATACCTTCCGTACATGTAACCGAACTGGTATTTGACCATGAATGTCAGGTTCTCTCCAAAGGTGGGCCTGCGCTTGGAGCGTTGCGGAATGCCTGCTATGGCCTTGTAATTTTGAACCACACTCGGCGTCGGATCGACCATTCGCGGAATGATGCCCTTGTGCTTGCTGCTGTAATTGGGCAGGGCGTCCTTGTAATTGTTCACGATCACATATTTCCCCGCCTTTTCGTCTTTTTCGTACTTGGGTTTGGCATCGCGATTGGGATTTGCTTTGTCCCTTTCACCGGTCTGTGAATAGTAATCCCCGTAAAATACATTGGCGTCACCGTATTGCTCCCTGTTGTAATAGGCGAGAAGCTCACGAGCACTCGACGGGTCGTTCTCGTTTATCGTGGTATTTGCATTGGCCCGTATGGGGAGCATCAGCCAGGAGGAGAAACCGATCATGATAAAGATGACACAGAGGATCAAGAGGTTCGCCGTGTACAGTTTCTTTTTCCGCGTTAGACGAAGCCCGTAATAAAAGAGTCCCAGCAAAACCATTCCGGCAATGATCGTTCCCGTGTTGAAAGGCAGGCCGATCGTGTTGATAAAGAAAAGCTCCGAGGCACTGAAGAAAACCAGGGTATAAGGAAACAGGAACTTGAAAACAAAGGCCAGGACCAGGATCGAAACGATATTGGCCAGGATAAACTGTTTCAAATCGAGCTCCGGATAGCGTTTGTAGATATAGATGAACACAACCGACGGGATCACCAGCAAGGATAAAATGTGCACGCCAAACGAGAGCCCGACGATAAAACTGATGATCAGCAACCACTTGTTTCCGCGAGGCTTGTCCATCTCGGCTTCCCAATGCAGGGCGAGCCACAAGAGAAGCGCCATCAAAAAGGAAGACATCGCATAGACCTCGGCTTCGACCGCACTGAACCAAAAGCTGTCAGAAAAGGTGTAGGCGAGTGCGCCCACCAGGCCGCTTCCCAGGATGGCGATACCGGCACTCTTGCTTATTTCACCTGTGGTTTTGAGAACCGCTTTCTTTCCCAGTGTCGTTATGGTCCAGAAAAGGAAAAGTATGGTAAAGGCACTGGCCAGGGCAGACATGAAGTTCACCATATAAGCGATCCGCGTGGGGTCGGAGGTGAATAGTGCAAAAAATGCACCCAGCATCTGGAACAGGGGTGCTCCGGGAGGGTGGCCCACCTGCAGCTTCACCGAAGTGGAAATATACTCACCACAATCCCAGTAGCTCACTGTGGGCTCCAGGGTAAGAATGTAAGTGACAAGGGCAATTGCGAAACTCAGCCAGCCTAAAATGGCGTTATACCTTTTAAAATCGAAAGACAGCATAGATTCTCTTTAAGCTTGGGCGAATTTAGTAAATTAAAATGGATTCTGATTTCAGGTTTGGACGGCTTAAAAAAAATTCAAATAAACTTTTTTGCCAAACAAAAAGATTGTCTTAAATTTGCGCCTGCCTTAGCAGAAATAATTGCGGGCAAAGGTCCTGACCCATAGTGTAACGGTAGCACTCCGGTTTTTGGTACCGTCAGTCAAGGTTCGAATCCTTGTGGGTCAACAAGAGTAGAGATAAAATCCATTATAAATGCCATTTATAATGGATTTTTAGTATTCGGAGATTCTGATTTTCTCGATGCTTCGCAGTATCAGAGTTTTCGTATGAAAGCAAACTTATGAGCGTCAAACTTTTATTCCCCAATAAAGTTCAGTCCTTGCTGCTCTGCCTGATCTTCTTCGCCCTGTCAGGCCAAGGTTGGGCGCAGAAAAAAACGATTGATTTTGATGCGGTCAAAGACATCCCGAATTATGGGCGTTTTCGTACCCTGGAAATAAAGGGCCATACGGGTTATCACCTTTATAACGGAACTACCCTGGATGAAACGGTTGATGGAGGATACGGCGCCATTGAAGCCCGATACGGATGGCAGTCAATGGATTCCACCTCCTGGCAGGCTGAAACCGGATATCCCTCCTATGGAGTAGGCTACTATTCGGGTTTTATCGGGGACCCTGACATACTCGGGAAACCCAATGCGATTTTCGGCTTCATCAATTTTCCTTTGAGTAATTCCGAGAGGCGCAATGTCTGGGAAATCGGCCAGTCTCTTGGAGTCACATACAGCCTCGAGCCTTACGATACGGAGAACAATCCCACCAATGATGCGATTGGGGCCCCCTTTGCCGTGTATTTTAACCTGAGCTTTGGGGCAGCCTTTAGAATGACCCGGGAACTGGACCTGGTTTATGGAATTGACTTCACCCATTTCAGCGTCGGTCGCATAACGACCCCGAACCACGGATTGAACATGTACGGGCTCAATTTGGCATTCCGCTACCACTACAATGCGGACCAGAAATTTGTCGACGGTGATCCCTGGTCACAGGATTTGTTGCAGGCGAGATTCAAACGGCCCGAAAAGAAAAAGAATACCCCGCTCAGGGAAAGCAGCATTGAGACCTATTTCGGTTTCGGGACGGTTCAAAATGAGGAGGATCAGGGAACCTCCAATCGATATTTTGTGTTTTCCGGAGTGCTCGACTACCGTTACAAGTTCAATACCATGCATGGGATAACCATTGGATTGGACTATTTCTATGACGAAAGCCTTGAAATGGATTATCCGGATGACCAGGACCTGATCGGTCTCCATGCCGGGTATGATTTCATGTTCGGAAAATTCTCCATGCGTTTTCAGCTTGGCGCCTATCTAGAGCCGGACAAAGGCAAGGACCCCACCTATATACGTGCCGCCTTTCGATATGACATAACGCCTTGGCTATTTACCCAGCTGGGCATAAAAACAAGGGATCAGACACGAGCCGACTGGGCAGAGTTTGGGTTCGGATTTACCCCTTTTCGATTCTAAACCCTCTTAGATTTTAAATGTGATCACGGGCCTGAGGGCGTGGTTGGCCAGCTCCTGGCCAATGCTTCCATTGAACAACTGCGAGAGCCCGCTCCTGCCATGGGTATTCAACGCGATCAGATCGGCATCTATGTCCCGCGCGTAGCTCAGAATTCCTTTTTCAATCGAGATGTCGTTGTAGATCATCGTGGTGTAGTTGCTGAAGTCAAAGTCATCCATGAAATCTGCGATCCTTTTCTCAATGTTCTTCGTCGTATTGAAATTGTGAATGGTATTGATGTAAAGCAGGTGAATTTTGGCGTCAAACAGTTTCGCAAAATCTGCGACCCTTTGAAAGGTCGTTTTGCTTTCCTTGTTGAAATCTGAGGCGAAGATCATATCATTGACTTCGAATTTGTCGACTTCTTTTTTGATGACCAGCACCGGTATTTTGGATCTTCGAACCACCTTCTCAGTATTGGATCCGATGAACATCTCCTGGAGTCCGGAAGCTCCCTGGGAGCCCATGACGATCAGGTCGATATTGCTTTTCTCGCTCTCAGCGATAATGCCGGAGAAGGCATGCTGGAATTGTACGGATTCGACCACTTTTAACCCTTTGAAGAAAGGAAGGTTGATGAATTTTTCAAACTTTTCGTGCGCCAGCTTCATGAAATAGATGATCTGGGGCTCGCTGCTGATGGCGTTCATCTCTGCCGGATCCACTGTGGTTACGGGAAGTTCCAACATATGAACGAGGTAAATTTCACTGCCCGTTTTTCTGGCAATATGGGATGCAACCCGGGCTGCGTTTTCAGCTTCCTTCGAAAAATCAATTGGGACTAATATTCGTTTCATAACACATTTTGTTGGTTCGTCAGTTAAAGTTAGTAAAATTTGTTGAAAGGCCTTCTGATTTTTGTCATTATCAAAGGATTTGCTATATTTGCAGCGAAAATAACGATGTATTGAGTTGGAGGGGACAAAAAGTCCCCTCTTTTTATACCGATATTTTGGAATGCAAAAGGGATTGTGATGGATGTGAAAAGAGTAAGATCCTTGGTTGACGAGGCCTTGAAGGAAAATGAATCCTTATTCTTGATTGACTTGAAAACGGCAGAAGACAACAGCATACGTATTGTTGTCGACGGAGACCAGGGAGTTCCTTTGAGCGAGTGCATCCGCATCAGCCGACACGTAGAGCACAATCTCAATCGCGACGAGGAGGATTTCTCACTGGAGGTTACCTCGCCAAGCATTACAGATCCGATTCAGGACAGAAGGCAATTCAACAAGAACATCGGAAGGATTTTGCAGATCAAAACGGATGCCGGGTCCTTTGAAGGCAAATTGACCGAAATCCTGGACGACAAGTTGGTGTTGCAATGGAAGGTCAGGGAGCCCAAACCTGTAGGAAAGGGAAAAATAACAGTGGAAAAACGGGAAGTTTTTCCCATCGAAAATATTAGTGAAGCAAAAGTGAAGATTATTTTTTAACAATGTATCCATGGAAAATTTAGCGTTAATTGAATCTTTTTCGGAGTTCAAAGATGAGAAGAGCATTGACAGGGTAACCCTGATGGCCATATTGGAAGAGGTTTTTCGCTCCGCCCTGAAGAGAAAGTTCGGGTCAGACGACAACTTTGACATCATTATCAACCCCGACAAGGGGGATCTTGAGATCTGGCGAAACCGTGTGGTTGTGGAGGATGGTGAAGTAGAGGACGACAATGAGGAGATTTCTTTGACCGACGCGAGAAAGATCGAGCCCGATTTTGAGGTGGGTGAGGAAGTTTCGGAAGAGGTGAAGCTGGTCGACCTGGGAAGGCGCTCTATCCTGGCGTTGCGTCAGAACCTGATTTCCAAGATTCACGAACACGACAACACAAACATATTCAAACAGTACAAAGATCTGGAAGGCGAGCTCTATACAGCTGAAGTTCACCACGTCAGACATAACGCGGTGATTCTTCTCGATGACAACGGAAACGAATTGGTACTTCCGAAAAGCGAGCAGATTCGATCTGACTTCTTCAGAAAAGGAGAGTCGGTCAGGGGGATCATCAAAACGGTTGAGCTGAGAGGCAACAAACCGGCGATCATCCTTTCGAGAACGGCACCGGAGTTCCTGGTCAAACTCTTTGAACAGGAGATTCCGGAGGTTTTCGACGGTTTGATCACCATCGAACGTGTCGCGCGGATTCCGGGTGAAAAAGCCAAGATCGCAGTTGACTCCTATGATGACAGGATCGATCCGGTAGGGGCCTGCGTCGGAATGAAAGGTTCCCGTATTCACGGTATCGTGAGAGAGCTTGGCAATGAGAACATCGACGTGGTCAATTACACGAAGATCGATGAGCAGTTCATCAAAAGGGCCCTGAGTCCGGCCAAGGTGGTATCGCTCAAGATCCACCCGGCTCAGGAAGAAGGAGAGAAACCACGGGTAGACGTCTTTCTCAAGCCTGAAGAGGTTTCCAAGGCGATCGGCAAAGGTGGTGTGAACATCCGCCTGGCGAGTCAGCTGACCGGCTATGAGATCGATGTACAAAGAGAAGGTATAGAAGACGACGTCGAACTCATCGAATTCTCGGATGAAATCGAAGACTGGGTAATCAATGAATTCAGAAACATCGGGCTCGACACGGCACGAAGTGTTCTTGACCTGGACCTTTTGGAACTGGTCAAAAGAACGGATCTGGAAGAAGAAACCATTGTTGAGGTTCAGCGCATTCTGAGAGAGGAGTTCGAATCGTAATATATTTCATAATTTGCAAAACCATAAGTGAGAGGCACTTTTAAAAGAATTTATGACTGAATATAGACCACAAAGATTTAACAAAGTTCTACGAGAGCTCAACATCTCCCTGGACCGTGCGGTGGAATTCCTGGCCAACAAGGGAATTGACATCGACCCTCGGCCCACGGCGAAGATCTCGCAAGAGGTCTATACCATTCTGTCTGACGAGTTCCAAACGGATGCGAGCAAGAAAGTAGCCTCGAAGGAGATTGGCGAGGAGAAGCGAAAAGAGAAGGAGGAGATTCGACTGGCTTTGGAAAGAGAGGCGGAGTTGAAAAGACTCGAAGAGGAGAAGAAATCTGAGATTTTCAAAACGGAATCGGAGAAGCTGGCAGGTCCAAAAATGGTCGGAAAAATCGACATTGAGCCGAAAGCGGAGGAACCGACTCCCGAGGAAGAGCCAGCCGCCAAGCCTGAGAAAAAGGAGCCGGAGGTCATCAAGGGCAGTAAAAAGCTCAAGGGCCTCAAGCAGGTAGGAAAGATCGAGGTGGAAGATAAGAAAGAAGCGGTTGAAGAGAAAGAGGAGGAAGAAGCTCCGGTAAAGGCTGAAAAGCCCGCTGAGCCCGAGGTGGAGAAGACAGAGACCCTGAAAACGGAATATCAGAAACTGTCAGGTCCGAAGAAGACAGGAGAAACAATCGACCTCTCGAAGTTCGAAAAACCCAAGAAAAAGGCAGCTGACAAAAAAGACGATTCGGGTGCGGGCACAACACGCAAGAAAAGAAAGCGGATCCACGTTTCGCGTCCCGGCTTTGGAGCTGACGGAGGTGGCCGGGGAGGCGCAAAAGGCAAGGGAAAGAGAAAACCTGTTGTCAAAGAAGAGCCATCAGCGGAAGAAGTGCAAAAGCAGGTGAGAGAGACCCTCGAGAAATTGCAGGGCAAGACCAAGAAAGGGAAAGGCGCAAAATACAGACGAGAGAAAAGAGATCTCCACAGGCAGCAGCTTGAAAAGGATCTCGAACAGCAGGAAGCAGAGAGCAAGGTGATCAAGGTGACCGAATTCGTAACCGCCAATGAGGTGGCTACGATGATGGATGTCTCGGTGACCGAAGTGATCTCCGCCTGTATGTCTTTGGGCATGATGATCTCGATGAACCAGCGCCTCGATGCCGAGACCCTTACCATTGTGGCAGAGGAATTCGGATACAATGTGGAATTCGTAGATGCCGAGGTTGAAGAGGCTGTTGAGGAAGAAGTGGATGCCCCTGAGGATTTGAAACCAAGGGCTCCGATTGTTACCGTCATGGGTCATGTTGACCACGGTAAGACTTCCTTGCTTGACTACATTCGAAATGCCAATGTGATCGCAGGTGAATCCGGAGGGATCACACAGCACATAGGCGCCTATGCCGTGGAATTGAAAGACGGTCAGAAGATCACATTTCTGGATACGCCGGGTCACGAGGCCTTTACGGCGATGCGTGCAAGGGGTACGCAAGTGACGGACATTGCCGTCATCGTTATTTCGGCAGATGATTCGATCATGCCGCAAACGAAAGAGGCCATCAGTCATGCGCAGGCCGCAGGTGTTCCCATCGTTTTTGCGATCAACAAGATAGACAAGCCGGATGCGAATCCGGACAAGGTCAAAGAAGAGTTGGCCAACATGGACCTGCTCGTCGAAGACTGGGGAGGAAAGATCCAGTCGCACGACGTCTCTGCTTTAAAAGGCACAGGGGTTCGGGAGCTGCTGGAGAAGATATTGCTCGAAGCCGAATTGCTCGAGCTGAAGGCCAATCCGGACAAAGCGGCAAGCGGTTCGGTTGTTGAGGCCTATCTCGACAAAGGAAAAGGTTATGTGGCGACGGTGCTGGTTGACACAGGGACGCTTCGCGTAGGAGACTACATTCTCGCCGGACAGAATTCAGGTAAGGTGAAAGCCCTTCAGGATGAGCGCGGCAACAATGTAGAAGAAGCCGGGCCTTCTCAACCTGTATCCATATTAGGGCTTGACGGCGCTCCACAGGCGGGTGACAAGTTCAAGGTTTACGACGACGAAAGAGAGGCCAAGCAGATTGCAACGAAGCGTTCTCAGCTGAGTCGTGAGCAATCGGTAAGAACACAGAGACACATTACACTCGACGAGATCGGAAGGCGAATTGCGCTCGGTGGATTCAAGGAGCTGAACATTATCCTCAAAGGGGATGTGGACGGTTCGGTGGAGGCCCTGACGGATTCCCTGCAGAAACTGTCTACCGAGGAGATCCAGGTCAATATCATCCACAAAGGTGTGGGTGCGATCACTGAGTCGGATGTGTTGCTCGCTTCAGCCTCTGAGGCCATCATCATCGGATTTAACGTACGACCATCGGCAAATGCGAGATCGATCGCTGAGAAAGAGGAGATCGACATTCGAACCTATTCGATCATCTACAAAGTCATTGATGACGTGAAAGACGCCATGGAAGGCATGCTTTCTCCGGATATCGTGGAAGAAATCACGGGTACAGCAGAGATTCGCGAGACCTACAAGATCTCCAAGGTGGGAACCGTCGCAGGATGTATGGTGACCGACGGAAAGATCTACAGGAGCTCCAAGATCAGGTTGATCCGTGACAACGTGGTCATCTTCACCGGCGAACTGACGTCCCTGAAACGATTCAAGGATGATGTCAAGGAGGTCAGCAAGGGCTACGACTGTGGTATGCAGATCAAGAACTACAACGACATTCAAGTCGAAGACGTGATCGAGGCCTTCCAGGAGGTAGAGGTCAAAAAGAAATTGAAGTAATCACAAACAAAAAAGCCCGATCGGAAGATCGGGCTTTTTTTTGTTTGATTCCTGGACAAGCCGGACAAGATTCTGTCAGCTCATCGAATCGCAACTCAACTCTTCTGTTTCGACATGGTGTTGTTGCTCTTGTCGACATCGGCCATTAGCTGCGATGGGTCGATCTCCACGCTCTGAACGGGCTTGCTCGCTTTCAACTCATACGTCGGGGCAACCCAGGACCAGCTCTCCAGGGTGGTCGCTTCTGTGGGTTTGCTGCCGTACATCATTCTAAGCGGGATATAGAAATCTTCCGTGCTGCCGTCCGTATAGGTAATCCGCGCGTCAACGGGCATCGGGAGGGTTCCGGCTCTTTTTAAGGTAACTACGTTCCCATCTATGGCTTCAACGCCGTAGTCGATCACTTTAGTCGTCTGCGTCCAGTAATTCAGGTACCATTCGAGTTGTATCCCCGAAATTTTTTCAGCTACCCGCTTGAAGTCATTCGGTGTTGGATGCGTAAACTTGAATTCGTCATAGTAGGTGCGGATGGTCTTGTCGAGGTTTGCCTTTCCTATGATGTATCCGAGCTGGGACAAAAAGACGCTTCCCTTGTTGTAGGCAGAAATACCGTAAACCGTATTGGACTCGTAGCGATCCGAAAAAGTGCCCAGGGGCTCCTGCAAATTTGAATTGGCCAACTGGATATAGCGGTTATAGGCGCCGTCGTTCGCAACGGCTTTCTTTTGGTCGAAGATTTCGTTCTCACAGTGGTCCGAGATATAGGAGGTAAAGCCCTCATCCATCCAGGCATGCTTGGTCTCATTTGTCGCAAGAATGAATTGGAACCAGCTGTGCGCGAATTCATGCGCGGTGACACCCACAAGACTTCCAAAACTCCGGTCACCTGTGATGAAGGTGCACATGCCGTATTCCATTCCACCGTCCCCGGCCTGAATCACCGAATACTGCTTGTAGGGATAAGGACCAATGTGTTTGTTGAAGTAGGCCAGGATCTCCTGGGTCTTAGGCTGGAGGTTCTTCCAGTTCTCTTTGTATTTGGGATCTTTTTTGTAGAAGAAATGAAGCTCAACCCCGTTCTCTCCCTCTACTTTGTCGTGAATGTATTCGGGATCCGCCGCCCAGGTGAAATCATGGACATTGGGCGCTTTGAAATGCCAGGTCAGCTTCTTGCCTTTGGGCAATTTCAAGGGCTGATTCGGGTCCTCATATCCGTGGCCAACTTCTTGCGGATTCTGCAGGTAACCTGTTCCTCCGACGGTGTAGTCCCGGTCAATGTGAATCGTCACGTCAAAATCACCCCATACCCCGTAAAACTCGCGGGACAAATAGGCGTTCGCGTGCCAACCTTCCTCGTCGTACTCGGCGAGTTTCGGATACCATTGGGCCATGGAAAGTGCCACGCCCTCTGCATTGTTCCTTCCGGCACGTCGAATGTGTACCGGCACCTGCCCCTTGAATTTCATGAAGAATGTGGTCGATTCTTTGGGTTGAATCGGTGAATTGAGTTTTACTTTCATCACCGAACCGAAAATCTCGTATGCCACAGGCTTGCCGTCCTGTTGCAGTTCGATCACCTTTTGAAAACCGATCTCCTCGGGTTTGAGCTTGGCGATGCGACTCTCGAACCTGGGTTCTTGCAGCGTACCGACGTTGTCCGACATCCTGGGATGCGGATCGGGTACGCTCTGGAGCCGTAGATCCATTTCACTCCCGGGCTGGAAGGCATTGTATTGCAGGTGATAGAAAACCTCGTAAAGCGGATCGGGAGAGTTGTTGGTATAGACCAGGGTCTGCTTCCCGTCAAACTGAAAGTTCTCCACATTCATGTCGATCTCCATCGTGTAGTCGACATGCTGCTGCCATCTGCTTCCTGACTGCGCACCTACCGTCATGGCGGCCACCAGCAGAAAAATCGTTAGAAATGTGTTTCTCATAAATCTGTATTCTGTTCAAGGAGGACTTTCGTTCAACTATTTTCCGTTGACCATGGCATCAGCCATTTTCAGTGCATTGTAGGCGTTAAGAACCCTTCCTGACACAGAGAGATCGCTGAATGGGACCAGCTTGTCTTCGCTGCCTGGGAGCTTGACCTGCTTGTCCACTTTGATCCCCGAGTTCATGAGAATGTGCTTGACCTGGCTGGCTGAGAGCTCAGGGTAGTACGAGCGAACCATGGCCGCCACCCCGGCAACTGCCGGCGACGCCATTGAGGTTCCCGGATACCGTTTGTATTCATTGCTCGGAACGGAAGAATAGACATCCAATCCGGGTGCAAAAATATCTACGTTGAGCTTCCCGTAGTTCGAGAAGGTGGCAACGAGATCTTCATTGTAGTTGCGCGTCATGGCCCCGACGGTAATCACGTTGTCTGTGATCTCATTCACCTTGTCAGGAGCATCGGTTGGAAAGTTGTCGCTTTTGTCAATGTCCTTGTGATCGTTCCCGGCCGCATGAACCAACAAGACGTCCTTGCTCGCAGCATATTTGATGGCGTCATAGACCCACTCCGCATTGGGCGAGTAACTTTTTCCGAAACTCATGTTGATGACCTTGGCGCCGTTGTCGACCGCATAACGGATGGCCAAAGCCACGTCCTTGTCGTACTCGTCTCCATTCGGAACCGCACGAACAGTGAGAAGTCTCGCGTTGTTGGTGACTCCATTCGATCCTTTGCCATTGTTCCTTTTGGCCAGGCTGATGCCGGCAACATGGGTTCCGTGGGACTCGTCACCCAAACCACCCGAAACGAATCCGTTACCATAAGGAACGTCGTTGATGTCGTAGGCGTCGTCATCGGTCATTCTGCCGTTGAACTCGAGGTTGTAATGTGTTTTCAGTAGTGGCCCGTAGTGCTCAATGCGCATGTCTGCGTCATCAATAAGCATGGATACGGTCCCTCCAGTGCTGTACACTTGCATGAGTACCGGGTCTCTATCCGCTTCGTCCAAGGTGTTCAGATCGGCCAAAGTGTATTCTTCTTTGCCCAATCTTGCCTTGGCCTCGCCGTCAGCATACGAAAGGTAGTTTTTCAACTTCGAATAGTAATTATAATTTTCCTGAGTTTCAGCAATGCGCTTTTCAAAGTCTTTTTTCACTTTCTGGTAATAGGCGAACTCTTCCATGTCGTCTGCCGCGATTTCCGATTCGCTCTTGTCGCCGTATTTCGCACTCAGCTTCTTATAGATACGAGTCACTTCGAGCTGCTCAGGAGTCTCTACTCCTTCTCCTCCTAAAAAGTTCCAACCGTGAACGTCATCGACGTACCCGTTCTTGTCGTCGTCAATTCCGTTGCCTGCCACTTCATCGGAATTCGTCCAAACCAGGTCTTTCAGATCTTCGTGATTGATGTCGATCCCTGAGTCGACGACTCCTACGATGACCGTTGTCCCCTTTTTGTCTGCAACAAACTCATAGGCCCTGTCCAGGCTCATTCCCGGCAGGGAATCTTTGTAGATGTCAGCATGGGGCCAGGCGTTCAGCTCGTCTTCCGTAAGGGGTGCTTTTTTCGCAGGTACATTGACGGCAGCAGCCGATCCTTCCGGTACGGCTTTCTTGTGGATGTTCTTCGTTGAGCTACAACTCGACAGGATCGCAGTTGCAGCCAGGATCAGCAAAAATCTGTTGGTCTTCATTTTTTCTTTTTCGTTTAATTTGTGTTGTTT
>Ga0272441_10008040_pt1 | contig 16872 bp, 11 predicted proteins | sample SSMProp6N_FD_193582 | JGI IMG/M metagenome (GOLD analysis project Ga0272441, IMG submission 193582) | Marine sediment archaeal communities from Little Sippewissett salt marsh, Falmouth, MA, United States - SSM-Prop-6N | ecosystem: Environmental > Aquatic > Marine > Wetlands > Sediment ...
GTCGTCGGTCACCGGTTTCTCATCACAACCGTCACATTGCGGAGCAGGTTCAGATCGGCATGGCATCGACCGTTGCGGCGATCCAGAGCAGGATGGCATCGAGAAAGGCCAGCAGCAACTTAAGGCGATCGGTCTTGCCTTTCCCCACCACCTCGTGGAGGGTCTCGTCCACGAGATCGTGGAGAAGCCGCCGCACTCTGCGCAGGGCTGGCGTGTCGTTCTCAGCATCCGAGCTTGGCTCCAGTGGTGTCCATATTGCCTTGGGGTCGGCCACCGATGCCGCCGCGCCGATGTACCTCACGATCCGCTCGGTTGCGAGGTCTGCGGCGGACTCCCTCTCGCGAGTAGTGCCCCCACAGCCTCGAATCGCGCGTATGCCGCGGTCTACTTCCACGTGAGCTTGCCGCCGTGGGTCGGGCGGCGGTGTGGTTTCCCAGGCCACTTCCGTACCTCCTCAGTTATCGACACTTGGTGAAGGAGAAGCATTGCGATATCTCCTGCCTGCCTGGCTGACCCCGGGATGCGGGGAGGGTGCGACGCGGCCAGGGCGCCGCGGTTTGACGGACGCCACGGGGAGTGAGAGACGTGCGCACGGGCCAGTGGAGCCGGCTTTGCCCTGGGCCGGCACGGCCCGTCGCCATCTCTCTGGGTCCGTCGGTTCATGCGAATATCACTCCATAGGTGGTGGAATCTCTCGTGTTTCGCGACTGAGCAACTGCTGGATGACCGATCGCTCCTCACATCCGGCCGCCAGAGCAGCGCGGATTCCCAGCGGGTCGCTATCGGGGGGAGGGAGCGGAATCAACTCCTTGCCGCAGGAAGAGCAGAAGGTGCCAGAGGTGACGACCTGCCCATCGCAATGTGGGCAATGAGACTCCATCACCTCACCGCATCCGCTGCACTTGAGCTCCGCGCGCTGGGTGCGCACCATCATGGCCAACACGCGCAGTTCGCCGCGTTCGTCCCAGTAGGAGTGATTGCGGACGCAGAGGGGTTTGGGGCAGTAGAAGAGCCTCAGCGCCACGTGTCGCGCCCTTGCGGCGCGCGGGGTCTCGGGCCGCTCCTCGGGGATCGCCACGCCCACGAGAGCCCCGTAGGCCTGGACCTTGTCCCACGAGATGGCAGCGAGATTGCCCGATTCGAGGTGGTGGATGGCGGCGGCGCTCACGCCGAGCTCACGCCCGACCGCGCGCAGGCTCAGCGACAGTGCCAGCCTCGCGGCAATGAGGGCGTCGATAACGGGGATGCCTGTAGCCACGGGGGGTGCTCCAGGGGGCGCCGCACGAGTTGTTAACTATATGTGAACTTAACGGCCCGAAATCCTGTTGTAAAGTATATTTTCGCGAATCTCAAGATAATTAGATGCCACGTCAATATGTTGTAGAGGGCTCTTGCCGCAATACGTCCTGTCGTAGTATCTTCGCTGCCTTCTCCCAGTCAGATTTCTCCACTGGCAGAGCGTATCTCGGTTGATCACTCCGCACTTTCTGCGCGCTTTGCGGCATACAGCCCGGCGCGTGCCGATCGCGGCGGCATTGCACAAGCCGTCATCCAGGTGGCCACCACGCTGGCTTGGGCTGTCAATCCGGCTTCGTGAGGGGGCGAAACTGGAGCGGGGCCTGGTCCGCGGCTCGCGCGGCCTCCGCTGCCTGCCGATAGAGAACCGCCTGTGCCCGAACGGCTGGCCCTTCGGATGTCACCCGAACATACGTGCCATCCGAGGTCAGGCGCCGTGCCTTCACATTATCCGCGAAATATGTATCGAGCATTCCGACCAGACGCCGCACGTGCTGCGGAGCGGTGACAGGGAAGATCACTTCCAGACGCTTGTCGAGGTTCCGCACCATCCAGTCCGCACTGCTCAGGTAGACCTCCTCGTGCCCGGCGTTGTGGAAGTAGAAGATCCGGGCGTGCTCGAGGTAGCGGTCGACGATGGAGGTGACCTCGATGTTCTCCGAGACTCCCGGGATGCCCGGCCTCAGGCAGCAGATGCCGCGGACGTTGAGGCGCACGCGCACCCCCGCCTGGCTGGCGCGGTATAGGGCCCTGCAGAGCGCCTTGTCCTGGAGGGAGTTCATCTTGGCTACGATGAGGCCCGGCTGGTCGGGGGTGGCGGAGGCGATCTCGCGGTCGATGAGCTCGATGAAGCGCCGCCGCGACTCCGTGGGCGAGATGGCAAACCGCGCCCAGCCCACGGACTGCGAGTAGCCCGTGAGGAGGTTGAAGAAGGCCGACGTGTCCGCCGCGAAGTCCCGGTCACTGGTCATGAGCCCCACGTCCGAGTAGAGCTTCGCCGTCTTGTCGTTGTAGTTGCCTGTGGCGGCGTGGACGTATCGGCGGATGCCATGCTCCTCGCGGCGGATGATCAGGAGGAGCTTGGCGTGGGTCTTCAGGCCCGCGATGCCGTAGATGACGTGGCAGCCAGCGTCCTCGAGGCGGCGTGCCCAGGTGACGTTGCGCGCCTCGTCGAAGCGGGCCTTGAGCTCGACGAGCACGGTCACCTGCTTGCCCTGCTCGGAGGCGCGGGCGAGCGCCGCGATGATCGGCGAGCTGGCGCTCACGCGGTAGAGCGTCTGCTTGATGGCCACGACCCGTGGGTCCTCCGCCGCCTGCTCGACGAGCTGCACCACGGGGTCGAACGTCTCGTAGGGGTGGCTCAGGAGCACGTCGTGGTCGCGCACGGCCTCCCAGAGGTTCTCGCAGCCGGCCAGGTCGGCCGGTGGCTGGGGAGGCCAGTCGGGCTCGCGGAGCTTCCCGAACCCGGGCCGGCTCACCACCTCGAACAGAGCGGCGGCATCGAGCATCCCGTCGATCTCGTACACGTCTGCCGGCTCGACCTGCGACCAGTCCTGGAGCCACGACTCCAGGCGCTCGTCCGTGCCGCTCGCCACCTCGAGCCGCACCACCGCCTGGCGGCGCCGCGACCGCACGGCCGCCGCCACTTCCTCGAGAAGATCCCCCGCCGCGTCGTCCGTCACCGGCACGTCCGCGTCCCGCGTGATCCGGAACAGCGTGGTGGCTGCCACCGCGTAGTCTTGGAAGAGCTGTCCGACGTTTGCCGCCACCACATCGCCGAGCCGGGCCAGGTGCAGCCCGTCCTCGGCTGGGAGTGGGATGAAGCGGGCGAGCGACGCGGGGATCGGCACCACCGCCAGCCGCAGGGGCGGATTTTGCTCATCGTCCTTCTGAAGCCCCACCAGCAGGTTGAGCCCCAGGCCCGGCAGAAGGGGGAATGGCTCGAGCTCGTCCACCGCCAGCGGCGTGAGCACCGGCAGCACCTCCGCCGCGAAGAACGACCGCAGGAACCCGGCCTGCTCCTCCGACCACTCGTCCGCCTCCAGGATGTGCAGACCGTGGTCGCGCATCTCCAGCGACGCCTCGCGGATGCCCGCCGCCTGCTCCGCGACCATCCGATGCGCCCGCGCGCTGATCCGTTCGAGCTGCTCGCCCGCCGTCAGGCCGCTCAGGTCGCGCCCCGAGCGCGCCGCGGCCACCTGCTGCTTGAGCCCGGCCACGCGGACCATGAAGAACTCGTCGAGGTTCGAGCTCACGATGGCCAGGAACTTCATCCGCTCCATGAGCGGGACCTCGGCCGAGAGCCCCTCGCGGAGCACGCGGTCGTTGAACTCGAGCCAGCTCAGCTCGCGGTTGATATAGAGCTCGGGGGCATCGAGATCGGCATCGGCCATGGCAAGCCCGTCCTCAAGCAGGAATCGCGGCTCCGCCTACCCCAGGGGCCTTGCCCGCCGCGTCTCCGACCTCGGCGTGGCGACCTCCTCGAGGCGGACACGCATCCCATACGTGTCCTCAAACAGGTTGGCCTTCTCGGCAATCGCGCCGCGCTCGACCGTCAGGTCGGCCACGCCGTGGACGTAGATGACCAACTCGGCCGGCCGGCGCTCGATGCGAAACTCGCGAACCTGCTGCGCGTGGCCCCGCTCGAGCGCATCCGCCACCCGAAGCAGCCCCGCCAGCTTGTTCACCACCACGCGGTCCTCGCGCGGCAGCGTGATATACTCCAGGTGAGTCGGCCGCGGCGACGCGCGACGGTGGTACCGAGCGACGTCCGCCACCACCGCCAGCTCGTCGCGCCGCAGCCCGAACACCTCGGAGTTCGAGATCAGGTAGTGGCTGTGCTTGTGGTGAGCACGGTTGCTGACGAACTTCCCCACCTCGTGCACGATCGCCGCCACACGCAGAAGCAGGCGATGCCGGGGCGTGAGCCGATGATCCGTCTGGAGCTCGTCGAACAGCCGCACCGCCAGCGCCGCCACGTGCTCCGCGTGCCGCGCATCGTGACGGTACTTCTCCCCAATCGTGCGCGCGGACTGGAGAATGCTCTCGGCCAGTCCCTCGTCCTCGACCCCCATCACCCGCCGGGCCAGATCCTGGAGCAGCCCGTCCCGCATCGACACGTCGCACACCACCAGTTCGTCCACCCCCGTCGCCTCCACCAGGCCCTGCCCGATCAACAGCGCAGGAACCAGCCGCTCCGCACTCGCGAACGGCAGACTGTAGCGACGGGCCAGTTCCTCAGGCCGATGGCGGCTGCACGACGCCACGAGCTTCTCGAACCCGTCCGCACCCACCAGCCACCCCGGCTCCGCTGAGCCGAGAGGCCGACCGACCTCCCGGCCCGGAAACACCGCATCCTCCCCCACCGCCACCAGACGCTCCACCCCCGCGACCGGCACGGCCCGCTTGATCACATCCACCGCGTTCGCAATCTGGCGGCGAAGTATGTCCGCCTCCCGGGCCTGGGGCACGCGCGTGGATGCCACGTGCTCCTGGAGCCGCACCGAGCCGAGCGCCCAGCTCTCCGACGCCGCGATCTCCCCGTCCTCGAGCATCGTCAGCAGCGTGTTGCCCCCACCGATGTTCGCAATCAGCGTGCGGCCCTGCGACAGATCCAGCGCCCCTCGCCCCGCCCGGCGAACCGCCGAAACCGTCAGACGACTCTCCTCCGCAGGCGCCAGCACCTCCACGTCGATATCCACCGCCATCGCCACCCGATCCACGAACGCGTCGCCGTTGCCTGCCTCCCGCACCGCACTCGTCGCCACCGCACGAACCGTCTCCACACCATACGTCTCGAGCAGCTTGCGATAGTCGCGCAGAATCGCGATCACCGCGTTCATCGTCTGCTGACTCAGCCGCCCGCTCACAAACGTGTCGTGCCCCAGGCGAACCGCCCGCTGAGTCTGCTCCAGAACCTCCACATCCGCCTCCGGCCCCACCTGCGCGATCTCCATCCGAGCCGAGTTCGACCCGATGTCGATCACCGCCACGACCATGGGCATCCCGCCACCGCTCTCGACCGTCGACATCGCGCTGCTCCCTAACGCGGCCTTCGGCTCCAACCCAGGAGAGAAGCTCGGCGCACGCTCCATCGCCCCCGGGCACTTCGTCGGGGACCAACCGGGCAAAGGGGTCTGGGACGTGCTGTGCGCGCGGCACCACCTCGCCGCACCGCACCACGCGGGCCAGATGTTACACCCTGACCGCCCATCCGCGCAAGGCCCACCGCCGCGGTCCGCACGCGGCGTTTCCGCAGTTGACGCGCCCCGCCCCGCCTGCTATCCTCACGGCACACCAGGGAAAAGGAGAATCCCCATGGGTCGAACCGTGTCGATGAGGACGCGCCGCACCGTGCTGGCGCCAGTCCTTGCAGCCACCGCCTGCCTCGGGCTCGCACACGCCGCTGCACCGTTCGAGGGTAAGATGCGCCTCGAGGGCACCATGCTCCGCGCAGGACGCACCCAGCAGTTCGGCATGGACTACTACGTGAAGCAGTCCAAGATCCGCGTGGACGTCAAGGCCCCCGCTCCCGGCGGCGCCGCAGGCTATCTTCTCGGCGACCTCACGACGAAGAAGTTCCACCTCGTGATGCCCGCCCAGCGCATGGCCATGGCCCTCCCCACACCCGCGGCCGGCGCCCAGACCCCCGCACAGGGCAAGGCACCCGAGCTCACCCGCACGGGCAAGACCACCACCGTGGCCTTCACGCGCGCCGGCACCCTCCTCTCCCTCGTGAAGGCCGGCCAGGCCCCCGCCGGCGACGTCACGAACTACACCGCCGAGGAGTGGACCGCCAAGACCGATGCCGACGTCACGGAACTGTGGGTCGTCAAGGATCTCGGGGGCGCGAGCGGCCTCGACATGGCCATGGGCCTCAGCGGCGGGCAAGGCCCCGCGTGGACCCGCGCCAAGCTCCCCGGCTTCCCCTACCGCATCATCACCAGGTCCGGCAACAGCACGTCCGAGCTCTGGCTCACGCAGATCGACACCAAGCCGCTCGCCGACGCCTTCTTCAGGATCCCGGGCGGCTTCCAGGTCATGCAGATGCCCATGATGCCCGGCATGCCCGCCATGCCCAGGCGATAGGGTCTCGCCTTCCGGCCAAAGCTGGTCTAGTTCCTCGCGCCCTGCGTTCGGGTCAGGGCGCGGCGCAGCGCGTCGCACAGGAACGCGCTCCCCACAAACACGGCGGCGAAGCCGAGGAGCGCCGCTCGGAAGACCGTCTCCACCGCCTGCGCATCTCCAGGGTCGGGCAGCAGGCCCTTGAGCAGGCCGGCTACGAAGAGCGGGATCACCACGCCCAGGTCGCGCCAGAAGAAGACGGCGCCCAGCGCCAGGTGGCGGCTCTTCGGCTCCGCCACGTCGCCCATCAGGGCCATGGCGCTCGACTGTGCGAGGGTCTGCTGCATGGCCATCGCGCCCGCACACACGGCCAGCGAGAGGCCGGGACTCGTCCGCCACAGCGCCGCGACCACGATGCCCGCCGCGGCGAGCAGGAAGCTGAACTTGAGCCCCCGCTCCTTGCCGATCCGATCCGCGAGCAGCCCCGCAGGGAAGCAGAGCGCCACGCGCGCCACGTAGAACGCAATCGCCGGCCACTGCGCCCCCGTCGTCGCTCGCGACAGCTCGCTGAACGCCCCAAGCAGGATCCCGAACGACAGCGACGAGCAGAGCAGGATCACGCCCACCAGCACGATCGCCCGCTGCCGCGCGATCCGCCAGAAGCCACTCAGCGTGAACCGCTCCCGCTCCACCTTCCGCCGGGGCGTCAGGCACACGAGCACCAGCCCCGGCAGGCCCAGGACGACGCACGTGGCCAGGAGCAGGCGGCCCGGCGCGGCCCCCGCAGGCGTGGGCCAGCGGGCGGCGATCAGCGCCAGGAGCCCCACGCCGAGAGCCTGGCCAGCCGTCAGAATCGAGTAGAAGAACCCGCTCGCCGAGCCGTGCCCGCGCGTGGCATCGAGCACCTGCGACTGGCTGGTGATCCACAGCGACGCCGCGCCCCACCCCCACAGCGCCGCGGCCAGGAGCACGGCGGGCCAGCTCGTCGACACCCACAGCACGGCCACGAACCCCACGTAGGTGGCCGCGCCGAGCAGCTCGGACAGGAAGTCGCCCAGCACCCTGATCGTGATCCCGATGAAGATCCGCCAGACGCAGAACGACACGTAGACCGCCGCGAGCGTGAAGAACCGTTTGTCGCCCAGGATCGTACCGAGGTGCTGCTGCACCGCCCCCGGGCCGAGGAACAAGAAGAAGAACGCGCCCGAGAGCAGCACCAGATCGGGCACAAACCACTGCTGCCTGCCCGCTCGCCCACACTCCATTACGCCACAGCCCCCAGCCATGTCCCGATTGCCCGGCCGCGCGGGCAGTATACCGGCGCGTCCGCGTCGGCGTCCAGCGCAGGCCCACGCCGGCCATCTCTACCCGCATCCCTGACCAGGTCGTGGCGTGGGCTGCCGGGATTGGCAGTGTTGTCGCCCCAGAGCTGTCCTGGCACGACACCGCGCATCTGGGGACCTGATGTCTCGCGGGGCAGAGGGCACGCCGGAAGGCCGGTCGCGCAGGACGCGTGGATCGTGACGTCCGCCGTACGGCAGCGATTTTGCGGGGGGAGATGATTAGAGCGCAGGAGGGCATAGGGGCCGATGGTCCTATCTGAAGCGGAAGTCGAGCTTGAGGCCGTAGAGCCAGGGAACGTGCGGCGCCGTGCCCTCGCGTTCGAGTATCCCAGGCAGCCCTTCGTAGTGGCCGCGGAGTCGGTGGGCGTCGGGGGCGTTGTAGTAGGTGATGACGACGGTGTCGCCGCAGACGCGGATGTCGCCGTCGAGCCCGAGGAAGACGTCGCGGGCGAGATGGTCGGCGTGCCAGGTCGACAGGGGCGTGGGGAGTGCCCCCGCAAGACCGCTGCCGTACGGCGGATCGCGTGTGCGGCTTTGCCTGAGACGACAATCCGCGCACTGGGCACGCGCAGACTGTCCAAGAGCCGGGCTCTGCTGCTTGATGCCATCTCTTGCTCCCGTCGCGAGATGCCGCGACCACGCCCAGACTTGGTGAGACGCGCGGGCCGGCCCGTATCTCCCTCACCATCCCGCGCGGCATCCTCACGAGTTCACCCAGCTTACGGGATTGACAGGCCCCGGCCGCGGGACTATAAGGGAATCGGGAACCGCGTCCCGCCCTCAAGGAGAGGTCTCATGGGGAGAGCGGCACTGATCGCGGCACTCGCAGCGTGCTGCATGGCCGGGGACTGGCCGCAACATCAGCACGATGCCCGACGCTCGGGCTACACGCCCGACGAGATTCGCCCGCCCTACACGCTGGCCTGGAAGCGCTGCTTCCTGCCCGAGCGCCCAGCTCGCCGCACCCAGGCCATCGTCTACCGGAGCCGCGTGTTCGTCGGCACCCAGCAGGGCGTAATGCACTGCTTCGACGCCGCCACGGGCAAGGAGCTGTGGACCCGCGACGGGCTCGGCTCCATCCAGCACTCGGCCGGTTGCGCGGACGGGAAGGTGTTTGTGGGAAGCCTCGACGGCCGCGTCTACGCCCTCGACGCGGAGACGGGGACCATCGCCTGGAGAACCTCCACCAGCGCCGGCTTCACCGTCGCCCCACTCCTCGCGGACGGCAAGGTGCTCATGGGCAACCGCCGAGGCTCCTTCTATGCTCTCGATCAGAAGACGGGCAAGCCCGTCTGGACCCACACCATCGATGGCCCCATCTTCGGCACTGCCTGCGCCGACGACCGCCGCGTGTTTTTCGGCGGCGAGGACATCCGCATCTACGCCCTCGACCTGCGTTCCGGCAAGCGCCTGTGGGCCAGTGATCAGCTCCAGGGTATGTCGATGAAGGACTATCATCCCGTCGTCCACAAAGGCTTCGTCGTCGTTCGGCCCATGGCCCACTTCCAGGCGGACATCTACAACAAGCACAGCCCGTACGCGGGGGCCTTCAAGACCCCCGCTCTGCACCCCGGCGGGTGGCATCCGTCGTGGAAGGGCTGGCCGCCGCCCGACGGCTTCCCCAAGCTCTATGCCCAGGCCACCGAAGAGCGCGCCGGCCGCATGCCCCCCGACCTGCTCAAGCGCCAGGAAGCCGTCATCGAGCACTACACGAAGCACCCTGAGGACCAGGACCTCTTCGTCCTGCGCGTGGAGGACGGCACGATCGCCTTCGTGGCGCCCCACTTCCGCGTGAACGCCATGCACGGCCCCGTCACGCCCCCCGTCGAGGACGATGATGGCCTCCTCATCGTCCCCTGGGTCCACGTGAACAACTGCTGGGCCCGCTACGATATCGTGAAGAACCGCCTCGTCGAGTTCATCCTCCCGCCCACGCAGACCAACGCGGACGAGAATCTCAATGCGAGCTGCGGCGGACGCTACATCTACATCTTCCACTGCGAAGAGGGCAACGCCAACCACACGGGCATCTACGACGTGAAGGCGAAGAAGTGGCTGCCCAATCCCAGCCCTGGTGTGCGCTGGTACGACAATCTCCAGAGCGGGGCCAACCCCGTGTCGGTCGGCAGCGGCCGCTACTTCCATATTCTCTTCTACACCCTGGTGGCCCGCGGCACGGCGGAGGGAGGGAAATGAGAATCCCCCTTGCTCTGTTCTTGTGCTGTTCGCTCGCGTGTGCTGCCGAATGGCAGCAACGCTCGCGGTTCCGCCCCTGGCGAGTGGGTGCCACCCACCCGAGCGCGTGGCAGGGGGCCGGCGTGCGCGCCTTCGCCAACCTCGGCACCGCCGTCGAAGTGCAGCAGCGCGCATGGCCCCGCCTGCTGCGCCGCATGATCCCCTGGCAGAGCATCCAGCGCCTCCGGCGCGAGAAGCAGACGGACTGGGGGCTCGCGCGCAGCTTCGGCTCCGTGCGCGTCGGTGCAGCCCGGCCGGCCAAGGTGGATGTGCTCGAGGCCGACTGGTCCCACGCCCTCTGCCAGTGGACGTCGGGGGCGGGCACGAAACTGAGGATCTGGGCGAGCCGCACCACGCCCGCCCTCCTCGTCCACTCCGACGCCGAGGCCCTCGGTTTCCTGAGCGGCAAGGATGCGCCCCAGCCGCACGGCTTCGCCCGCGAGGTCGATGGCACCGTGGCCGTCGGCTCGGCCATGCAGACCGACGAGCTGTCGCTCCCCGCGGGCGCATGGCTCCTCGTGTGGTTCGGCACCGTGGGCACCTCGTCGCGTTTCTCCACCTACCTGCCCGCTCCCTACCCCGCCGACTGCCCGCTCCTCTTCCTCTTCGAGAACGCCCCCACCTTGTCGTTCCGCCAGGGCCTGGTGGCCGAGTTCGCGCCCGACCAGGTCGGCCACGTGGTCATAGTGCCCATCTTCGGCGACCGCTATCTGATCGCCCGCCGCCTGGCGAAGGACTCCCTTCAGCCCTACCGCGTGAGCTGGAACCGCGTGATGCCCGCCCAGCTCCGCCCCTTCGCCTGCCCCACGGTGCCCGGCACCGAGGGTTGGGGCGCAGGCCTCCCCGACGCCGTAGCTGCCACCTGCCGTTGGTGGGCCGAGCGCCTGCACGAGTTCCCCGCCGCTGCCTCCGAGACCTACCGCTACGACGCAGGGAGCGACACCATCGAGATCACCGAGCGGTTCCGCATGGTGCGCGTGGCGCCTGGCGGGAGACCCTTCGCCCCGATCCCGCCCACGCTCGCCCTGGCGCGTGAGGAGGGCTTCCCCGTCCAGTTCACCGGCCCCGTCGTCAGCACCAGCGTCCTCACAGCCCACGGGCCGGTGGCAGGCGTCGACGGCGCTCGCGAGTACACCTGGCGCATCGCGGGCATCAGCCGCTACGTCCGCGCCGACCGCACCCCAGGCAAGGGCACGGCCCCGCGCGAGCTCGCCGCTGAGCTCGAGCGCGAAGTCGCCAAAGTGCTCGATGCCGGCGAGCTCGCACCCTGGTATCCCGTGCTCGACGACGATGGCGCCGGCTACATGGGCTACTACGACCGTGGCTTCCGCGGCCACTTCGTGTTCGGCAACCCCGCCGCGACCATCACCTATCTGGCCGAGGCCTATCCCCTGCTCGGGCCTGCCACGCAGAAGCGCCTGCTGGCCTACCTCAAGGCCCTCCGCCACAAGCACCCGCCCGAGGTGATGGGCTTCCTGCCGCTCGGCCAGGGAGCATCCCGCGAACGCTGCCGAGCCACTCCACCGCAGGTGGTCGCGCGGCTCAACAAGAACTTCGTCGCCGCCAACTTCTACGTGCCTCTCAAGCTGCCGCCGGAGAAGAACCTCTACCACCTGGCCCGCTACTACGAACTCACGGGCGACGTGGCCGAACTCAAGGAGCGCTGGGAGGACGTCCTGGGCGTCGCCCACGCCTGGCTGGCCGGCCTGGACTGGGGGACGATGGGCACCTTCCGAAGGCCCGTGCGCTGGCAGGGGCGGGCCGGCGTCGGCGGCGTGAGCGACGTCAACGACCTCTTCGCCGGCCTGGCCGGCGCCGTCCGCCTCGCGGGCATGGCCGGCGATGCCGGGGCCGAGACGATGTTTCGCGGAGTCTTCGCACGCGTCGCCGCGCTCCGCGTCGCGCTCGGCAAGTACCCCCGCTACCTCTACCGCAACGAGCTTCTCCGCTTGCCCAGCAAGCGCCCCGACTGGATGATGGACCTGCTGGCCGGCTCCTGGCACGGCTACCTCTACACCACCCGCTGGACCCGCCCCGGGGACGACGTGCAGCAGGTCTGGCAGATGGACCAGTTCGGCGTCCACTACTGCGAGACGCGCCAGCGGTGCTGGCCGGGCATCGTCGCCTTCCTCGAGCCCGTCCCCGAGCTTGGCCTCCTCGTCCGCGACCACCTCCGCCCCGAGGCACAGGCCCTCATGCGGCGCGTCAACGAGTCCATGCCCGCCTGGTGGACCGTCTATTGCCCCTGCGTGCAGACCTGGGAGACCAGCTTTCAGCCGCCCGAGGATGCTCACCAGCTCTTCATGCTCCAGGCCTGGGTCCTCGATGAGAAGCCCGAGCACCTTGCCTGGCGACGCGACGTCCCCTGGCTCGCCCGAGGCGACCTCTTCTACGTCCACAAGCTCGCCGAGGCGATCCGCGCCTACCGCAGGTAGCCCCGCAGGGGACGCTTCGCCTGCCACCGGGTCATTGACTCCCACTGGCCGTGGATCTATAAGGACGTGGTGGCCACGGCCCATCCGTCCTGGGAGGGGAAGGAGGCGATAGCCATGGAGCGGAAGCCCTCTCGTCGCACATTCCTCAAACGGACCGCCGAGGGGGGGATTGGCGGACTCGTCGTCCTCGCCAGCGGCCCCTCGGCCCGCTCCTACGCCGCGAGCGAGAAGCTTCACCTCGCCCATATCGGCGTCGGCGGACGCGGCCGCGAGCTGCTCCGCGGCCTCCACCGCCAGGAGATCAGCGTCGCGCTCTGCGACGTGAACGAGAAGAAGGCCACGGAGATGTACCGCAAACTCCCCGGCCTCCCGAAGTTCCACGACTTCCGGGTGATGCTCGACAAGATGCGCGACGAGATCGACGCCGTGGTGGTCGCCACCCCCGACCACACCCACGCCGTGGCGTCCGCCGCGGCCATCAAGGCCGGCAAGCACGTCTACACCGAGAAGCCGCTCACCCGCACCGTGCACGAATCCCGAGCGCTCCGCGACCTGGCCCGCAAGCACAAGGTGGCCACATCGATGGGCAACCAGGGCACTTCCAGCCCCCGCTTCCGCCGTGCCCTCGAGCTCATCCGCAACGGCACCCTCGGCGCCATCAAGGAAGTCCACACCTGGAACGACCACGGCGGCCCCGACCTGAAGGAAACACCGAAGGGCGAGGCCAAGATCCCCCCCTACCTCAAGTGGGACCTCTGGCTCGGACCCAACCCCGCACGCCCCTTCCACCCCAAATGGATGGCCTGGCACAGTTGGCGCGAGTTCGGCACCTGCCAGCTCGGGAACTGGGCGTCCCACACCCAGAACCTCGCCTTCATGGCGCTCAAGGTCCACACCCTCTGGGACGCCGATCCCGCCACCAAGCCCATCATCACGGTCGAGGGCAACATGCCCGGCATCAACCGCCTCTCGTTCCCCCGATGGGAGCAGGTGCGCTGGGACATCCCGAAGCGCGGCGACCTGCCGCCCATCTCCTTCACCTGGCACAACGGGAGCCGACGCCCCCGCATGCGCGAGGAGCTCGAGGCCCTCATGGGCCGCGGGCTCGACTGGGGCGACAAGGGCGAGAAGAAGTGGGCCGACTGGGCGGGGTGCCTCATCATCGGCACCGAGGGCAAGATCTACGCCACCGGCCACAACGCCACCTTCTCGATGATGCCCGCCGAGAAGTTCAAGGACGTCCAGCAGGAGCGGCCCGAGACCGTTCAGGCCTCCCGCGGCCACTCGGGCGACTGGTTCATCGCCTGCCGCGGCGGCAAGCCCGCCTGGGCGTGCTACGACTACGCCGGCCCGCTCACCGAGTTCAACATGCTCGGCAACGTGGCGACCCAGTTCGGCGAGCCCCTCGAGTTCGACCCGCTCGCCTGCAAGATCGTCAACAACGCCGAGGCCGATAAGGCGCTCCACGAGCACTACCGCGAGGGCTGGTCGCTCTAGGCGACCCGCCGAACGCCTCGCCACGAGCCCCACGACCCGCAGAAGGAGATCCAGGATGGCGATGAGAACGGTGTGTTGGCTGGCTGCCCTCGTTGCGCTCGCCGCATCGGCGTCCGCGCGTGCGCTCGAGGAAATCCCCAAAGGCAGGGCCAAGCAGATCTGGGACGCCGCGCCCGAGAAGCCGCGCGTCGCCCCCAAGAAGCCGCGCCGCGTGCTCATCTTCGTCACCCCCGAGCACCTCTACGACAAGGATCCCCACAAGGGCTACAACGTGCCCTACGCCGCCCACGCCATGAAATCCCTCGGCGCGAAGTCCAAGGCCTTCGAGCCCGTCGTGAGCCAGGACCTCACGATGTTCCTCCCCGAAAGCCTCAAGGAATTCGACGCCATTGTGCTGTGCAACACGTCGGGCCAGTGGATCGCACCGGGCGACGCGGCGATGGCGAAGCTCCGCAAGCTCGGCGTGATCGACGAGGGCGAGGGCGACAAGAAGAGCCTCGAGCTGGCCTTCCGCAACAGCCTCACCGAATGGCTCAAGGACGGCGGCGGCATCATGGCCTTCCACTTCGCCGTCGGAGCCAACCGCGACTGGCCGGAGTTCCGCAACATCATCGGCGCCACCTACTACGGCCACCCCTGGCACGAGGAGGTCGCCGTGGCCGTAGAGGAGCCCGACCATCCCCTCGTTGCAGCCTTCGGCGGGAAGGACTTCCGCCTCACCGAGGAGATCTTCCAGTTCAACGTCCCCTACTCCCGCGACAAGCTCCGCGTCCTCCTCTCCCTCGACACCATGGCCACCAATATGGGGGTGAAGTGGATCGAGCGGAAGGACCACGACTTCGCCCTCGCCTGGGTGAAGTCCTACGGCAAGGGGCGGGTCTTCTACACCGCCTTCGGCCACCGCCTCGAGATGTTCCAGACCCCCGCGACCATGCAGTTCTACCTCGACGGCATCCAGTTCGCCATGGGTGACATCGAGGCTCCCACGGCCCCGCGCCCCGACCGCCCGAAGAAGTGGGGGCCAGGCCCCACGCCCCCCGACGTCCGAGCCGCAAAGATGAAAGAAAAGAACGTGCGCGGCCCGTCCGAGGCCGAGCTCAAGAAGATCCTCGAGGCCGCACCCGACGCCCCGCCCGCAAAGCCAGCCAAGCCCCGACGCGTGCTCGTGTGGGGACACTCCTGGACCCACGGCCCGAACCCCTTCGCCGAGGAAGCCCTCAAGATCCTCGGGCAGAAGAGCGGCGCATTCAAGGCCGTCGTCTCCGACGACCCCCGTCTCCTCATCGGCGACCGGCTGCCCCGCTTCGATGCCCTCGTGCTCAACAACATCCACGAGCCCGAGCCCTTCCTCCCCGACGACTTCGCCCAGCGCACGCCCGTGCAGCAGGAGGCCGCACGCAAGTTTGACCAGGGCGTCAAGAAGGGCATCCTCGAATTCGTCCGCAACGGCAAGGGCCTCATCGGCATCCACGCCGCCACCGCCGCACTCCAAGGCTGGAAGGAATACGGCGACCTCATCGGAGCCCGCTACGCCGGCCACATCTTCGACGACGTGGCGGTCAAGCTCGACGCGCCCGACCACCCCATCAACGCCTGCTTCCAGGGAAAGCCCTTCACCATCCACGACGAGATCTACATCTTCGGCAGCGCCTACTCCCGCAAGAAGCTCGGCGTGCTCCTCAGCCTCGACACCGAGAAGATGAAGGACCCCGGCAAGCGCGAGGACAAGGACTACGCGGTGAGCTGGATCCGCGAGGCGGGCAAGGGCCGCGTCTTCTACACCACCCTCGGCCACGCCGAGACCACCTACTGGAACCCCCTGTTCCTGCGGCACCTGCTCGCCGGCATCCAGTATGCCACGGGCGATCTCTCGGAGGACAACTGACCGCGGGGAGAAACGCGGAAGAGACCAGGGCATCGTCCACAGATTCGCGGCCAATTCTCCTTATGGAGGGCATCATCATGAAGCGCGCCATGGTCTGCCTCGTCCTCCTCGGGCTCTGCTCCGGCGCCTGGGCCGCGGACGCGGGGTTGCGCGTGTGGCCGGTCGATCCGCTCGTCAAGGTGCTCCGCAGCCACACGCTGCCCGAATCGCCACGTCAGGCCATCTTCATCGAGGCGTGCCGCGGCGAAGTCGAGAACGGCCAGGCCGCCTTCCGCTTCGCCGCCGACGTCGCGAAGCTCTCCGCCACGGCCACCCCCCTCGTCTCCGATGCGGGCAAGACCCTCTGTACCCCGCGAGTGCGGTTCCCAGGCTACATCCATCTCGAGACCAACACGTCGCCCCACCTCCAGGAGACCGGCCCGCAGACCCTCGTGGCCAAGGCCCCCGTGGACATCCCGGACCCCCTGCTCGAGGACGACTCGATCCCCGCGGCCGCGGGCCAGACGGGCTCCGTGTGGCTCACCGTGCCCGTCGCCGCCGACGCCCAGCCGGGCCTCTATCGCGGCCGGCTCGTTGTCAACGCCGACGGCGCGGAGCACCCCGTGTTCATCGCCGTCAAGGTCCATCCCGCGCGCCTGCCGCCGCGCTCCGAGCTCAAGATTGTCAACTGGTACTTCCCCGTCGTCCTCACTCACACCTACCGCACGAAGTGGTGGACGCCGAAGCACTGGCAGCTCATCGAGGCGGACGCCCGCATCATGGCCGCCCACCGCCTCACCGTCGGCCACATCATCCTCAACGAGACCATCCGCGCCGTCGAGGACGCCAACGGCCGCGTGAGCTTCGACTTCACCCACTTCGACCGCCTGGCCGCCACGTGGCGCGACGCCGGCCTCCCCTGGCTCATCGGTTCCGCCCTCGCAGGAAGGCACGTGTGGCACTCGAAGGACTTCTACGCCATCCCCCTCAAGCTCACCCGCGTCGACGGCTCGACCGCCCAGTTCCCCGCACCGGAAGACCCCAAGTCGAAGGACGAAGCGAAGAAGCGGGTTCACGTCTCCACCCCCGCCTTCGAGCGCTACCTGGCCGCCTTCCTGCCCGTCTTCCAGAAGCACCT
>Ga0272441_10008042_pt1 | contig 16869 bp, 10 predicted proteins | sample SSMProp6N_FD_193582 | JGI IMG/M metagenome (GOLD analysis project Ga0272441, IMG submission 193582) | Marine sediment archaeal communities from Little Sippewissett salt marsh, Falmouth, MA, United States - SSM-Prop-6N | ecosystem: Environmental > Aquatic > Marine > Wetlands > Sediment ...
GCAGGTGAAAACTCCACCGCGTTCTGAATCAGATTCGTAACGGCCTGACGAATTAAAAATCGATCTCCATAAATCTGAATATTATCGGAAATTTTAGATTTAATGGTCATCTTTCTCTGTTGAAACTGGGACGACATAGTGCCTATAATATCCTTAACCAGACAGGACAGATCAATATCCTCAACATCTTCAATTACTTTTCGGTTTTCAAGAGCGGCCAGCTGCAGCATACGATCCACAATAGATTGAATACGCGCCGATTCACTGCGAATATTCTGAATAAACTGATTCCTGTCCTCTGCCGGCATCTCTTCTTCAAGAAGCTCCGCGGCCCCTCGAATACCGGAAAGCGGATTCTTGATTTCATGAGTCAGGGTCTGTACATAACGCTCCACGTATTCCTTGCCTTCCAGGGCCCTGCCCATTTCTTCAAAAGCCTTGCCCATGCTTCCGATTTCTCCTTTCCCGAGCCGTGGCAGAAGCACCCGTTTGCCGTCACGGACATCATTCGCGTAACGGGTCAGTTTTTTTATGGGGGATGTCACCCATATGGACAACGCCACAAGAAGCACAATCACACAGAGTCCGGCGATGATTGAGGCTGTAACCACCTTGCTTTTCGCCTGTTCAAAAAACAGATTCACACTCTGCACCGGTTTGCTGACGGTCAGCACACCGAGGATTTGGTCATTTTTCAGAATCGGCGAGGCCACATAATAACTGGATGTGGTCGGATCATCCGTCTCGGCGCGAGTGGTTCTGGCACCATACCGCCCGTTCAGGGTCAGAAACACGTCGTTCCATCGTGAATAATCCATCCCTTCATCCCTTGCGGAATCAGAATCAAATATTACAATACCCTTGTCATCGGTGATATAAACCCGCATGGCCAGCTTTTCTTTGATGGTATTGTAAATCTTCGCATGCAGAACACGCTGATCCGCGCTGGTCATGGTTTCGCGAAATGACGCAACATTCAACCTGTCCCCTGAAGCTTCGGCCACCTCTGAAGAAAGTATGGTGGCCGTATCATTCAATGATTCTTCAAGGGACATCAGGTAATGCGGACGCATATCCTTGAGGATCCAGTCGGTGAGATAATAAAGCAAAGCCACAATAACGACAAGAAAACCGATGATGATACGGCTGCGTACTTTCATTCCGCCTCCCGGAGACAGTATCCGAAACCGCGGCGGGTTTCAATGGGATCATGATCAGCGTTTATGGCTCTCAATTTAATACGGATATTTTTAATATGCGCGTCCACGGTCCGGTCCAGACTGCAATCCGGTTCGTCCCATACACGGTTCATCAGGGTTTCTCTGGAGAAAACCCTGCCCGGATGCTGAATAAAAGTTAAGAGCAGTTTATATTCATATTTCGACAGATCCAGCGGCCGGCCGAAATACGTAATATGCCGCTTCTCCTCATCCACATTAAAATGTGTATCCGGATCGATTTCACTTTTGTCTGAAGACATGCGATTCGAGGAACGCCTCAATACAGCCTTGATTCTGGCTGTCAGTTCCCTGGGGCTGAACGGTTTAACCATATAATCATCGCCCCCGATTTCCAGCCCGACCACTCGGTCCACTTCATCATCCCGGGCCGTAAGAAATATGACCGGAACCGGAGATATCTGTCTGATCTGTTTGCACAACTCAAATCCGTTGATGTCCGGCAGGCCGACATCCAGCACAACCAGTGTAACGGGTTGTTCATTCAAAACATTCAGACCCTCCTCACCGGTCGAACACCATACCGGCTCGAATCCTTCTGTCTTCAGGGCATAGGTAATATTATCGGCAATGGCCGGTTCATCCTCAATGACCAAAATTAAACCTGACATGCCATTATCCTCATTATAATATTAAAAAAGAAAATGTATCCTATTATACAAATATTTATGAAAAAAGGCGAATACAACCTTATCCGGCGAGCTGATAAAAAGCCGATTCCAGACTGTCACAAAAAAACACGTGATTCCCCTGATTGCTCTCTCTGATAAAATCCTGCAGGCTCTGACTGGTATATTTTGAAAAATCACCCACAATAGCCAGCTGCATGCTGTAATTGACAAACTTCTGAAGTATATCGCCGGCGAGCCCCGTTTTCAGATTAAAAAAATCCGGATGAAAATTATGTTCATGCAGAATGACCTTTCTTATGTGATCATCCATATTTGCCATAAGGTCAAGAATATCCTGTACTGTTTTAAATTCAATCCTTTTTGACCGGATTTCAGCAGCACATCCTTCCGGCTTATTATGAACAACCATCTTCCACATATCTTCTCCTCAATAAGAAACAGGATATAAAGACTTGATCCCGCCCAACAAAATGGCCCTCTATTAAAATTGGCGGGTAAACGGGGAAGCCGCTGAAGGCGGGTCCTTAATGTTCCGTTTTCAGACCGGTATCTGGTTTTTCAGTATCCGGTTATTCTCATTATGAAATGGCGAAATTTGACAAGCGGTACAACTATCCGTGGAGCTGTATATCGTATCGGTTTTTTCTGAATGCAATTAAACAAATGTTCAGCGGCCCGCTCAACATCCATCATGAATGGTTTTACCTCACCTTTCGCCATTTTGGTATTCACAAAGCCAAAACGCAGATTGGTGACATAGACCCCTTTTGGTTTTAAAGCAAGTGCAAGACTCTCCAGATAGCTTGAAAATCCGGCTTTGGAAGCATGATAACTGGGTGCCTTGTTTGAAAGCAGTTCGTCCGCCAGGCTGGAAAGCCCGATAAAATGACCGCTGCCCTGATTTAAAAAATGCGGGACCATATGAACTACGGTTTTCACAAGTCCAATCAGGTTGACATCAAAAACATCAAGATCCTTTTCCATGTTGGAGAGATCCAGAAGCTCCCCAATTCCTGCACAATAAACACACAGATCAATCGGCCCAATACGGTTTATGCTCTCCTTCAACCGTTCTGTATAATCTTTGTTCTGAACAGTAATAACTGTATGGGTATAGGCTTTATTCTGAATTGGAGAAACACTGCGGGAGAGACCTGCTACGGTCCACTCCCGTGCCAGAAGCGCACGGGTGGCTGAAAGACCGATACCATCGGAATTTCCAATCAGGACTGCATTTCCCATTCTCAAACCTCCTGTTTGGGATCAATAGGATAAAAGGTAAAAACACACCATTTCTGCCGTAAAAACAGACAATCAATACCGTTCCCAAATAATCAATGCCGGAAAACTCTGAAAAATCCGGCGGGGATAAAAATACAACCGGAACGGAAATTTCAGGAACACCTTCGAATATTCAGTACCGGAATCAGATCCATTTCAATATCATACCGAACAATACAATGAGAACCGTATCCACCCCGTAAATGATCGTGACGGTTTTTATTTTGTTTTTCAGACTGTCCATATCAAAAACCCGGAAAATAAAAAATGACAGAATATATTCGATTTATGATGGGAATCGGCAAGTAAATCAACCATGCTGGTTTTCATCCATTCGTTCCGGCACAGTTATTATATTTTTCACCCATTTAATCCAGCAGTTGACTGAAACGGGCCTCATTGATAAGGTATTTGGCCACCACGGAACCCAGCGTTTGAGAGGCTTTTTTACCCTGACTTAATTGACGCAGGGCAATCAGGTCTGATTTCCAGGCCACATCATCAGGAGCGATAATGCAGATACTGCCGGGTTCACGCTCCATAAGCAGCCGGTTGTCCTTAAAATAGTAAAATTTCTTCGATATTTCTGTTGGATAGGCATGCATCAGCGGCGGAATTTCATTCGGCTTGAACCAGAGTTTGATTTCCCTTTCAGCTTCTTTATTGGTCGCTGAAGCATGGATGCTGTTATCAATACGTTCAGAAATCACCTTACCTTTTTCATTCTTGATCGGGACAACGGTGCCCAGCGCCCGTATACTGCCCGGTTTTTCGATCCGTGCTACAAGGGGATTGGTCGGTCCCGCAAGGGCCCGTATTTTTTTTGTCGCATCCCGTCCCTGATACACAATGGCTATCACCCTCTGTTTCCAGGGCTCATCAGTGTAATGAATGCGGCCCATGATATATTCAATCAGCGCCGGATAAAAAACTTTTCCCTTATGTTCAGCGTAATGTTCCTCGGCCAGCATTTTATGGACATGCAGAATTTTGGCTGCTGAAAAATGCAGCCCGGAGTGAAATTCGGAAAGGGTTGAAAGCAGGTAGCCTGTCAGCGAATTTTTAAGTGCATCGGGTTTAATGAGTACGAGCGTCTGTTCAAGATCTTTTTTATTCATTTGATATTGTCCTTCATTCATAATTTGTAATTTTACAGGACGGATCTGTTTACAGTGAGTATGGGCCTTTAATATTAGAAACAAAAATCAAGATTTGCAAACAATTTTTATATAAAACAATCCCATGCTGTTATTCTAGTCTGCGGCTGGCTGCTTCAATAAAAACAGATGCCATCACTGCAAGTGATGGCATCTATACACGACAATATAACAATATACTACTTTTTCTTCAACTCCGGATACAAATCAGACAAACGCCTCATCTCGCTCACATCCCTGGGAATACTGGGCAGATTGATTATATTCGGCACCATTTTTGTCTGCATCCTCGGCGAAGCGGAACCGGCCGAATAGGGACCCGGCTCCACCTTGATATAATCGCACATGGCTTCAAGATTCCAGTTGGTGGCAAATCCGGCACCCACCAGATCTGTGGTTATATCAATACCCCATTTACTTTTCATGATATACACCAGATCCGAATTGAAAAACAATTCATTTCCGAGACGGATGTTGATTCTTCCATCTGTGCGGAAATTCCAGGAAATTTCGTTCCATTCACCAACTGTTCTGCTGATATGTGAGAAATAACCCTGCGAATCTTCATCAATGAGATACCAGCCCGAACCTTGTATAAAACAGAGGATCAGATAGTTGTATACGTTGTTGTCGGGACATATGGCAAACATGAAGTGGGTAATGGCCATCGCCCCCGTGTCATTCACATGAACCAGCAATCCATAATGATCCCCCGTATAGGTAGCCGCAGTCATCCTTCCCATTTTTGCTTTGACCGTATATTCCGTACTCATCGGGGGCGAAATGGGATATTCAATTATACCGTAATAACCGTCTTTCGTCCCGACAATGTGTGCAGCGCCATCATCAATCCAGGCATTGACCCAGTCCGTTTCCTGCCATCCGGACAAATCACCGGAAAAGTCCTCATTGAGGCCCGGACCCGGTACTGTCATGTCCACATTGACATCCGCGGTGCCGTCATTGGAAGTAAAGGGTATGATGTCATCATATGCACCCGCTGTCAGTCCCGTTCGGTCAACCGTCACAGTCACCTCGTCGATTTCCGTGGTGGTACTGCCGCTTGTCGGATTACAGGACAACCAGCCCTCTGTGGCACCAATGTTCCAGTTCAGTGTGCCGTCTCCGGTATTGGTAATCTGAAGTGTTTGCTCAGTACCATTGGATCCGAAATCCAGATCCAGGGGTGTGACCGAAAGCTGTGGATGATATTCAACATTCACTTCCATCTGTACATTTACCGTAGCACTTCCTGCCTCGGGAGAGGTAACCGTAACCGTTCCTGTGTAGGTATTGTTATCCAGCCCGGCACGATCAACTGTAACAGTAACCTGATCTGATTCACCTGCGCCGCAATTGCCGTTGGCCGGCGTTACACCGGTAATCCAGGCTTCAGAAGCAGTGGCCTGCCAGTTCAGTGTGCCCTCTCCCGTATTCGAAACATTGAATGTCCTCTGATTCTGATCGGTCCCGAAATCAAGCGCTGTTTCGGACACACTGAGTGTCGGCCCCTCGGGAACCTCCATCTTCACAGCAACCTGTGCCGTACCCCCATCGGATGTCACTGAAATCATATCCGTGTAGTCTCCCGGATCCAGTCCGGCCCGGTTTACGGAAACCGTTATCTGCTCGGAAGACACAGCCGGCTCCACTGTTTTCCCTTCCCTTCGCTGCGCCGTCAGGGTACCGGCATCCTTGCTCAGAGTCAGCCAATCGGCTGTTTTGCTGAGCTGATAATTCATGGCGCCTGTTCCTGTGTTCTCAATGGTCATAAAAAGAGTGTTTATACCCGCATCAAATTGCAGGGTATCCGGGGTGACGGTGAGTTCTGTCGGGGAGGTGACTGTTAAATTCTTGTCCCCGGTTACTGTGGAATCACCATCATCCACGGCAACAGTAACCGTGTATGCGCCGGGAATTCCGGGCGCCTGCCAGGTTACGATAGTGTCTTCTGTTCCGGTTGTAAATGTTCCCTGTGCCGCGCTCCACTGATATCTCAGGCTGTCTCCATCCGCGTCGGAAGCCACCACCTGCAGTGTGCACAGGGTGTTGACCAGCATGCTCTCCGGATTGGCCAAAATCTCTTCGATTACCGGCGGATTGTTACCCCGGCGGGCCACAGAGCTGTCATCACAGGCCATGTATAGTATCATGCATGTTAAAAGTAAAAGAAAAGAACGCCATAAAATCCTGCGCATAATTACACCTCCCTCTCGATGATATTCAGTATTTAATTGTTCACAAGATGATTAAGAATCTCTTATTAAACCAAGAATTGCCTGTTCCTGTTTTTCCGGGCATGCTGATGTGCAATACCTATACAGGAATGAAAAACACTATAATCATTCAATGATATTGGAATGAATGGAATAATTAATCTATATAAGAAACAATTGAATAAAAATCAAGTGATTTCCTTCAGAATTCACTGGTAGTGAAAATTATTCATACAGCTTTCTCTATAAAGTCCAAAACGGATGCCGTCGCTAATCACGACGGCATCCGTTTAACTGCATTGAATATTTTATTATTTCAATTTCTTATCAGGGAAAAAATCGCTGAGCCGCCTGATTTTCGAGAAATCATCGGGAAGCGGTGGAACCCGGTCAGCCGTATCATCCGGGAAAGCAATTCGCGGCACGCCTCGCCTGGAAGCGGCCTGTGGCCCGGAACCCGCCGTCTCCATGGAAATTTCATCCATTTTTGCTTCAAAATTATACGTGGTCCGAAGACCGACCGCCACAATTTCCGTTTCCAGATAAATTCCCATATTGGTTCTGATCCATGAAACCAGATCGGAATTATAGAAGAGCGCATCACCGATACGCATATTGATCCGGCCGTCCGCCTTAACCTGCATGGATAGTTCATTCCATTCATTTATTCCCATTTTAATGTGCGAGAAGAATCCCCAGGAATCCTCATCAATGAAATACCATCCGGCACCACCGGGAAAAGCCCCGGAAACAAAGACCATGATGTAGTAGTTATTGGTATAATCAAACGGTCTGATCCAGAACTGAAAATAGGAGATGGCCACATCCCCGGTATCCGCGGTCTGAATCCATAACCCATATGAATCATTGACATTCCCGCTGCTTGCTCTGGCCATTTTAATCTGGATATTGTATTCCGCGCTTACTGGAGAAGCGAAGTCATATATCAATGTACCATAATATCCGTCTGTGTTACCGATTACATGCGCCTCGCCGTTGTCAATCCAGGCATTGGCATAGCTGGCTCTCCAATCTGATAAATCACCGGAGAAATCCTCCTCCAGGGAATTATCCTGTGGAGGCACTTCCATGCCGACAATAAAAGCGGAATTGCCGCCATTGGAATTAATATCAACAACATCTGCATATACACCCTGTTCCAGACCCGAACGGTCAACGGTAACGGTAATCACGTCCGTTTCCGTGGTTGTACTTCCGCTTTCGGGACTGAAGGTTACCCAGCTCTCCATGCCCTCAATGTTCCAGTTCAGGGTGCCTTCTCCGGTGTTGGTGATTTCAGCCGTCAATTCAGTAAGTGTGGATCCGAAATTCAGATTCTGGGGTGTCCGCGAAAGCACGGGCTCAGGTGCAGGTGAGTCCACTTGCATGGTCACATTCACTGTATCATCGCCCGCATTGGAGTTAACCACAACCATTCCCGAATACAGGCCTCCATCCAGACCGTAACGGTCCACTGTCACAGTGACCTGATCCGATTCGCCCGTTCCGCAATCACCACTGTTCGGCGTCACGCTGGTAATCCAGGCCTCCGAAGCGCCGGCCCCCCAGGTCAGCGTGCCGTCGCCGATATTGGTAACCATAAAAGTATTTTCTGTGCCAACCAGGCCAAAATTCAAATTCTGAGGTGTCACCAGAAGTACCGGATCATTATCATTACCGACACCCATCTGTACATTGACCGTATCACTGCCTGCATTGGACGTGACCACAACCATGCCTGAATAAAGGCCATCGCCCAGACCGGAACGGTCCACTGTCACAGTCACCTGGTCAGCCTCCCCCGGATTACAATCACCACTACCCGGAGTCACACCGGTGATCCAGGCTTCAGATTTACTGGCCTGCCAGGTCAAGGCGGCCTGACCCGTATTGATAACATTGAATGTCATCTCTGTCCGGCTTGTGTTAAAACTTAACAATGTGGGTGTCACAAGAAGCACCGCATTGTTTGCTTCTCCCACTGCCATCAAAACATTCACTGTAGCATTCCCGGCATTGGATGTAATCTGAACCGATCCGATATAATTACCTTCATCCAGACCGGTATTGCTGACTGTGACGGTTACCTGATCCGATTCTCCGGCTCCGCAGTCACCGCTATTCGGCGTCACATCCGTAATCCAGGCTTCAGAGGCACCGGTCGTCCAGTTCAAGGTGCCCTGGCCCGTATTCGTTATGTCAAATGTCATCTGCGTCTGATCGCTGCCGAAATTCAGCAAAGATTCAGACACATCGAGTACAGGTCCATCCGGCACATGCATGGTTACATCAATCTGTTCTGCGCCTCCGTCGGATGTTACGGAAATGATATCCGTGTAAACCCCCGATGGAAGACCAACCCTGTCTACTGACACCGTAATCTGTTCTGAAGATACAGCCGGTTCTGCTGTTTTACCCTCCCTGCGCTGTGCAGTCAGGCTACCGCTGCTTTTACTCAGTATGAGCCAGTCAGCGGTTTTGCTGAGCTGATAGTTCATGGCTCCTGTTCCCGAATTTTCAATCATAACATACTGTGTGTCTGTTTCCGCATCAAATGTCAGGGATGTAGGGGCCACATTAAGTTCTGTTGAGGAAGTCACTGTCAGAACCTTGTTTCCCGTCACTGTGGAATCATCGTCACTGACTGCGACGGTGACCGTATAAGCACCCGGTACACCGGGCGCCTGCCAGGTGGCGGTTGTATCCTGAGTACCGGACGTAAAGGTTCCTTCATTTGCGCTCCATTGATACCGTAAACTGTCTCCGTTTGCGTCTGAAGCAACAACCTGAAGTGAACAAAGTGCATTGATTAGCATGCTCTCAGGATTCGCCAGAATTTCATCAATCACCGGAGGCTGATTGGCGCGCCTGGCCACAGTGCTGTCATCACAGGTGGTATAGAGCATGATGCCGACCAGAAAGAACAAAAGAATGAATAAACTCAATATGATGCTTCTCATTGCCTTACCTCCCTCTCAAGTATCCAATATTGGCATAAATGTAAATTTGAATTAAAAATTTATGGAATGAACTTATATAAGAAACAAATATTTGAAAATCAAGACCTTTTTAGGTCCATGATCGATTTATTCCTTTTTACCCATTCCCCTGTTATCGTTGACTTAAAAAAAGGATGCCATTGTTCATCACAATGGCATCCTTCAGATACTCTTTAATTTTAATTTTTCCTTCTATTTTGGATTTATTTCAGTAAGAAATTTTAACTGACTCATATCCTTTGGCAGTGGCGGGAATGCCGTAGATCTCCCGGACGGCACCGGCCACGGTCCTCCGCCCCGCATGACCGTTCCTCCGGCAGCCCCCGGTGTCTCCACTGTAATCTCATCCATTTTGGCCTCAAGAACCGGATTCGTGATCAATCCGACACTTAACAATTCCGTCTCCAGATCAACACCCCATATATTTTTCATGTGGGCTTTAAGATCTGTATTATAAAACAGAAGATCCGCCAGACGCAGATTAATCCGGCCATCATCTTTAACCTGCCATGAAAGTTCGTTCCACCCATTAAGAGTCATATCAATATGCGAGAAAAATCCCGCGGACTGGGCATCAAGTAAATACCAGCCTTCACCCCATTGAAAATTACCGGCCACATAAGCCATAATAGTATAATTCCTATCAAAATCGAAAGGAAAAATATGAAATACCATATAGGGGATACTTACAGCCCCTGTGTCTGCAAAGTTAACCCACAGGCCGTAATAATTATCCTTATTACCCGTACCGGCCCTTGCCATTTTGATTTTAACGTTGTATTCGGCGCTGACCGGTTCAGCAAAATCATAGTGAAGGATCCCGTCCGTGTCAAGCAACCTGCAGGCTACATGCGCTTCACCATTGTCGATCCAGCCGTTGGCGTAGGTCGTTGACCATGCGGATAAATCACCGGTGAAATCCTCTTCAAGCGGATTACCGGAAACGTTCATGTCCACATTCACATCCACACTGCCATCATTGGAGGTTATGGGAATCGTATCATTATAATCCCCTTCCGCGAGACCCGTACGGTCAACCGTTACAACCACCTGCGCGGCTTCTGTGGTCACACTGCCGGATGTGGGATCGCAGGTGAGCCAGCCCTCGGTAGCGCCAATGTTCCAGTTCAATGTGCCGTCTCCGGTATTGGTGATCTCCAGTGTTTGCTCTGTACCGTTTCTTCCAAAATCCAGATTCGGAGGTGCAACCGAAAGCTGGGGATGATATTCAACATCCGCCTCCACGTTCACTGTTGTATTGCCCGCGTTGGAAGTAACGGAAACACTGCCTGTATTGGTGCCTTCATCCAGACCGGTGCGGTCCACAGTAACAGTGATCTGATCGCTCTCTCCCGCACCGCAATCACCGTTTGCCGGCGTCACACCGGTGATCCATGCATCGGTGCTGCCGGCCTGCCAGTTCAGTGTCCCCTGACCCGTATTGGATACATTAAATGTCAGATCCGTTTGATCCGTACCAAAATCGAGATTCGTCTCCGACACACTCAGTATAGGACCCGGTGGTACCGACAGAATGACATTGATCAGCGCCGCCCCGCCGGTTGAAATCACCTGAATCTGATCTGTATAGCTGCCCTCGTTCAATCCGGCTCTGTTGACCGATACGGTGATTTCCTCGGATGAGACAGCCAGTTCGGGTGTTTTTCCCGCTTTTCGTTCGGCTGTCAGTGTGCCGTTTTCTTTACTCAGTGTGAGCCAGTCTGCTGTCTTTACAAGATTATATGTCATATCACCGGTTCCGGTGTTTTCAATCGTAAACACCTGTGTGTCAACCCCGGGTCCAAACGTCAGTGTGTCCGTACTGACGGAAAGCACCGATAGCGAGGTAACCGTCACGTCCTTATCCGCGCTGACTGTGGAATCAGCGTCACTGACTGCAACCGTGACTGTATACACAGCGGGCACATCCGGCGCCTGCCAGGTGGCCGCTGTATCCTGGGCGCCTGTTGTAAATGTCCCCGCATTCGCGCTCCACTGATAGCGTAAACTGTCCCCGTCCGCGTCAGAGGCCACGACCAGAAGCGAGCACAGGGCGTTAATCAGCACGGTATCCGGATTAGCCAGAATCTCATCAATCACAGGGGGCTGATTGTCCATCCTGGCCACAGTACTGTCATCACAGGTGGTATAGAGCATCAGCCCTGCGAACAGCAGTACAAGGATCAAAAAACAGGATACTGTCTTTTTCATCACGTTTTCTCCTTCTCAAATGCATGAAAAGATGATTGTATTTTATCTTTTTAAAACAGTAAAAGGATACAGCAAATTTTCAGCTGAACGAGCCTGAATTGCCTAATGAACAAGGTGATAGCTATAATGTAACAAAGAAAAACAAAGAATGAAGAACAAAGTACTATAAGAAATGATTGGATGAAAATCAAGACAAATTTAAATAAACTTAAATACCCAAAAACAAACCCGGATCAAATAACCTTTCCCCTGACAAATCCGTCTTCAATAAGTTCGATCTGAACATCCACGAGCTGATTGGCAAGCGATTCATCATAAGGCACTTCAACCCGGATATACTCCGAGGTCAGCCCCCCCATCCGGCCTCTTCGATTCCTGGACTCAAGAAGCACCTGAACAGTTTTACCTTTCCATTGTTCCAGAAATATCTGTTTCTTTTCAGAAGCCAGCGCCTGCAGTTTGCGCGCGCGTCTGATGATAACGGAACGGTCCACCTGATTGGCCATATCCGCCGCTTCGGTTCCTTTACGGACAGAAAACGGAAAAACATGCAGATACGTAAACGGCTGTTCTCTGACAAATTTGACTGTTTCCTTAAAAAGATCCTCTGTTTCTCCCGGAAATCCGACAATCACATCTGTACCCAGCCCGTAATGTCTGAACCGGGAGGCAATCATCTTTAGTTTCTTTCTGTAAACCTTTGTATCATATCCCCTTCTCATGGCTTTTAGTGTGGCATCACTGCCGCTTTGAAGGGGTATATGAAAATGCCGGCATATCCGATCATGCTTCGTAATACAGTCCATCAAAGCATTACTGACATCATTCGGATCCAGAGAGCTTAATCTCAGTCTTTCCGGTCCCTCCAGATTACACAGTGTTTCAAGCAGATCAGGCAGCTGTGAAACACCGCCTGTTTCCTTGCCATAAAAACCGATATGAACACCGGTCAGCACAATCTCACGATAACCCGCCTGAACCAGGGACCGGACCTGGCGAGCCAGTTCCGCTTCCGGCACACTCCGGCTGGGACCTCTTGCCCTGGGGACAATACAGTAAGTACATTGCTGGTTGCAGCCGCTCTGTATTTTCAAAAAGGCCCTTGTCTGATCCCTGTAATCACCATAGGTATGAGGAACGGGTTTCTTTAAATTATCAATTGAACCTGAAAAAATGACCGGGGACTCTTGTTTACCAGGCCCTTTAAAGTGATTGAAAATCTCAAATTTTTCCCGTGATCCGAAGATATAATCTACACCCGGTATACGGGCCATTTCATCCGCGGCCACCTGGGCCAGGCACCCGGCCACAATGACAGTTGTTTCAGGACGGGACCGCAGCACACGCCGAATGGCCTGCCGGCACCTCGCGTCTGTCCGGCCGGTCACAGTGCAGGTATTCAGAACAAAAACGTCGGCCCCGTCATTGCTCTGAACAATCCGGTACCGGTGATCCTTAAAATCCTGTACCATCATGGCTGTTTCCGCCTGATTCAGCTTACAGCCCAATGTTTGAAAGGCCACGGTAGGCATACATGCTTTCCAAAATCAAATACTACGGGTTGAACGAATTGTGCTAAAAAATACTCAAAAATAACAAATTACAAATACCAAATCCAAAATAAAACTCAAATTCCAATTACCAAACAAAGACTGGAATAAGGACACAGGTTTGGTATTTGGTCATTGGGATTTATTTGGAATTTGATTTTTGGTGCTTGGAATTTGTAACTTACTGCCCTACCTAATAAAATTTCAACCATAATTTTCATAGGATCATATCTGGATATATACGGCTAAAAATAAAGGGGAGCTGGACACATGTCGCGCCAACTCCCTCTTTAAATGATGGATATAATCCGCAGATTATGCTTCTTTATCCTCTTCTTTTTCGTCATTCTTGGCTGATTTCGTCTTTTTGGAAGGGGCTTTTTTGTCCTTTTCCTTTTTATCTTCTTCTACCGGCTCGGCTTTTTCCTCTGCTTTTGCCTCATCGTCTGATTTGGCTTTTGCCGTCTTCTTTTTGGAATCAGCCTTTTCTTCCTCAGCCTTCTCGTCTGCTTTTTTCGCTTTTGGCTTTTTTTCGGCCTTTTCCTCTTTCTCCGGTTTTGCCTCTTCCCTGGTCTTCAATTCATCACCCGCGATATCACCCAGGGTGGCCTTGTCATCCTGTTTATCCATATAGGCTTCTACTTCCTTTTTTTCAGCCTTGGCTTCACCGTCTTTTTCCATTTCTTTCAAACGTTTGGCTGAGAGGACAACCCTTTTGTTATCGCGGTCAAATTCAATAACCACCAGTTCCTTTTCATCACCTACCTTGGTGGTCTGATTCACTTTATCCATGGAACTTTCTTCAAGCTGGGAAAGGGGAACAAACCCTTCGAGCCCAAGCGGCAGCTCCACGATATATCCTTTTTCAATCAGCCGAACCACTTTACCGGTTGTCACAGTATCGACCTTGTATGCATCTTCAAACGACGGCCACGGATCCGCCTCCAGCTGCTTGTAGCCAAGTGAAATTCGTCTTTCATCCTTGTTAATCTCTAGAATGACAACTTCAATTTCTTCACCTTTTTTCAGGACTTCACTTGGATGCTTGATTTTTTTGGTCCAGGAAAGGTCAGAGATATGAATCAGACCGTCAATGCCTTCTTCCATTTCTACAAAAACGCCGAAATTGGTCATATTGCGGACTGTTCCCTTGAACTTCGATCCGGATGGGAACCGTTCTTCAATATTCTCCCATGGATCCGGGGTCAGTTGTTTAAGACCAAGCGAGATGCGTTTCCTTTCTCTGTCAACCTTAAGGACCTTGACTTCAATCATATCGCCAACATTCAGAAGTTTCGCCGGATGAACTGTGTGCCGGGTCCAGGACATTTCTGAAACATGAATCAGTCCTTCAATCCCTTTTTCAAGCTCAATAAAGGCACCGTAATCGGCAATGGAAACCACTTTCCCCTGAACAACCGCGTCCTCAGGAAATTTCGTTTCAATATCATCCCACGGATGCGGTTGAAGCTGTTTCATACCAAGGGAAATACGGTCCTTGGCGTCATTGAAATCAAGTACAACCACCTTGATGGTTGCATCGAGTTTGACCACCTCGGACGGGTGATTAATTCTGCCCCATGAAATATCATTGATATGGAGCAGACCATCAACACCGCCAAGATCGACAAAAACGCCGAAATCGGTAATGTTTTTAACCGTACCTTCCCGAATTTGTCCTTTTTCAAGTTCTTTGAGTATGGTTTCCCGTTGTTCAGCCATACTTTCTTCCAGAAGAACCCTTCGGGATACGACAATATTCTTTCGAAGCTTGTTAACCTTCACGATTTTAAATGTAAAGGTTTTACCAATCAGGTCGTCAAAATCCCTGATGGGCTTCACATCGATTTGAGAGCCGGGTAAAAAGGCATCAACACCCATAAGATCAACAACAATACCTCCTTTGATTCGGCGCGTGCAAATGCCTTCGATGGTATCGCCGTCATTATGAACCGTGACCACTTTGTCCCAGATCCTCATGAAATTGGCTTTTCGCTTCGAAAGGATAAGCTGACCGTCTGCATCCTCCAGTGTATCCAGGAAGACTTCAACTGTTTCGCCTATTTTGATTTTTGACGGATCGCCAAATTCTTCGATAGGTACGGAGCCTTCGGATTTAAATCCGATATCGACCAGAACATCCTGATCCGTGACAGCGAGTATACGTCCCTCAATCAATTGACCTTCACTAATGTCCTGCATGGTACGGTCATAGAGTTCCACGAAACGATTGAACTCCTCCTCGGAGTATCCCTGCTCGTCATCCATAACAACAGGCTCTGGAGGTTTCGCTGTTTTGGCCGGCTTCGTTTCCTTTTTTTCTTCTGCCGCAGGGGCAGCCTTGGCATCACCTCCTTCTTTTTTCTGTTTTGGTTCTTCCGGCACGCTCATTTCTCCGTGCTCAGGTTTTTCCACATCCACCATAGAAATTTTCCTCCTTTTCTATTTTTTAACCCTTTCGGGTTTTTTTTCGAATGGTTGTTGCTGATATAGCTTCTGATTTCCTCAAGCTGCCAGCGGGGTGTTGAGGCGCCCCCTGTTATGCCGATTTTTTCAGCTCCGTTAAACCATGATTTATCCAGAGCATTGGTCCCTTCAATCCAGTATGAATTTTTATTGAGCCGTTTGGAAACATCAAACAGCAAATGGCAGTTTGCGGAATCTTTTCCGCCGACCATTACAATCATATCCTGCTCGGCACTGAATGATTCAATATCCTTCTGCCTGTTTTTAATAAAACGGCATGTTGTATCCACTATTTTCAAACCGTTGAGCCGCTTGCTTAAAATCCGCCGTATATCTGAAAAAAGACCCGGGTTGACGGTTGTCTGGGCCAGAAGCAGGCTTCGGTCCTCAAAATCCATTTTCTCGGCATCCTCTTTGCTGGTAACAACCATACCATTGCCTCCTGTACGGTCCAGCAGACCAACCACCTCGGGATGATCCGTACGGCCGGCAGCTATGATAATGCCCCATCCGTCCCGGACATGCTGATCAACAACTTCCTGGGAATGTTTGACGATGGGACAGGTGGCATCCAGAATATACAAACCGCAGCTTTTGGCTTTGTCGAGTGTGACATTGGTTTCACCGTGACATCGCACCAGAAAACCGGCTTCAGACGGCATTTTCTTTGCCGTACATTGATGGAGTTCTTCATTGGTCAGCATTTGCAGACCGAGTTTTTCCAAACGTTCTACTTCCCTTCGATTATGGATCAGATTGCCTACCGAGAATATCTTTTCACCCCTTCGAAGGTTGTCTTCCACCAGGGCAATGGCTCTTTCAACACCCGGACAAGGCTTGGCTTTCGGCTCAATGGTTACAATCATTCAAAGTTTCCTTACAATATAACAATTATCTTTTAATGCTCCGGTTTAATATCCGCTTTCCGGTATATATCATGCAAAATCAACTGCACCTGTTCATCCACACCGAGACAGGTCGTATCAATAACTGTGGCATCTTCGGCCCTGACAAGCGGACTGTGCTCCCTGCCGCTGTCGCGCTTATCCCGTTTTTCAATTTCCACTTTAATCTCATCCAGCTCCATTTGAATGCCGCGTTTTTCAAAATCCTTTTTTC